>ERZ795051.3028-NODE-3028-length-17688-cov-5.443827_pt1 | contig 17688 bp, 16 predicted proteins | sample MGYA00375135_ERZ795051 | MGnify/ENA primary metagenome ERZ795051 (study PRJEB30180, sample SAMN05720222) | activated sludge metagenome | isolation source: Anaerobic digester | place: Japan | collected 2015-05-26 ... | reverse complement strand
AAAAGGCAGTAACCGGAAGATCCCCAGTCCGAATCTGGGAGGAGGGATTACACTCAATATAAATTTTGAATGTTGATTATTTTATTTTTTGAAATATTTTTTATTTTCTATTATGCATTTTTCTTGAAAAAATTGTAATTGTATAACCTTGTAGATCTGCTCTTAGTTTTGCTGTATTTTTAAGGTCATATTTTACATATTTTGATTTTTGTGTTCTTGTTTTTTCTCCAGGTTTATTTGTTAATGGTCTTTTGCCAACTATTTTTTCATTTATTTTTTGCATTTCTTCTAAGGCGTTTCCATGAATTTTTTCAACATTATATTTTGCTCTTAAATCTGAAATTAGTCGTATTTTTAATTTTAAGCCAATTCCTTTTTTTCTATATTTTATTTTAACAAATAAATGATCAACTACAAATTCTTTATTTATATTATTTCCCATTTTTTCTATAAACATGTGCCCATTTGCAGATGCTGCGAGTTCGTTTCCTACATACACTAAATATATAATATATGGGGTAGTTTTGTTGTTTATATTTTTTTCCCACAATTGGGCATATCTATTGAATTCCATTTCATTTGTATTATCTACAAATGGGTCTATTTTGAATATTTCTTTGAGTAACTCTGGTGTTAATTCGTGTCTATTTTTATAAGTTATTTTTTTATATGTAATTTTTTCATTTTTATTCATATTGTTCACTATTTATTGTAGATTATATGTATTTTTTAGTATAAATCTGTTTTTAATAGTGTTGTTTTGGATTTTCTATAATGTTTATAATAATTTATAACAAAAATTTGTTGTAAAAAATAAAGTTTAATCTAAAATTTATTATTGTTTAACTATTTAGGTCTATTTTTTCTTTTAATAATTATTTTTTGTTCTTTTGTAGAACTATCTAATTTTGTTGAACTAATTGTATATGCTACTCTTTCTGATTTTTGTGTTCTATATGTTCCATCTGGCAATGGCCTTTCTCCTGCTATTTTTTCATTGATTTTCTGCATTTCCTTTAATGACCAACTTCTTATTTTATTTATTTGTTTATAATTTTTTCTAATATCTGCAATCAAATATGTTTTTAATTTATATGCAAGTCCTTGTTTTTGAAATTTGTCTTTAACAAATAAATGGGACACATAAAATTCATCATCTTCTATGTATCCATCAGCCATGCCTGCAAATTCATTATTTACATATACAAGGTATATACTATATGATAATATTTTTGATTCTATTTTAGCATATTGTTCCCTTTCAAATTGAGCAAATCGTATCCTGTCATATTGTTCATGGTTTTTGTTTGCATTATTTTTAAAAGGATTATGAATATATATTTCCTTGAGTAACTCTGGTGTTAATTCGTGTCTATTTTTATAAGTTATTTTTTTATATGTAATTTTTTCATTTTTATTCATATTGTTCACTATTTATTGTAGATTATATGTATTTTTTAGTATATATGTGTTTTTTAATGGTGTTGTTTTAAAGTATATATAATGCTTAATAATTGAGAATAAACATTTATTGTTTAACTATTTAGGTTTATTTCTTCTTTTAATAATTATTTTTTGTTCTTTTGTAAAACTGTCTAATTTTGTTGAGCTAAATGTATATGCCACCCTTTCTGATTTTTGTGTTCTATATGTCCCATCAGGTAATGGCCTTTTACCCATAATTTTTTCATTGATTTTCTGCATTTCCTTTAATGACCAACTTGTTATTTCATTTACTTCTTTATAATTTTTTCTAATATCTGCAATCAAATATGTTTTTAATTTATATGCAAGTCCTTGTTTTTGAAATTTGTCTTTAACAAATAAGTGGTTTACATAAAACTCATCATTTTGTATTCTTCCTTCTGCCATGCCTGCAAATTCATCATTTACATATACAACATACAGAAGATAAGATAATTTTTTTGAATCTATTTTAGCATATTGTTCTCTTTCAAATTGTTCAAATGTTTTTGTTTTTTTATTGTTTATTGTGTTTAAAAAAGGATTGTGATCATATATCTCTTTAATTAATTCTGGTGTTAATTCATCTTTATTGTCATAAGTTATTTTTTTATATTTTATAGATATGTTTTTGTTAATCATATTCTTTCTTTTTTTGTTTAGTGTTTAATATATATTATTGGTATAATTTATTTATTAATATTTTGATTTTTTGCTTTTATCCTTTTATAGTATCTATAATATATCTAATAATATAGATTATTGTTGGGATAAAAATATACAATAATGCATGTCCTATTTCTTCAATCCAACCCCATTTTACAAAAAAATATATTCCAAGTATCCATCCAACTATGTACCAAAAATTATATTTATGGTAATGATGAAGTATTAAGTATAAAGACACACTTATAACCATTATCTGTATAAATACGTCTGAAATAAGTTTTCGGCCTAACCATAAATATATTAAATTATCTAAAATGATTAATCCAAATGAGATAACTAACCCTAATATGATTTTAAATGTCAAATCCATTATTGCATGGAATGCTGTTGTTTTTTTTTCATTTTTATTCATATCTTTTCTATATTTTTGTTTAATATATTTTTAAATAAATATCTTCCAATCCAAATAATTGTTGGAACAATTATTGCCAATAATGTAGAATTATATTTCATCCACCCCAATTTAAAAAACATATATGCACATATTATCCATCCGATAATATAAAAGAATGTAAATTTGTCATTATGATATATTTGCATTATAATGGAATATACAAGAATGATTGTTGCTGTTGGGATCATTGAATTTAGGTTTATGTTAAAAAAAACGTAAATTATATTATTTATTGCAAGAACAATAAATGTTTTAACAAATCCTTTTACTGTGCCTATGATACCATCAATTATTGCATTACCTGCTTTTAATGGATTATATTCAGTATTTTTGTTCATAGTTGTTTTTTTTCATTTTTATTTAAATTTATTTAAATATAGGTTATTTAAATATATTTTTAAACATTAACCTCTTTTATTTGTATGTGATATATTTATGAAAAAGTCATTTTTTTCTAAAAAATATAGTAAATCTATTGTTTTGTTTATATTGGTGTTTTTTTCATTGTTTTTTACCAACATTGTTTGGTTATATGTTTTTTTAATTCCTGCTTTTGTATTAGCTTTAAAAATTATTTTTTCGAATTTAGATGAAATACACACAATTAATGTTTTTGAAATAATGTTGATTTTGTTTTTGTTTTTGCGTATTTATTTTTTACTAAATTTAAATTTTCTTTTTAAAATTTTATTTTATATTTTTATAGCTATATTTATGATCATATTTTTTTTATATTTCCATAATTCAAAAAGTAAAAACAAAAGTGATTATATAGAATATGAAACAAATCAAGATTCACAGGAAGAAACTGATTTAAAAGATGATTTAACTAATGAATATGACACGGAATTAGATGATACAGAGATGGAGGACACAGAATCTATTGAAGATTCTAATATATCCAAAAATAATAAAAAAAATAAAAAAAAAAGTAAGAGAACATATGGATTTTGATAAGATTATAACAATTGTTTTGATTGTTTTTATTGTTGCTTTATTGTTTATTGTTTTTTTGCCGGATATTAAAGACATGATGTCTTCTTCAAATGCTCCAGATCAAAATCAAGAGATTATAACGCCAGATACAAATAAAATATCTGGTACTGACACATCATCTATAAATAATTCTTCTGGGATAAATATTTTTGGAAAAGACACAATTCCTGTAAATGTTTATTTTTGTCCTAGTGATGAATGTGAATCAGTATTATTAGATTTGATTGAAGACGCTAAAGAGTCAATTGATTGTGCAGTTTATGATATAGATTTAGTATCTATAAGACAAGCTTTAGTTTCTGCTAAAGAAAAAGGTAAATCTATAAGACTTGTTTCTGATTTAGGTAGATCTTCTAAAAAAAATTCACAGATTGGTTTATTGAAATCTGCAGGTATAGCTGTTATTTTAAATGATTCCGAGCAATCATATATGCACAACAAATTTTGTGTGTTTGATAATAAAACAATTTTAGTCGGGTCTATGAATTTTACATTAAATGATATTTATAAAAACAACAATAATTATATAGTCTTCGAAAACAAAGATATTGCTGAGCAATTTACAAAAAAAATAGATTCATTTTTTCAAGGAAATTTTAGCCCTTCAGTTTCTAAAGACATCAACTATAATAAAATAAAAAATATTGAATTTTATTTTTGCCCAGAAGACAATTGTAAATTTCATTTTTTAGAAAAGTTGAATGATGCAAATGTTTCTATTGATTGTATGTTTTATAGTTTTACATTAGACGATGCTACAAATGTTTTAAAAGATAAAAATGTTTCAAAAAGGTTTATTTTTGAAACCAATACTATTGATGAATATTCGGAATATTCAAAATTAATTGATTTAAACATTCCTGTAATAAAAGATAAAAATGCAAAAAATATGCACAATAAATTATGTATTATAGACAATGTGCTTGTGATTACTGGTTCTATGAATCTTTCTGTTAATGGTACTGAAAATAATGATGAAACATTAATTTTTGTATATGATCCTGAAATTGCACAAGAATATACAAATTATTTTAATAATTATTGGTTCCTGTGGAATGATTTAAATGTTTCATAAAATATAATTCTTTTTAAATGTTACTCATTATATATTATTTATTAATAAAATTAGAGTAATAAAAAAGGGGTTATGGTGTAGTGGTTAGCATATAAGCTTTGGGAGCTTACGACCCCGGTTCGAATCCGGGTAACCTCATTTAATATAAGTTTGTTGTATATGCCTAATCAAAGAAAATTAGAAAATTCTAATATATCAAAAAGTAATAAAAAAAGCAATGGTAAACAATTAGAAATACGATTTGAAACTAAAAAATTACCACAAGCAGAAAAAATAAGAAAAGAGATTGTCCAGTATAAAAAAGTATATAATCATCTTTTACCACAAGAAATAGTTGCCTTAAAACAAAGATATGGAGATTTTAAACCAAACCATATAGATACATTAGTTACAATATTAGAAAATAATAAAGAACTATTATATGTAAAACTACGATATTTAAAAAATAAAAATTACAAAAAAAACAATGTTTATGAAAAGAAAATTGTTAAAAAATATACAACTATATTTTTAAGACAAACATATGATATATTGACAGAAATTAATGAATTTAAAGAACTAAAAAACAGATTAGATCATTATACACTTTTAAAATCACAAGGGAAATATCTTGCATCATTAAATACAGAAGAAAGAAATGAATTTGAAAAAGAGTTTAATGAATTACTTAAAGAGTATACATACAAAAAAGAAAAAATTATAACAGATGTTGCACAAAATAATATATTGACAAAAATTATATTACAAAAATTGTAAAAATGGAGAAAAAATGTCATCTACAGAAGAATATAAAATTGTTGATTTTAACAAATGGTTTAATGAAATTGTAGATAAAGCAGAATTAGCAGATCTCAGATATAATATTAAAGGGACAATTGTATATAGGCCATGGTGTGTATCAACAATGAGTAAAATGTTTTGGATTTATGAAAATAAGTTAAATGAAACAGGCCATGAACAAGTTATTATGCCTTGTTTAATACCTGAAGAAAATTTTAAAAAAGAGGCAGAACATGTTGAGGGGTTTACCCCTAATGTGTTTTGGGTAACTGAGCATGGTGATGAAAAATTTGAAGAAAGATATGCCTTGCGACCAACAAGCGAGACTGCTTTTTATTATATGTTTAAATATTGGGTACAAAGTTATAAAGATTTACCATTAAAGACATATCAGAGAGCAAATATTTTTAGATATGAAACAAAAGCAACAAAACCATTTTTTAGAGCAAGAGAATTTTATTGGTTTGAAACACATAATGTTTTCGAAACACTAGATGAAGCAAAAGAGCAGGTTTTACAAGATATGCAGATTAGTGAAGATATATTACATGACAAATTTGGTATTCCATTTATTTTTTTTAAGAGGCCAGAATGGGATAAATTTCCTGGTGCCATAGATACATTTGCAGCAGACACAATTATGCCAAATGGTAAAATTTTACAACTTCCATCTACACACTTATTAGGTGATAAATTCACAAAAGCTTTTGATGTTAAATATAAGGATAAAGATGGAAATTATAAATATCCAATGGGTACATGTTATGGCCCTGGTATTTCTAGAATATATGGTGGATTAATATCTATACATGGAGATAAAAAAGGTTTGAGATTGCCATTTGAGCTTGCACCAATTCATATAATTATTTTACCTTTATATTTTAAAGAGGCAGATACTAACAAAATAGAAGAATTATGTGTTGATTTAGCAGAAGATTTAGAAAAACTTGGTTATGTTACAAGAATAGATAATGATAAAGAAAAAACACCAAAAGAGAGATTTGATTTTTGGGAAATGAAAGGGGTTCCAATAAGATTAGAAGTTGGTCCTAAAGATTTAGAAAACCATACACTAACAATTTTTAGAAGAGATCTTAACACAAAAGAAGTTGTACCATTAGATGATGCTTTTAAAAAAATTAAAGAAATTTCACAAGAATTTACAATAAATCTAAAAGCTCAGGCAGATAAAGAATTTGAAAAAAGGATTGTTTCTGTTACTAAATATGAAGACCTAAAGACAGCATTAGATGATGGTATGCTTATAAGAATACCTTTATGTAGTACAGAGATGGATGGCAAAGAATGTGCTGATAAATTAAAAGCAGATACAGATGGTGCAGATGTTCGTGGAGAAAGGATGGATATTGAAGATTTGCCAGGAGAAGACGATGTTTGTGTAGTCTGTGGGAAAAAAGCAAAAGCAATTGTTTATATTGGAAGAAGTTATTAATTTTTTAAAATTATGTATTGGTCATCTGTTAAGCTTTTCATTTAAACTTTTCATTTTATTTTAACCAACTGCAATATCATTTATAAAAACACGTTATTTCTTGGACACCATTTGTGTTGTTTTTCTAATTTAATTAATGGTTATTATAGATCCATTTTATTATTTTTATGGTGATCTATAAATCTATTTTTATTTTTTTTGATTTATAATTTTGTTAGTTTGTTATTAATTAATAATAAAAATAAAAAATTGCAATAAAAAGAAAAATATGGAATTTAAAGTAATTACAGAGTATTTTGAAAAAATAGATAAAACATCTAGTCGTTTAGAAATGGCATCAATTCTTTCTGATCTTTTTTTAAAAACTCCTGCAAAGGATATTTCTAATTTAATTTATTTTTGTCAAGGAACATTAGGTCCCAAATACAAAAGTGTAAGCATAAATCTTGGAGAGGCAACTATAATTTCTTGTATTTCAGAATATCTAGGGTTGCCTGAAAATAAAATAAAAGAAGAATATTTAAAGCTTGGTGATTTAGGTGTTGTTTTTGAAACTTTGCAAAGCACAAAATCACAAAGAACATTGTTTTCTAAAGCATTAGAGTTTGATGAAGTTTATAATACTTTATTAAAAATTGCACAAACAAACGGTAAGGATGCAGTTTCTAATAAACTTAAATATTTCAAATTTCTTTTATATAATCTAGATAAAGTTTCTGCAAAATATATAATACGGTTTCCAATTGCTTATAGATTGGGGTTTGGCGATTCAACAATTATAGATGCACTTGCTTTTTTAGAAGCAAATAAATTGAACCTTCCTGATGAAGAAAAAAAAGAAAAGCAAAAGGAATTTAATGAAATTATTACTTCAAAATATAATATTGCTTCAGATTTAGGATTAATTGGTAAAGTTATAAAAGATAAAGGAATAGATGGAGTAAAGTTATTGTCTCTTATCCCTTTTATTCCATTTAAATCACAATTGTGTGAAAGAGCAAAAAGCTTTGAAGAAATTAAAGAAAGATTAGGTGATAGATTTTTAGTAGATACAAAAATAGATGGATTTAGACAACAAATTCATAAATTTGGAAATGAAATTAAAATTTTTTCTAGAAATGAAGAAGACATTACACATATGTTCCCAGATATTATAAAAGCAATTAAAAGAATTCCTAAAGATTTTATTATTGATTGTGAAGCTGTTGCATATGATGAAAAACATGACAAATACTTTTCTTTTCAAATGACAATTCAAAGAAAAAGGAAATATGGTATTATAGAGTTTTCTAAAAATTTACCTCTTCACTTAAATGTTTTTGATATTCTTTATTATGATAAAAAAGAAGTTTATTTAGAACCTTTTGAAAAAAGAAGAGAGCTTGTCGTAAACTATTTTAATTATCCACCATTAATAATGCCAACAAATGCAATTATTGTTACAGATATTGTTCAATTAAAAGATTTTTTTAATAAATGTATTTCTAAAGGATTAGAAGGAATTATTGCAAAAGATTTAAATGCAAGTTATAAAGCAGGTGTGCGTGGATTTCATTGGATAAAGTATAAAAAATCTTTTGGGGAAGACATAGACACAATAGATGCTTGTATTGTTGGTGGTTTTTATGGAAAAGGTAAAAGATCAGAAAAGGGGATTGGTGCATTGTTAATGGCAATTTATAATCCTGATAATGACACATATTCTACAATTGCAAAATTAGGTACAGGTTTAAGTGATGAAATGCTTGAAGATTTATCTAAGAAATTAAATGATTTAAAACTTACTAAAAAACCAAAAGATTTAATAACAAATATTGAACCTGATTTTTATGTTATACCTAAAATTGTTGTAGAAATAAATTTTGATGAGATTACAGAAAGTCCAATACATACTTGTTGTTATGATAAATTAAAACAAAAAGGGTTGGCATTAAGGTTTCCAAGACTTATAAAGTTTAGAGATGATAAATCAGAAAAAGAAACAACATCTGAAGAAGAAATAAAGAGAATGTTTCTTCTTCAGAAGAATTCTTAATTTTTTATTGTATAGCTTTATTGTATAGAAACCATAATAACCAAATACTAGTTTTAATATTGTTTAACAACTGACCATAAAATTTCATCTTTTGGATTTACATTTATACCATCTGTTTTTATTGCTATTGGATGAACTGTTTCTGAATGTTTTGTACCTCTTAATTTTCTTACAAAAACTGATCTATGTGGTGGTGTAAAATATAATGCAACAACTCCATCAACAACAAATTCTTCAACACCAAATGCACTGAAATCTTCTGCTTTCCCAGATGTTTCACAAGTCATTAAGGTTGTGCAATTTAAATCTTTTAAATAATCACTAAATCTAAATAATAGATTTCTTAATTTTCCTGGATCAGAAAACCAAGCACCAAAGGCTGTTGTAGAATCTATTACTAATCTTGTTGCTCCTAAATCTTTTACCATTGCTCCAATTATTTCTAATTCTTTATCAACTTGTTCTTCTACATTAGGTTGTCTTGGGTCTATGTGTATTCTATAAATTCTCATAAGATTTCTTTGTTCTAATGTTTTAATATCCCATCCAAAATTTTCCATATTCCAAACTATATTTTTTAAATTATCTTCAACTGTTACATATAATCCAGGATCTCCATATTTTCTAGCACCTTCATAAATATATGTCATACAGAATATACTTTTTCCAGACCCTGCACCTCCAGAAACTAAAATAGAAGCCCCTTGTGGAAAACCACCTTGTATTAATTCATCAAATCCTATGACCCCACTAGGTATTCTTTTCACAAATATCACCATTTAAACTTATAATATTTTAGACAAAACATTTAAATACTTATTTTTTATTTTTATTAAAAACTGTGTTTTCCAAAAAAAGAAATTTTTGTCTAAAATAGATAGTTTTCCTTTTAAATATAATATCTATTTAAAAACATTTCTGTATTTATGTAATATATGCAGCTTGTATTTCTTTTTTTGTTTGTTTATTTGTTTTTATGTTTATTTATTTTTATAAAAAATAATAATTTTAAAAAGATATTTTACAGTTTACAATCTGCTTTTATTTTTAAAACATTTATTTTTAAAACATTATCTATAAATATTTAAATCAAAATATAATAAATTGGTGTTATTTATATATGGCAAAAGAAAAAGCTTTTGCAAATAAAAGAGAAAGAAGAATTAAAGAAGAAGTTAAACATACATATATTCCAGTACACGAAATTATTTCTGATCCAGAACTAGAAGAACTAAAACAAAGAATAGATATTAATAAAATTCCTACAATCTTAATTACAGATGAAGCAATTAAACATTTGGATGTTAGACCTGGTGATATTATTAAAATCAGAAGAATTAATCCAGGTATTGGTGAAACATTTTATTACAGAAAAGTAATAAAGTCTATTTCTTAATTTTTCTTTTTTATATAAGTTAATGTGTGATGGCCATGGATAAATGGGGACTTATAGAAGCATATTATGAATATGCAGGACCAATAGATCAAAGAATAAAGTCTTTTGATCAATTTGTTGATGAAAAAATTCCTGAAATTATTGAAGAAAATGCTGTAATTGAAACAGGTGAAGATATTAAAGTTGTTTTGTCAAATATTGAAATTACACCACCTGAAATTGTAGAAGCAGATAGAAGTGCAAAAGTTAGATTGACACCAATGGAAGCACGCTTAAGAAATATTTCTTATTCTGGATCAATGTATATTGATATAAATTTATACAGAAAAGGGGTATTAATTGATCAAAAAAAAGTATATATTGGTGAATTACCAATACTTGTTAAATCAAAATATTGTAATATTGCAAAATATTCTCCACAAGAATTAATTGAAGTTGGAGAAGACCCTATGGATTTTGGTGGATATTTCATAATTAATGGTTCTGAAAAAGTTTTAATTACTCAAGAGGTTTTAGCACTAGATAGAATATTAATAAATCAAACAGAAAACATAATTGTTGCACAAGTTATTTCTGTAAAAGGTGCATTTAAGGGAAAAGTTAGAATTGAAAGAAATCCAGAAGGTATTTTTTATGTTTCATTTCCTTCTTCTCCAAGAAAATTAGCATTAGTTGAATTATTAAATGCTTTAGGTTTATTAAAAGAAAAAGATATTTTAGATGCATTCCCTGATGATAAAATTATAAGAAATGAAATTCTTTTAAATTTGGATAAGATTGAATTAGTTTCCTTAAATGATGCATTAGATAAAATAGGAAGAGCCGTAGCCCCAAGTCAAACACAAAATTATAGATTAAGAAGGGCACAAGAAGTTTTAGATTTTTTTTTATTACCACATATAGGGCAAGTTAAAGACGATAGAATTGCAAAAGCCCATTATTTAATTATTATGGCTACAAAAATCATTGAGAAAGCATATAATTTAAGATCACAAGAAGATAAAGATCATTATTCTAATAAAAGATTAGAACTTCCTGGTAAATTAATGGAAGATTTGTTTAGATATTCTTTTAAACACTTTGTAAATGATTTAAAATTCCAAATAGATAGAACTATTTCTAGGCATAGAAAATTAAATATTAATACAATTATTAGACCAGATGCAATTACTGAAAGAATAAAATTTGCAGTTGCAACAGGAACATGGGTTGGAGGAACCTCTGGTGTTTGTGTATATATGGATAGAATAAATTATTTAGCTCCTTTAAATAACATGAGAAAAGTTAAGTCCTCTTTAGATATTCAAAGAGAACTATATGAAGCAAGAGATGTTCATGGTACACATTGGGAGAGATTATGTCCTGTTGAAACACCAGATGGCCCAAATTGTGGGTTGTCTAAAAATCTTGCATTGCTTGCAAGAGTAACAAGAGATGTAGATCCAAATATTTTAGAAAAATCTCTTGAATTAACAGAAAAATTATAAATTGGTATTATTATGGCAAAACAAAAATGTAAAGTTTATGTAAATGGAAGTTTGGTTGGTTTTCATGATGCTCCTTATAAATTAAAAAATCAATTAATTAATAAAAGAAGAAATGGAGACTTTGATGATCAAATAAATATTGCATATAAAGAAGAAACCAATGAACTATATATTAACACAGATGGTGGTAGGGTTCAAAGACCTTTAATTGTTGTAAAAGATGGAAAATCTAAGTTAACAAAAGAAATTTATGAAGATGTTGTTAATAAAAAACTTACCTGGAATGATTTAGTTTCACAAGGAATAATAGAATATTTAGATGCAGAAGAAGAAGAAAATGCTTATGTTGCATTAGATGAAAAGGATCTTACACCCGATCACACACATTTAGAAATAGCTGGAACTGCCATCTTTTCTATTGTCACTTCATTGATACCATTTATTAATCATGATATGGCTGGTAAAGCAATTCATGGTGCAAAAGTTTCAAGACAAGCTGTTGGAATGCCTGCCACAAATTATGAAATAAGATTTGATACAGAAATGCATGTTCTTTATTATCCACAAAGACCATTAGTTACAACAAGAACAGAAAAGATTTTGAAGACATATGAAAGGCCAATGATTCAAAATGCTGTTGTTGCAATTATGCCATATAAAGGATTTAATATGATTGATGCATTGGTTGTAAATAGAGGTGCTATTGAAAGAGGATTGGGAAGATCTTCTTATTATAGAACATATTCATCTCAAGAAAATAGATATCCATCTGGACAAACAGATGAATTTAAAGTTCCTGATAAAACTGTTGTAGGATATAGGGGAGAAGATGCCTATAATATTTTGGGAGAAGATGGTCTTGCAAATATAGAAGCCTTTGTTCCTGAAGGAGGGGTTGTCATTGGTGTAACTTCCCCACCAAGATTTGTTGAAGAAGTTTCTGATTTTGGTATTGTTGCAGAAAACAGAAGAGAAGCATCTGTTACAACAAGAAAACATTTAAAAGGTCATGTTGATAGAGTTTTGCTTACTCAAACAATAAGTGGTATCAAATTAGCAAAAGTAAAAGTAAGAACTGAATTAATTCCTGAAGAAGGGGATAAATTTACATCCAATCATGGTCAAAAAGGTGTTATTGGTGGTGTAATTGATGAATCAGATATGCCATTTACTGAAAATGGTATGAAACCTGATTTTATTTTAAATCCACATTCAATTCCTTCCAGAATGACATTGGGACATTTATTAGAAACAGTTGCAGGTAAAGGTGCTGCATTACAAGGAGATATAATTGATGCAACCCCATTTTACACAGATAATGAACAAATATTTAATATTTTGAAAAAATATGGTTTTAGACCTGATGGTAAAGAAGTTTTTTATGATGGGGTAACTGGGGAAAAAATAGAAATGCCTATTTTTGTAGGCCCAATTTCTTTTAAAAGACTATATCATGTTGTTGTTAATAAAATACAAGCAAGAGATAGAGGTTCTGTACAATTGTTGACAAGACAACCTACTGAAGGTAAAGAAAAAGGTGGGGGTATAAGATTTGGTGAAATGGAAGGAGATGCATTGGTTGGACATGGTGCAGCAATGTTACTTTATGAAAAACTTATGGAAGATGCCGATGAATTAGATGTTCCAGTTTGTGCAGATTGTGGTATTCTTGCAGTAGATGATAAAATTAGAAATAAAAAATATTGCCCAGTGTGTAAAGGCACAAATATTCATACAATTAGGATAAGTTATGGTTTCAAATTATTACTTGATGAATTGAAATCAATGGGTATTTTCCCAAAATTAATAATTGGAGAAAAAATAGATTAAATATAAGGTTGATATAACATGGCAACAAAAAAAATAAAAAGTATTGAATTTGGTGTATTAAGCCATGACATGATTAGAAAAATGTCTGCTATTGAAATTACAAGAGCAGAGATTTATGATAAAGATGGATATCCAATTGAAAGAGGATTGATGGATTTACATTTAGGTGTTATTTCTCCTGGTTTAAGATGTAAAACATGTGGGCAAAATATGCATGATTGCCCAGGACATTTTGGACATATGGAACTAATAAGGCCAGTAATTCATGCAAAGTTTTCTGATAAACTTTTAATTTTATTGCAATGTACTTGTAAAGAATGTGGGAGAATATTACTAGATGATAATGAACTTCAAAGAATAATGAAATTAGCTGGAGATGTAGATAGATCTACAAAAGAAATAATTAATTTAACAAAAGATGTAAAAAAATGTCCACATTGTGGTGCAGAGAAACCAAAAATAACAATAGATAAACCAACTAATTTTTATTTAAATCAGGAACGTTTTTATCCTTCTGATATAATGGATTGGTTAAATAAAATTCCAGCAAATGATTTGTTTTTATTTGGATATTCTGAAACTCTAAAACCACAATGGTTTATTTTAACAGTTTTGCCAATACCTCCAGTAACTATAAGGCCATCTTTGGCATTAGAAAATGTTGTTACTGCAGAAAGTGATTTAACACATATGTTATTAAACATTGTAAGAATAAATATAAGATTACAAGAGAATATAAAAGCAGGTGCTCCACAAATTATTATTGAAGATCTTTGGGATTTATTACAATATAATGTTACTGCATATTTTGATAATGAAACTTCTGGCTTGCCTTCTGCAAAACACAGATCAGGAAGACCATTAAATACATTGGCACAAAGATTAAAAGGTAAAAAAGGAAGACTAAGATATAATTTGATTGGAAAAAGAGTAAATGCTGCTGCAAGATCAACAATAACTCCTTCTACAGATATAAAAATTGATGAATTAGGTGTGCCTAAACAAATTGCAGATTCTTTAACAATTCCTGAGAAAGTAACTTATTGGAATATTAATAAGTGTAAGAATTATATAAAAGAAGGTGATGTAAGTTATATAATTACAAAAACAGGTAGAAGAAAAATAGTTACTCCTGATATTGCAGATGATATTATAGAAACATTAGAAGAAGGTTCTACTATTAAAAGAAAATTAAAAGATGGAGATATTGTAATATTTAATAGACAACCAACTTTGCATAAGGCATCTATAATGGGTCATAAAGTAAAAGTATTACCAGGAAAAACATTTAGATTAAATCCTATTTCTACTCCTCCATATAATGCAGATTATGATGGGGATGAAATGAATATGCATGTTCCACAAAGTGAAACAGCATTAGCTGAAATTGATAATTTAATGATGTTAAACAAATTAACTTTAAGTATGAGAAATGGTGAACCAATAATTACACCTGCAGAAGATTTAGTTTCAGGTGCTTATCTTTTAACACGAAAAGATACAGAATTTTCAAAAGAAGAAGCCATGGAAATGTTGTATTCTATAGGGATTACAGAGTTACCAAAAGCAGATAGGCCAAAAGGCAGATATTCTGGTAAATTAATTGCCTCACAAATTTTGCCAAAAGGTCTAAATATAGAATATCCTAATAAATTATATTCTCTTATAAATCAGGCAAAAGGAAAGGTTACAAAAAAAGATATAGAGAAATATGATTGTTATTTAAGAATTAAAAATGGAATTATTTTATCAGGGGTATTAGATGAAAGAATGTCTAAAAAAAGGAACTTAATTGAAGTTTTGATTAGGCATTACCCACCAGAAACCTTGGTTGATTTTTATTATAAGTTGTCTAAACTTGTATTTTATACAATTACAAAAAAAGGTTTAACTGTTGCATTAGATGAATATAACACACCAGAGATATTAAAAACAGAAATTGATACAAAAGTAAAAGAGGTAATTGCCCAAACTAATGGTATTATAAAGAAATATGAAAACAAAACATTGCCATTATTTCCTGGTAAAAGTTTAGATGAAACATTTGAATCTGAAATGATTAATGCTGCAGGGCAAATGAAAGAAGAAATTTCACAAAAAATTTTAGATATTAAATTAGATGAAATTGAAAACAGTATATATCCAATAAACAATAACACAACTTTACTTGCAAGTATTGGGGGCTCTCGTGGTAAACTTTTAAATCTTGTAAACATGCTTGGGTTGTGGGGTGTCGTAACTGTTAGGACAGGAAGACCAAAAGCAGGTTTTTATGATAGATTTTTAAGTATTAATGTGAAAGGAACAAAATCTTTAGTAGATTATGGATTTGTTAAAAATAATTTCTTTTATGGATTATCACCAAAAGAATATTTTATACATTCAATTGGTGGTAGACAAGGTGAAGTTGATACAGCTGTTGCTACAAAAGTCTCTGGTTATCTTTATAGAAGATTAGCAAATGCATTAAAAGATTTAACTGTTGGAGATGATTTGAGTGTTCGCACTTCTAATGGAGAAATAATTCAATACATTTACGGAGATGATGGATTGTCACCAGAAAAGGCATATCTTGGAAAAAATATAAATTTCTTCCATGAATAGTTTTAGGAAATAAGCGTTTGTGAAAAATGGATAACACAATATTTTTTGGACATAAATTTGTGTGTGAGGAATAATTATGAAAGAATTACCAAAAGCAATTTTAGACAGAGTGGAGCGTTATGCTGCATCTAAAAAGTTTGATAAATCAAAAACAAATAAATTAATTGAGATTGTAACAAACAGATATAATAATGCATTAGTTGCACCTGGTGATGCAATGGGCATAATTGCTGCACAATCTATTGGTGAACCAGGAACACAGTTAACATTAAGAACAAAACACTATGCAGGTTCTTTAGAAGTTTCTGTAGGAAGAGGTATTCAAAGAGTTATTGAGATTGTTGATGCACGCTTAACAACTGCATATCCAGAAATGACAATTTATCTTAAGCCAGAGTTTGCAACATCTGAAAATAAAGTTATAAAAATTGCAAATACATTTGTTCATATAACATTAAATGATGTTGGTTATTTTACAGAAGACTTTGATGAAAAGCAAGCATCTTTTCATATAGCTGAGGACAAACTTAAGGAATTTGGAAAAGATAAAGAAGAAGTTATGGATTTAATATATGACAAAATAAATGACACATATGATTCAAAAAGATTTACAGGAAATAAATCTAATATAAATTTTACTTTTGCTAAAAGCACACCACTTTATACAATTAGAAAGGCAATACTTAAATGGGAAAAAATTCCATTGTTTGGGATAAAAGGCATTGAAAAAGTTGTTGTGGTAAAAGAAAAAGATGAGTTTGTTATTAAAACAAAAGGAACAAATTTGTCTGTTGTTCTGAAATTGCCAGAAGTTGATTCTGAAAGAACAATTACAAACGATATAATGGAAATAAATAAAGTGTTAGGTATTGAAGCTGCAAGAAAAGCAATTGTTGATGAATTATTATTAACATTTAATACAAACAATATCACAATAAATCCAAGACATATTTATATTTTAGCTGATTTAATGTGTTATACTGGTAAAGTAAAAGGAATTGTAAGAACTGGAATTACTGGTGCAAAAGCAAGTCCATTTGCAAGAGCTGCATTTGAAGAAACTGTTAAGCATTTAATTAATGCTGCATTTTATCATGAAACAGAGAATTTAAAAGGAATTACAGAAAACATAATTGTTGGGCAACCTATTTCTGCAGGTACTGGAACAGTTAAATTAACATTAGATCCAAAAAATTTACAAAAAATTATGAAAAAACAAGAAGAGTTAATTGAGAAAAAAGAGGAAAGTTCAAAATAGTTCTTTTTTTAAATATTTAGAAACATTATATTTAAAAGAAATAGAAAAAAAATTAAATATTACATAATAAAATTAAAATAAAATAATGTGAAAATATATGGATTGGAGTTTATTTAATACACAATTGAGAATTGCAGTTGATACTGGTAAAGTTAAATATGGCACTAAAGAAGCAATTAAAGAATGT
>ERZ795051.3025-NODE-3025-length-17699-cov-4.517910_pt1 | contig 17699 bp, 17 predicted proteins | sample MGYA00375135_ERZ795051 | MGnify/ENA primary metagenome ERZ795051 (study PRJEB30180, sample SAMN05720222) | activated sludge metagenome | isolation source: Anaerobic digester | place: Japan | collected 2015-05-26 ... | reverse complement strand
CGACCTTTTCCGCCTTCATGACCAGCGTGCCGGTGCCGTTCACCGTCGCGCCGATCACGCGGTCGCCCGCCTGCTTCGACACGGGAATGGGTTCCCCGGTGATCATGGACTCGTCCACGGCGCTGGAACCCTCGGTGACCGTGCCGTCGACGGGCACTTTCTCCCCGGGCCTGACCCTCAGGAGGTCCCCCGCCTGAATCCGGTCCAGGGGGACGTCCTCTTCGCCGTCATCCCTGATCCTTCGCGCCGTCTTCGGGGCAAGCCCGAGAAGGGCCTTGATGGCGGCACCGGTTCGCGACCGTGCCCTCAGTTCAAGCACCTGGCCCAGCAGCACGAGGGTGGCAATGACCGCCGCCGCCTCAAAGTACATTTCCACCTCGCCGCCTGCGCCGCGGAAGGATTCCGGGAAAAGGCCGGGGAAGAAGGCGGCCACAATGCTGTATAGATAGGCAATGGCGACGCCAAGCCCGATCAGTGTGAACATGTTCGGGTTCCAGGTGACCACCGACTGCCAGCCCCGGACAAAGAAGGGCCGGCCTCCCCAGAGGACCACCGGTGTGGCGAGAAGGAGTTCCGCCCACTTCAGATATTCAGGAGGAACGAAACGGCCGATGAAGGAGAGTCCGGGAAAGAGGGGACCCATGGCGATCACGACCAGGGGAGCCGTCAATACCACACTGACCCGGAACCGCCGCGTCATGTCGGTGAGTTCGGGGTTTTCCTCCTCCCCTTCCGTGATCGTTATCGGCTCGAGGGCCATGCCGCAGATCGGGCAGCTGCCCGGCTTGTCGCGGACGATCTCAGGGTGCATCGGGCAGGTCCACCGGGTCTCGGTGGCCGCAGCCGAAGGTGCAACCGGCTCAAGCGCCATCCCGCATTTCGGGCAGGAACCGGGTTCTTCCCGTCTCATCTCGGGATGCATGGGACAGGTGTACATCTCAACCTTTTGGACTTTCTTGAAAAAATGATTGTCGGCCTTCCGGCCCGGTCACGGGTCGTTCGCGAGGCCGCTTATGACGTTTTTTTTGCGGCATCCGGCTTTTCGAGAAGATGGAGCCCGTCGAAAGCGGTGAAGAGCTGACCCTGTGGGTCGCCGAATCAGCCCGGCGCCGCGGAGACGAAAATGAATATGCCGGCGGCGGTTCGTACCCCCTGTTTCATCATCATGATGGACTCACCCCGCCGTTCGGCTTCTTCAGCGCCCCTCAATGGAATGCCGGATGTAGTCGTATATCTGCTTCATCTCGGCGTCCGATACTTTTTCAGGCGGGATGGCCGGCATGAGGCCTTTCGACCCGTCGGGCATGTGCGGCTTTCGGTTGAAATCGAGGAAAGCGTTAAAGGTCTTCATGTACGTCGAATCTTTTACAGGCAGTGCGGGCGTCAGGATATTTCCCCCCTGCGGATGGCAGGTCCCGCAATGGGCTGTGTACAGCCTTTCCCCCGCCTGGAGATCTCCCGTCGAAGCCGGTTTCTCACTTCCGAATACCAGGCTCCCCCCGTAATAGCCGAGCCCGGCCACCGCCAGGACGGTGAGGAAATAAACCGTGAGAATCGTTTTCATGGATGAGCCCTCCCTGTAATTCAGGTAGATCCCTGCGATCAAAAGCACAACCAGCGCCCCGCTCAGGGCAAACTTGATTTTGATCGGAAAGGTCCAGATGCCGTCATAATAGTGCACCCAGTCGGTGTAACCGAAGAATATCGTCGGGAAGACAAAGACCAGGGCGATCGCGAGACAGTGGCGGGCCGAGACCGCAAAGGCATAGCGCCTGAATAGCGCCGCAAGAAGGCCGAGGATGAGCGCACCGACGGCCAGCCCCCCGGGCATGTGGGTGAGGGGCGGATGAATCGGATGGGTGTACCCGACTTTCTCGATGACCTGATAAAGGGCTTCGATCATGGATTCCCTCCGCGCATGATTCTCAAAGAACCCGGATGTACCGTCCTGTTTTGTCGATGTATCCCACGGCCCGGCCGACTTTCACCATGGCGAGCCCCGGAAAGGCAGGCTCACCCCGTATCCTCTTTCTTCCGGACCGTCCCATATGATCGCCTCCCCTTTCGTCTGTCTTTCCGCCCTAATATTTGTACGTGAGATTCAGAAACAGGACATTCGCCTCATAGGAGGGCTCCCTGTACGCCCCCGAGAGATACGCGCCGCTTGTCCCCGTTGTGGCCGGGACATATTGATAGCCGTCATACTGCGCATCCTCATAAACGAATTTCTCATAGGCATAGCCGACCGTACAGGAGAGTGCGACTGTGGGCTGATAGGTCAGTTTGACCAGGTAGTATCTCAGGCTGTAGTCGTCCCAGTTCGTGATGTCGACATTGTCCTGTGTCCTCCCCCCGGGGGACAGTCCGGTCAGCGTTGCGGGATCGAGCATATAGGAGTAGTCCACCTCCCCGTTCGACTTGAGATAGCTGTGCTGGAGCTTGAGGGTCCATTTCTTCGGAACGATGTAGATGTCGGTGCCGACCGTGAACCCGTAGCTGTCGTTCTTTTGATCGGCCGACCAGTTGTAATTGGCGGATGTCGACGCAGCGGGGTCATACACCGGGGTCGTGAGATTGATGTTTCTCTGGACCTGTTTCTCTTCCAGGCGCTCGTAATCGAAGTTTCCATAGAGGCGGACCCTCCCGACGATGACGTAGTCCACGTCGAAATTGAACTCATTGCCCTTGCTGTCCGTGAATCCCAGGACCGTGTCCTCATAATCGGAATGTCTGTATCGGTAACCCAGGGAAACATTCAGGTTTTCCATGGGGAAGAAATCGAGGGTCGCCTTGACGGTGTCCCGGGTCTGAGACGCGGCGTCGAATCGCCTGATCCACGGCTCGGCGTCCCCGAGGTTCTGGCCCTCGAAATCGGCTCCCCGGTTGAGCCTCTCGTAACCCAGCCTTGCGACCATGAAGCTCAGGCCGCTCCACCGCAAGCCCGCATTGTAGAGGTAGTCATCGTTGCTGGGAATGTCCTCCCTCTCGCGGTTCACGTGGGCGTACGTGCAGTCCCCGGTGAGGTAGAGGTTCGCCGGAAGCCTGAACCCGAGTTCGGCCCCGGCTTTGTTTTTCTTGTAGCCGAACAGGGAATTGGTCAGCGTCGTCGCGCCGTCCGTGGTCGTGACCTGATCGGACCGGTTGTCCCTCTCGTAGTATTTGTAGAAAATCTTGCCGTCCATGAACGAAAGGGGGGTCGAGGTCAGCGAGAAGCCGTAGCTCTGCGTCTCGACTTTGCCGTTGAATTTGGGGGAACTCAGGGTGACGGGCGTCGACCCGCCCGCCGTCACGTAAGAGGTCAAAAGACCGGCGTCGGATTTCGCCTGGGAAACCCCGAGGTCCACATTGAACTTTGTCCTCATCGGCAGTTTCAGCGCACCCTTGAAATCGAGCTTCTGGCAGGTGTTGTCCGGCGGGAGCGTCAGCACGTCCGTCACGGCGGCCGTGGCCGCATTCGAGGGATTTCTGAAATAGATGTTGTTGCTGTTATTGTCGAAGGTGCTGTAGGAATACCCCAGGGACATGAGCAGGGGGTTCCTGCTGTAACCGGCCTGGAAGGTGACCCCGTCCGTCCTGTAATCGATCGGCGCCGGGAGCTCAATCGAAATGCCCCCCGGGGTGGTTCCCGCGACCCCGTAGGGATATGCCCCGGTCCTTTTTTCACTATCGGCCGAGACGTTGAAGAAAAAGGGCTTCAGCATGTCCATCTTGAAGCCGCCGCCGAATTTGTGCCTCATGACGTCATAGTCGAAGATGCTCCAGGTGTTGACGTTGGTGCCGGGCGGCTGCGTGGGATAGGTGAGGCTGCTCGAGCCGGGGTTTGCATAAATGGTCCTTGCGTCTTCCGTGAAATTATGGGGGATCTGATCGTAGAAGAGCTCCACACCGAACTTTCCCCACCGGCCTCCCTCGAGCCGGTACTGCTGATCCCGGTAGCCGATGTTGCCGGCCTCGCCACGCAGGTAGAAATTCTCGGTTTCATGACCGGCCTCGGCGCCGACATGGACGCCGACCCCTTCTCGAATGTCCCGATACTCGTTGAACTTCGACCTGTTGCCGCCGATGTCGGTGTATTGCCCGGTGACGGAAACGTTGCCTGTAACGGTTTTCCCTCCCTCCGCCTTTTTCTCCTCCGCCGAAGCGCACGGAGGAGACAAAATCAATGCAACGACGGCCACGACGCAGATTGAACTCTTCATGTCGCCTCCTTGCTCATCGGACAAAGGTCTGCCCCATTGCGGCAGGTCCCATGCCGCCGTGGATGTTCGAGTGGCAGTTGAGGCAGCCGCGCGCAAACATCCTGTTCTTGCTCCCGGTGGCGCGGCCCCCGAACGTCTCGAAGCTCGTGTAGGGAGTCCCCGGGTGGCCCGAGGCATCGTGGCATCCCTGGCAGAGCTTCGGCGGCTTGTCGACGAGGAGTTTTGAGTGATTGCTTCCGTGCGGGACGTGACAGATCAGGCAATTTTCCTCAACGGGGGGGTGCTCCCGAAAGAAGGGCCCTCTTTTCTCCGCGTGGCACTTGTAGCAGAGTTCATTGGCGGAGTTCGCCGCGACCATCTTCGTCCCGAAACCGCCATGAGGTTCATGGCAGTCGGTGCATTTGACCTTTCCCTCCCGGATGGGATGGTGGGACTGCTTGTTGTGCTGGGCCCTGATGCTGAGATGGCAGATCAGGCAGAGGTCCGGCTGTCTTGCTTTGAGGTTCTTCGGGGTCCCTGAATGGACGGTGTGGCAGTTGTCACAGGAGATTCCCGCCGCTCTGTGCCTCCCCATGTCCCAGAAATTGATGCGGAGGGTCTCCGTGTGGCAGGAAAGACACTTCGCCGATTTCCGCTCGGCATCGGCCGGTCTCTTGCCGAAAATGAAAATCCCCGCGCCGCCGGCGCCCATCTTTTCCAGGTGCGGGGCTCCGGGACCGTGACAGGTCTCGCAGGCGTTTCTGTTGGCCGGGGAACCGGGGATTGCCTTTCTGGCGTGAATGGACCCCGCGTAGCTTTCATAATGCTTCGCATGGCAGGCCTTGCAGGTGGCTACACCGACGGTGCCGTCGCTCCCCTGCGTGTCGCCCGTCATGAGGGCACTGACGCCGAAGACAAGGAGAGAAGAGAGGAGCAGGAAGACGATAAACTTTCTCATGGCGCCCTCCTTGTGGAACCCGAAATCCCGTTAATGAAAACTCATTGCCGTCCCGGCTCGTTTGTTCGGGAAATCCGCCAGCACTGGGGGTCATCGGCGAAGAGATCCGCATCTCCACGGGCCTTGCTGTACGCGTAGGCGACGGCGCGGCAGCCCCGGCAGGAGGGCCACAGGGCACACTCGCCGCATCGGCCTTTGTAGCTGGCCCTGTTTCTCAACCTCCACAGGGTCTTCGAGTTCGCCCAGATGTGCCTCAGGCTTTGCCTCTTCAGGTTACCCACGGAAATGCCGATACGCCGGCAGGGCATGACCGTACCGTCACAGCAGATGGTGACCCCGGAAAAACCGGCGCTGCAGCCCGAAAGGGTCAGTTCGCACCCCGCCGGTTGAACACCCTCCTTGAGCGTCACGGCCAGTGGGTCGCCCGAGACGATCTCGAAATCAGGACCGTCCAGGGAATGGATGTTCTCATATATCCGACGGGTCTCCTCCGGCGAAAGCAGGTGCGCCAGCATGTTTTCCCCGCTCCCGCAGGGGACCAGACGGGAAAATCCAATGCCCGCAAAGCCGCTGTCACGGGCGATCTTCACGGTCTCCCCGACGAAGGGCGAGTTGAGCCGTGACAGGGTGACGTTCGCGCTGACCTTGTTGCCGGCACGCCGGAGACGCTCGACTCCTTTCAGGGCGGCTTTGAAGCTCCCCCTGCCCCGTATGGCGTCATGGAGGGCCTCCGGGCCTTCGAGGCTCACCTGAACCTCGAAGACGCCTGAGTCCCTGAACCGGCGGGCGTCGTCATCCGTGACGAGGCAGCCGTTGGTCATGACGGCAACCCCGAAACCCGACTCCCGTGCGTATCTCACCGCATCCAGGAACCCGGGGTAGAGAAGCGGCTCTCCCCCGGTGAAGTGGATCGAAGGGACCACCCGGACGTTTTGCTCGGACTCCCAGGCCTCGAACATCCCGGCGGCCCCGTCGATTTCACGGAACAACTCACCCGGGGACATCTCCGGCGGCACCTGCCGGTCCTGGTAGCAGTGCCTGCACCGGAGGTTGCACCGCTCGGTGAGATGCCACTGGATGAAGAACTCAAAGGTTTGAATTGCCGGACCGGCAATTACGTTTTCTTTCACTTCTTTCAGCTGAAGCATTGCCTCCCAGATTCCGCGGACCGCATCATGGCCCAGAACTTCGCCTCGCGACGCCTGGCAAGCTCGTTCAGCATGACCTTTTTCCTGGTCCTCATCTGTTTCACCTCCTTTCCTTTGGTTCTAAAGGCCCGGGGTTGTAATTATTTTTCATCGTCCCATCATGAAAAGGCTTTGTAAATGAGCGTAAACCTGATTCTTGAAGGTCCGCTTGCTTAGTTCAGGATCAGGGATTCCCTTAGACCCGACCCGGGACAGTCCCTTCCCGGCACGGGCTTCACTTCACGGATGATGTATGATAGAAGTATCGCTGCCAAAAGCGGGAATCTTTTATAATGGAAGAAAAGGAGGTCCGATTATGCCGGCCGTCAGAATCAGCCCCGAGGAAGCCTATCGGAAGGTGAAGGCGGGTCAGGCGATCCTCGTGTGCGCGTACGCGGACAAGGACAAGTTCCGGAAAATGTGCCTCGACATGGCCATCTCCCTCGACGAGTTTCAGAAGCGCCTCCCGACGCTCCCCAAGGATCAGGAGATCATCTTTTACTGAGCCTGAGTGAACGAACACACATCTGCCAGTTTGGCAGTGCAGTATCAAAAGATGGGGTATTCCAACACGAAGGCCCTCCTGGGCGGCGTCGAAGGCTGGAAGAAGGCGGGCTACGGTGTCCTGTAGAAAAACACGGTCACAAATCCCCGCCCGTTTCCATCATCCATCTGAGGGAGACAAGAAATGAGGATGTGGATCGTCTCTGCGTTGATTCTGACCTTTCTGTCCCTGTCCGGCTGCCCTGAAGTCTATTTCCATGAGATGAAAAAGAAATCGGCACAACACACGGGATGCAGGGTTGACGACATGGTCATAGTGGACGACGAGAATGAGGTCGCGGAAGGGGTTCACAGGTGGACCGTCGAATGTGCGGGAAAGAAATACCGGTGCACGGAGATACCCAAGAAATCCCTGGAGTGTAAGCCGATTTCCGACTGAGGGCTCCCGGGAGAAAAGGGGGACAGTCCCCTTTATTTCCCCCAAATGTCAAGATGTCAAGCCTGACCCCAGTTCTCTATTAATCAGGCAAAGTATTTTTCATAGATGTCCTCAGAGTTTCTCTCCTGCAATTCGCGGTAGGCTGCTGCCCTGTCGAGCGCCTTTCTCCGGTATGCACCGTAGGCTTCCTCATCGCCGAGAAGATATTCGATGTGCGAACGATATTTCCCGGCAAGCCCGTCGATTCCCGGCCTGCCCCTCCGGCCCAGTTCCACAAGGATACCGCTGTCACCGAGGGCTTCTGGAATTCCCCCGATGCGGTTTGCAATCACGGGGATGCCCCGCATGCTCGCCTCCAGGATGATGCGGGAGAACCCCTCGTCGATGAGCGAAGGCACGATGAGGACCTTCACCTGCTCCAGAAAGTAACCGATATCGTCGACCCAGCCGATATCGGAGAGATTCGGCGGGCGGAGAGAATCCTCTTTCTCGTCGTAAAGGGCATGACCCGCGACGACCACCGGTGTCGAGGGGATCATCGCCAGGAGTTTCCTCACAATGTCTTCCCCCTTAATCCGCGACCCGGAGGAATAGAAGCCTACAGATTCTCCGCCGTAACTCGGAGGGCCTGCACCGGCGGACTCGAAGCGGTTGAACCAGACGTCCGACGCGACATCCAGCCTTCTTTTGATCACCTTCCGCAGATAATCGCTGACGGTCAGAACATTGCGTTTTTGCAGCATCCCTCTCAAAGGGCGGGGGAGCAGGCGAAACTTCTCGATGTTAGCCCTCGCATTGAAGATGTGGACACCCGGCAGGTTGATGATGCTGACGGCCAGCAACGCCAGATAATCGGCGTCACCCGTGATGGCCAGGTCGATGGACTCGTCGCGCAGAACATTCATGACCTGAGGCAGGAATCCATCGGGTACCACCGCCTGGTGATAGCTGGAGGACACCGGGTGCTCGTGGAGGGTGATTGCGTGATCCAGACTCTCTTTGGACTGCGCATCGCATCGGGACAGCCAAAGATCCGGACAAGGCTTGCGCAGTCTGCATCGTTCGTTCGAATAAAAATTATAGAAAGATACACGATGATTACGACCCTTAAGAAATCGCAGGACTTCGTAAACGGCCCGCGATCCGCCGTCGGCGAGATTCGGGTCGAACGTATCGACGCCAATGAGCGCTATGTGCTTTTTAGCCATCGCTTCCCGTTGAGGCAATGCGGAAATTTCTCGCGCCGTCATATTCATCTTCCGGCAGACCTCGTGAGCAGCGGCATCATGCTCCTTGCGGCCAGTGAGAGGGGTCTTGTCATGAAATACAACGCCAGGAACAGCCCCGGCATCTCCAGGGGCCTCCGGACCACGAGGAATGCGTTCAGCAGGGTCTTGACGGCAAAGGCAATGCGGTCCCTGCGCCTTTCGCGGGCCCTCAAAAAAAACAGCATCTTTACGGGAAGAGTCGACGGCATTGCACCCTCCTCGAACAGATGTCTCCTGACCTCACCCGCCAGGCGGCCCAGACCCGGGCCTGTCCGCACACGGGATCGAACCCCATCGGGAAGGTCGACCCTGAAGAAATCACGGGCAAGGCGAAGGCCCAGAAAAAGCGCCCCGAGGCCCCCCGCGGCGGAAGCGATGGAAAGGGCCCGGTCCCAATCCAGATCCTTTTCGGAAGAGACAAGCCAGGCCACGTCGCACACCCACAGCAGCCTTTCCCAGCGGTGCTTCGTGCCGTGAATGCAGAGGGCCAACAGCAGTTCCTCCGGCGGAAGCGCCGGGAACACGGCCCCGTCAGCTTTCACAGTCGACGCCCGGTCGAACGCATCCGGAAAATCCCATTTGAACCCGTAATGCCATGGAACGAGCGCCCATTGAATCTCCACAAGGGTCCCGTCATCGGGTCGCGAAAAGCCGAGTTCGCAGTAGAAGCACAGAAGAGCCGCTCCCTGTGCGCCCCCCAGGCCACATTCCGGACGGAATCCGAGGGAGGCAAGCGCTTCCGTCGCGGCCCTGGCGTCGCGGCGGCGCACCAGGATGTCAATATCGTTCGATACCCGAAGGTTCGCATCGCCGTAGATCTGCGCGGCCAGCACGGGCCCCTTGAACGGGATCGCCCGGATGCCGCACGATTCCATCCGGGACAGAATGGCGCCGAGCACCCGCGTGTGAAACAGAGTCCGCGCGCTGTTGACGAAATGGAGAACCCGGAGCCTCTCCATTTCCTTCACGGGGATGCGATCGGGACAGCACGTCCGCAGCCGTCGATAGACGACGGGGCCGAGACCCTGCAGAGCAGCGAATTTCACAAAAGCACTCCAGTCGACCCGTTCCCTGTCGAGAAGCGCAACGAGGCCGGCGATCCCATCATGCCCGGGCGGCTCGGTGCAGCGAAGAAGCAGCTCCTGTTCCGGTGTCATCATATCGGTTTTCTTTCGCAGAGGGCGTTGCGGCAAAGGCGCCGGGAGTCTCCGGGGCAGGCCGGGACACGCAGCCACCCGATACGTCCTGGTACGAAACGACGGATCGGTAATAACCGCTGGACCGAAGCAGCGATTCATGAGTCCCGGCGGCGATGAGCCGGTTCTCGTCGAGCAGCAGCACCTTGCCGGCATCGCGAATCGTGGAAAGACGGTGGGCCACAATGAACAGCGTGCGCCCGGCCACGGCTTTCGGCAGGGCGGCGAAGATCGACCGTTCCGTCATGCTGTCGAGGGCCGATGTCGGCTCATCGAGGATGAGAATGTCGGGATCCTGGACGAGGGCCCGGGCCAGGGAAAGCCTCTGCTTTTGCCCTTCGGAGAGGTTGACGCCGCGCTCGCCGATCGCGGTTTCATACCCGTCGGGTAGGCCTGCGATGAAATCGTGGATCTCGGCGGTCCGGCAGGCCCGGATGACGTCCTCCCGCCGCGCCTCGAGGTTCCCGTACCGGAGATTCTCCATGAGGGTGCCGGACAGGAGCACGGGGACCTGCGGGGCATACCCGATGCGTCGCCTCAGGGACCCGACCTCGAAGTCCGTTGCGGGACGCCCGTCAAAATGGATTTCGCCGCCCGTGGGCCGGTAGAAGCGCATCAGGAGGCTCAAGAGCGTCGTCTTGCCGGTACCGCTCGGGCCCACGATCGCAACGCGCTCGCCGGGTCTGACGCGGAAGGATATGCGGTCGAGGACGGCGGTTTTCCCGTCGTAGGCAAACGTGACATCCCGGAACTCGATATCGCCGCAAAGGCGATCGACCGCCTCGCCCGTCCCGGCGTTTTCTTCGGGCGCGATGTCGAAAAGGGCGGAAACGCGCTCCAGGGAAGCCCCGGCCTGCTGGAGCTGCAGGTTGATCGAGGCCAGCTGATGGGCTGGCCCGAAGAGATATCCCATGTAGGCCTGGAAGGCATAGAGCGACCCCAGGGTCCATTGGTCGGTGATGATCCAGTACGCGCCCAGGACGAAAACGAGGAGGCGCGCGATGTCGGGCGCCAGGCCGATTGCCAGGTCCGTGACGGTTCCCAGGGCGGAACTTTCGAGGGAAAGACGATTGGATGCCCGGATCTCCCCGATCAGGCGGCTCAAGGTGCGGGCCTCCGTGTTGAACGCCTTGATGAGGGGGATCGTGGTCAGCATCTCCTGGAAGCGGCTGCTGATTTTTCCCCTCTGCTCCATGCCGGCGTGGCTGAGGGCACGAATTTTCCCGGTGAAAAATTTCGAGGACCAGACGATTGCCGGGGGGACGACGAGCATGCACAGGGCCAGCCGCCACTCGAGGTAAAAGAGGAGCGCCGCGCCGGCAAAGAAATAAATCAGGTTTTGAATCAGGTGAACGACCGTTTCCGAGAAGAACCAGGTCACGCCGCCCACATCCCCCGAGAGCCTTGTCATGAGGTAGCCCGTCTGGTTCCTGTCGAAGAACGCCTTCGGGTAACGCAGCGTCCGCGCAAGCAGGGCTTCCTGGATGTCCAGAGACAACTCCTGGTGATAAATGGTCAGGATATACTGCTGGAGCATCCCGGCAAGACGCCCGATGAGGGCAACAGCCAGCAGGAGCAGGACAACCGGGGCCAGGAGCAAGAGCCGATGTCCCAGGATGACGTCATCAATCAGAAAGCGGGAGATGAGGGGCTGCGGGAAGGCAAGCAGCCCGTTGAAGACGATGAACCCCGCCCCTGCGGCCCCCATCTTCCAGTGCCGGAGGAAAAAGGGAAACAGGTTGCGCAGGTTGGCTTTCAGGGAGGGGTACTTCTTCCCCCCGGCGAGAGGGTCCTCGGGCAAGTCGCGATGCGACAAGGCGGCCCCGAGATAGGCAAGCCAGTTCTTCAGCAGCTCCACGGCGCTCCACGCTCTGGTTCGATAAGACGGCAGGATGCCAGAATCATGCCCGGGGCGCATCGGCGAGAGGGACCGGGCACCCGGCGGACTGGGGGACCCCATCGGAGCCTTCTGAGACATCGAATGGCCGGCCCGGAAGGCTGCCCGCATCGACGAACAGGCGGTAGGGCCTGCGAATTTCCCAGGAAGCCTCCCCGGGGCGACGCCTGCCGACCATCCGTCTACCCATGAACAGGAGGAGCTGTTGCGCCTCCCCCTGGCCGACGGATAGGACTCTCGGCCTCATCGCGGCAGGAACGAGCCGCCGGAAAAGGCCTCGGCGGCAGAGGCGATGGTACATCGGGCTGAGCAGCCTGCAGGCAAGCCCGTTCATGCGGTGAAGAGCCCTGACCAGGAGGGCAAGGACCCGCCCTGCAGGCCCTCCGAACACCCTTCCGGATGCCCTGCCCCGGCTGAACCGGGTCACCCGTCCGAGGATATCTTTGTGCTGAAGAACATCCGGGTCGGCGCTTCGGTTATTGTCTCCCCGGGTCCGAATACCCTGGCCATCGACCGAAAACACCCGGTGAACCGTCCACCGGTCCCCGCCGGGCGGCAGGTAGACGATGACGTCGCCGGGCTCGACCCGATCGCAGTGCGCCACGTCCAGAAGATCACCCGGCCTTAAGGTGGGCAGCATGCTCTCGCCCAGACAGATCATCCTTATCTTCATGGGCCTCTCCGTCCAGCGCCTTCTCCATCTCTTCCCAGAACCTCCCGCCGATCGTGGCCCGCAGGACAAACGCGGGCACCGCTCCGACAAGATCCACCGCATTGCGGAAGAATTTCCCCCGGGCCTCCCGTTGCTCGGAGACGTCCAGGTAGGACCATACATCGGGAAGCATGTGGCTGTGCATGCCGCTGGCCCGAACAACGGCCTCAGCGCCCCGGATGGCGGAGACCTCGTCCCGCCCGGCCGAGCGCTCCAGGAAAAAAATCGCCTCGAGCGGCAGGGCCCGTTCTACCTCCCAGCTCCGCGGGGATTCACCCCTCGCATACCGGCTCCAGGTCGGAAACGGGTGGGCCACGTAACGGCCTTCGGGCGATTTGACGATGACGGTGTCGTCATCGCAGAGCGCCTTCCATGGCGGTGGAATCCGGCTGCAGCAGGTCGTCTTGCCCGTCCCTCCCGGGGCCGCGATCACGACCCCCGCCCCGTTGCGCTCGATCAGGGCGGAATGAAAGGGCACGCCGCCTGAATCCAGGATTCCCTCGTAGATCGGGAACAGGGCATCCTGAAGCGTGTAGACCTCGATGACCGGGCTTTGCACCGGTCCGAGATCGCAGATGATCTCCGGCTTTTCCATGCGGTAGTGAAACCGGATCAGCCGGAGCCTCTTCGTCTTCCAGGCTGTTCCCGGCAAAACGAGCGGGGCTGTTCCCCGGGTAAGCTGCAGCGTCCGTGAAGGGTTCCCGTCGGAGGGGCGCAATTCGAGAATCTCCCTGAGTTCCGCCAGCCGGGATGCGGCTGCCGGCAGCGAGCCTATTTCCCAGCGGGTCCCGTCGGCAAGGTCGAGCTTATAGATGCCCCGCGGTCCTATGCTTCCCTCCTATTTACCAGGCATTCAACACGCATGACAGTCCCGGCAGATCGAAGATCCGTTGTTGCCACTGAAACTATTCGAAGCCAGTGCCTGCGCTGCATCCCTTGGACGGCTTACCACCGGTCTTGCAGTGGTTTGAGGGGTAAGTCCCAGCGCCGCAGCTCCGATAGGCTTGTTGATAGGCTGGCGCAGTCCCGCCTTCAGAACAGCCTATCGGCCCTGTCCCGGTCACACAAGTCGGCACTCCCGCGCGCTGCCCATTGAGGCACAATGATTTCGCCGTGAAGCCCGACTGACAATAGTTGACGTCCTGGTTGCCGCCATAGCAATGGGCGCTGGCCGTCATCTCGCTGAATCCCTGCAGGACCGGGGTGCTGTACACGAGTTTTTTCGCTGCCATCCTCTGTCTATCCTCCCACGGCGTGCCGACGGGCGTCCTCATGCCCCTGCGACGATATCCGGCTCTTGGAGAGACTGACGTCCGGACGAAGCCGCGATTCCGGAAAGAGCCCTTTTCCGAATGCGTCCTCGCAGTACCAGTGTCCGGCCCAGAGATTCCGCTCCCGGTAATAGTTCTGGGCGATGCAGCCTCCGAGGCAAACTGTTTTCATGAGGCATCGCCCGCAGATGCCCTCAAGCCTGCGCGGGAGGCCGTCGCGAATTTCGCGAAGCATCGGCGTTTCGTTCCAGACCTCTTCGAGACGATCCTTCGCCCCATGGCCGAAGACGAACTCGGGGACCGTCTCCCCGATCCCGCAGAGGGCGTAGGCCCCGGAGGCCAGAACGCCCAGGATGCCGAATATCCCGCATGCGGCGCAACCGCCGCCATCGTCGAACATGCTCCCGAGCGGACGGAACGCGGCAGGATGGCTGTAAAACAGCGGGATCCTCGACGACCGGGCCAGCTCGTTTTCGACCTGCCGCCCCAGCGCCACCAGGTGCTCAATCGGCAGATTGTCCCCCGCCTCGTGCATCTTTTCGCCGCGCGCCGTCGGCTGGAGCAGATTGAACTTCACCGAACCGGCCCCCAGGGACTCGGCCAGACGGATCACGTGCACCACCTGCTCCGCGTTTCGTTTCATGATCGTCATGATGACCTGGGGCCGCAGGCCCGCTCCGACAAGGTTGCGGATGCCCTGGAGGGCCGCGTGAAAGGACCCCGAAACGCCCCGGACCCATTCATGGGTTGCCGCATCGGCCCCGTCGAGACTGACGGAGACATGCGGAGACCGGGAGGAGGCGATTTCTCCGGCAAGAGACGGGGTGCAGAGGACCCCGTTGGTTTCCATGCCGATATGCAGCCCCCTCCCCCCGGCATAGCGGACAATGTCCGCGATGCGCGGGTGCAGGAGCGGTTCGCCCCCGGTCAGCTTGACGCTGGAGAGACCCAACGGAAGGGCCTGATCGACAACGTGGCGGAACAGGTCGAAATCGAGAGAGCCGTAGACCTGCGCGCCGCTCTGGAACTTGGGCTGAATCCAGCAGTGCCGGCATCGAAGGTTGCAGCCCTCCGTGAGGTAGACGTAAAGGGTGCCGAGGGGATGAGCGCGTCCGCGGGTCATGATGCACAGCCCTCCATGGAGGGGACCTTCCCTCCCGCTTCCAGGAATCTCCTGTAGCAGTCGTTCGGCGCCGGGTGATAGGGGTCTCCGACAATCTCATAGGCAAGCGCGGGGCAGCTTCCCGTGCAATAGTTCAGGTACGGGCATCCGTCGCAGAAGACAAAATCACTCAGGGGAATCAGGGCGCGGCTGCGGAGCCGGTTCATTTCCGGGTGATGAAGCCAGACATCCTCCAGGCGGTCCCGGTTGATCCGCCCCAGCTCCATGGAGGGCAATTGACCGCACGGGATCATGACGCCGTCGGCGCGAACGCCCATTTTCGACATCATGCCTCCGCAGCCGGTGAGGAATCCCCTGTCCGGCAGGCGATCGAGGCCCTGTTTCCTCGCATCCTCCATCTCGGCGTACATGCGAGCCTCGGCCAGGGGCCCGGCCGTGGCACTGATCCTGCCTTCATATCTCTCGCAAAGCCCGAGAAGCGACGCCATGGCAAGCGTCCGCTCCTCGACGGTCAGTTGAACCCGCTCCGAATTTTGCCGGCACAATCCCATGTAGGAAGCGGAATTGGTCGAAAACGAGGGGATCCCGATCTCCTCGAGAAGGAGCCGGGCCGCACCTTCAAGATCGTGTACATTTTCCCGGTGAATCGTGACCCGCACCGTGACGGGAACACCCTGGCGCTGCAGGATGCGGATCCCCCTGACGGCTTTTCGAAAACTGCCGTGGCCCCGCATCGAATCGTGCGTAAGGGGCATGGAGCCGTCGATGGATACCTGGATGCCGTCGCACCGGTCCGTGGCGGCGATGAAGGCGGCCATCTCCTCGGTGATCAGGGTCCCGTTCGTCGCAATGGTGAATCGCATCTGGTTTGCGGCAATCCCCTCGATGATCTCCCGGATATCTTCCCGGATCAAGGGCTCCCCTCCGGCAAGCGAGACGGTCATGACGGCGCAACGGCCGCATTCCTCGAAGAATCGGAGCCAGTCCTCCGCAGGGAGATCCGTTCCCGTATCGTCGGCGCTGTCGAAATGATAGCAATACGCGCAGCGCAGATTGCATCGATTGGTGATCGAGACATCCAGGGATCTCGGCGTCAACATCACCCGCATGAGCTACGGCCCTCCTTCCTGCGCGAATCGCGTTCGTATCCGACCAGACCGGCCGATTCCAGCGCGGAAACAAAACCGTCGATTTCCTCCCCTGCTTTTTCCGGCACGCCTTCGGCGCTCTCCCGAAGTCGATCCAGAACGTCCTCCAGCGAGTTGAGGCCATCCAGGAGCTTCCAGATGAAGACCCCCGTGGGATTGAGGCCGAAGGCGTTGCCCGTGTCGGGATCGAAGAGGATCGCCCAGTCGTCGAATTCCTCGCGCAGCACGATCAGGGGGTTGGCGATGGGTTTTTTGACATCCACGGCATTTTCCTTTCTCTTCATCCGGCGGGCGGTAATTTGACATTCACCCGCGGCGGCGCTCCGCCCGGACGGCCGAAAACAGCCTCATTTCCGGCAAATGCGTCTGAAGTGCCGGATAATTTTGCAAGAAGCGTACCGCGTCGAATCACCGGACAAGCTCACCCTTTCGGGTTGAACTTCCCCGGGAAAAAAGAGGCATGAATTTGGCACTCGTCGCAGCAGAGTCAAAAGGAGTGATGCGGTGCTGAGGTTCGACGCCATCGTTGTGGGGGCCGGGCCGGCCGTACAGGGAAATTTTGCAAGAAGCATACCGGTGAAAAATCAGGAGAAATCAGGGACTTTTTCAGGGAAAAAGATTAGAGCAAACGTCATGGCGGCTAAAAAAGGCAACATTGGCATTGACAATTGATGGACTCTAAGCCTATAAGAAAATTGAAGATATCATTTCTTCAGGCCTCAGGGGCGAAAAAACCATAGGTCAAAACTAAGGGTGTTTCGATGGCTCCCAAAGAAAAAGAGGACAGAGCCAGGATAGAAACGGAAACGAAAAAGGGGGGCATAGCATCCATCATCGACCTCTCCGATGATCTGCTCCGGGAGAGCGAACTTCTCCGGAGCGTCATCGACGGCTATCCCATCCCGGCCTTCGTCATCGGGAGGGACCACAAGGTCATCTACTGGAACCGTGCCCTGGAGGAGCTGAGCGGGATCAAGGCCGAGAACGTCATCGGGACACGTCAGCACTGGCGGGCCTTCTACGAATCGAAGCGTCCCTGCATGGCGGACCTCCTCGTGGCCGAAGCCAGGGAGGGGATCGAGAAATGGTACGAGGGGAAATGCCGGAAAAGCAACCTCATCGACGAGGCCTACGAGGCAACGGACTACTTCCCCTACCTCGGCGATAAAGGCCGCTGGCTTCGCTTCACGGCGTCGGCACTCCGGGACGTCACGGGGGAGCCCATCGGAGCGATCGAGACCCTGGAAGACATCACGGAAAGGAAGGTCGCCGAAGAGGCCCTCCGGGACAGCGAGCAGAAACTCTACTCCCTCATCGAGGGCTCTCCCATCCCCGCCTTCGTCATCGGGAACGACCACCGGGTCCTCCACTGGAACCGCGCGCTGGAGGAACTCTCGGGCATCCGGGCGGGCGACATCGTGGGGACGAACAAACACTGGCGAGCTTTCTACGATCATGAAAGACCCTGCATGGCCGACCTGCTCGTGGAAGGCGGGCAGGACAGGATCCCCCGGTGGTACGAGGGAAAATTCGTGAAATCGAGACTCATCGGGGACGCCTACGAGGCCACGGATTTCTTCCCCGCCCTGGGCACGGACGGCCGGTGGCTCCGCTTCACGGCGGCGCTCATCCGCAACCTGCAGGGGAACAGCATCGGCGCCCTGGAGACGCTCGAAGACGTCACGGACCGCAAACGCGCTGAAGAGGCCCTTCAGAAGGCCTATGACGGCCTCGAAATCCGTGTGCAGGAGCGGACCCGGGAGCTCAGCGAGTCATCCCGGGCCCTTCAGGCCGAGGTCATGGAGCGCCAGCAAAAGG
>ERZ795051.3020-NODE-3020-length-17734-cov-4.542056_pt1 | contig 17734 bp, 16 predicted proteins | sample MGYA00375135_ERZ795051 | MGnify/ENA primary metagenome ERZ795051 (study PRJEB30180, sample SAMN05720222) | activated sludge metagenome | isolation source: Anaerobic digester | place: Japan | collected 2015-05-26 ... | reverse complement strand
TTTGCAGGTTATGCCATCCTTGCTCCAATCATGTTTACAGCAATTTACATTCCATACACGGGCAAACTGACCGCGTTGATTAGTCTTATTGCCGGAGCAGCGCTTGTCTTTATACAGGCTCTTAAACTATGGACACCACCGCTGCCTGCTGTATTTTTTAATGTAGCTATTCAGTCATTTATACTCTGTATTGGTTTTATCGTCTCACATGTAACATCAAAAGTAAACAATGCTACCAAAGTGAATACCACTACAGTGACCCCTTATAAAAATGAGTACATTACTCCTCTTTCAGTTTTTGTAGCACTCATACTATTATTTTTAGCTATTGATTTCTGGAATTATGGCAAAACACCAGTTCTGTTTCTTGGAATACCAACCTGGGTATGGTACCACGCTTTCATAACAGTTTTATTAGGAATAGCATGTTTAATTTTTAGAAAGAAACATACATAAACTATTTTTTACATTTTATTTGGCAAGCATTCTATTTGTCATCGTTTTTTCCTGGAAGGATTCTCTGTGATATGCTATACTAGCTCTATGAGACTATTTATTGCTTTCGAAATTCCTGAACAAATCAAAGAGCACCTCATATGTCTTATGGAAGATCTTAAACCATTATGCAACGGTGCTCGGTGGGTACGCAGGGAAGATTTGCATATCACTCTTGCATTCCTTGGGGAAACAGACCCATCTCTTGTTCCTGTAATTGCTGATGTATTAGAGGATGCAGCATGTAATTTTAAGGCTCAGAATGTACGTATTACCCATCTCGGTACATTTCCTAACACTACTCATGCATCGGTATTATGGACTGGCATAGAAAAAAATCCACAACTCTTTACAATTGCCGATGTAGTTCGTAAAAATCTTTCTGAACAAAACCCTCAGATTACTTTTGATGCTAAACCCTTTAAGCCGCACATAACGCTTGCACGTTTCAAAATTCAACAAAATATAAGCACTGCAATTCAGAAACAATTTCAAGACATAGCTTTCACTCTCAATACAATCGTTCTCTATGAAACAGTATGGCTCCATGGCGGAGGACACCGGTATGAAAAACGTGCTTCTGTTTCACTCGAGTATAATAAATAGCATTGTTTCTATCCCATCTTAATTGGAAAACTGTACTATGCTATACTCACATACATGTCACAAACACTACTCTGGTACGATTTAGAAACATTTGGACGAAATCCTTTTCATGATCGTATTGCACAATTTGCCTGTATACGAACCAATGAAAATCTGGAACCAGTATCAGCTGGTACGGTGCTCTATTGTAAACTTACCCCTGATTATCTTCCTGATCCGCGCGCATGCCTCATTCATGGAATTGACCCACAAACGGTTATGAGCGAGGGCATTCGGGAATATGATTTTGCGCGGGCAATACATACTGAAATGTCTAAACCGGGCACATGTGTGCTTGGATTTAACAGTATTCATTTTGATGATGAGTTTATAAGAAATTTATTGTATAGAAATTTGCTCGACCCATACGAACGGGAATGGCAAAATGGCAATTCGAGATGGGATGTTATTAATTTATTTCGTGCTGCACATGATTTACGCCCGGATGGAATGGTCTGGCCCATCAAAGAAAATGGGAAACCTTCATTTAAGCTGACAGCACTTTCAGGCGCAAACGGCATTCCTCATGAGAATGCTCATGATGCACTTCATGATGTCGATGCAACAATTAAACTTACATGGATCTTAAAGCAAGCACAGCCAAAACTTTTTTCCTGGTACTGGAACCATCGGACTGCAGAGAGCCTCCGCCCCCTCATCAATGTTGTTGGAGAAGAAATTCTACTCCATACGAGCGCAGCCTACACCAGCCAGTATGGATGTACCGCGCCTGTCCTGCCACTATCAATTCTTCCGGGACGAAAAGACAGCATCATTGCTGTTGATCTTCGTGAGGATATCGACGTACTCTTTGATATGACAACAAGTGAAATCAGATTTGCATATTTCAAGAGCGCTGAAGAATACAACAAACAAAAACAAAATATTGATCCTGACTCCGAACAGCTTGAGCTGTTCCCTTACTTTTCGCCTAACTTTAAAGTCCCGCTAGTAGAATTAAAACTTAACCGCTGCCCCTACCTTGCTCCATGGCAAATATTAGATGATGAAAGCGCAGAACGGCTACATATTGATAAAAACCTCTGTTTAGAGCGAACTAAAAAGCTCAGACAAAATCCCGATCTCGTTCAAAAAATTATTGCTGTCTTTTCTACAGTCAGAACTGGAACAGAAACAAACGATCCAGATTACACCATATATTCAGGAGGTTTTTTTAGCAATACTGATAAATCTTCATTAAAATCATTGCACACTGCCCTTTTAGAACAGGAACCGCAAATAGTTATAAATAATTATTGTTCACATGCATGGGAAGACACACGAATACCGCAAATGTTATATCGATTATCTGCACGAAACTGGCCAGAAATTCTTACAGAGGAAGAGCAAAAAAAATGGAAATCTTTCTGTGCAGAAAGAATTCTTTTTCCGGTCGTAACACATGCATTGGATTATAATAAGTTCAGAAGGGTTATTCGTGAGTGTGCAAAAACAGCAAGTCACGAAGAAAAGATTTTGCTCCGAAAGCTCCTTGCCTATGGACGAAGAATCAAAGCATACTGTACCTCAGTTTAACTAATTCTTAAAGCGAAGTCCCTGAAATGCGCATACGCATCCAGGGACTTTTAATTGCCGAATCATGTAGTAAAGTAATGACAGTTCGCTTAATCTATTTAGTTCCGATTAGCTTAGATAAATCCATAATAGTACCATTGTTGCCGCTCATAACCGATGGAAGCTTACCATCCCATTTTTCTATCCACATTTTTGTAAGCAACTCTTGAGTAATTGATGTCCGTAACAGTTCCTGTTCCTTTGCCATTCCTTCTGCCTGTATAATGCGGGCTTCTTTCTGATAGCGAGCCTGCTCCGCTTTATTTTTTTCTACCTGTATGCGGACAGCCTCTATCTGTTTTGCTTCAATAGCTTTGATATATTCATCAGTGAATTTAATTTCACGTATTCCAACAGAATCCAGGAGGAGACCATTGGCTTCAAAACTCGGTCTTAATTTACTCTCAATAATTGTCTGGATTTCTGTGACATTTCCCGTATAGAGCATTTCAGCCTCAAATTCACGCGGTATATTGCGTACCCATATTCTTGAATCGGCTTTAACAATTTTTTCCACTAAATCATTCTCATTACCAATATTTTGTGCGACCTAAGTTACTTTCTCAGGGTCTACCGAAAACCGAATGGTATAGTAGATGAGCACCTGCTGGCCATCTTTCGTATTAGTATCAACAGGGTAATCTTTGTAGTTTGCATTGGAATATCGTTGCTTTTCCTCACTTGTTGTTTCATAAATAACCTTTTTGGTATTGTAGATATACGTTTTATCGATAATTGGCATAATAAAATTGAGTCCAGGCTTGAGAATCGTGCCAGTGACCTTTCCGAGCCGTACAACAACCTGAACACTGCCTGGCTCTACTATTCTTATAGTAGAAAAAATAAAAATAATGACAACAATACCTATCGCTACTAAGCCAATAATCCTAGTACTGCTTTTAATCATATTAGTTTCCTCCTTGCTTTCTATAGTATACTTGTAATTGCATGGTTCGACAAATATAAATTGTAGCAAAAGACACTTGACAATTAAAGCATATTGGTATTATTATACCATTATGAATGGAAACAAGATCGTACATATCAGCGACGCAAGCATGCTTGCAATACATGCCCTGCTCTATCTCGCACAACACAGAGATAAGAGAGTGCAAACCAAAGAAATCGCAGAAAAACTTGGTACAAGCGAAAATCATCTTGCAAAAGTTATGCAGACTCTCGTAAAAAAGGGATACATAACGTCAGTTAAAGGGCCAGCAGGCGGGTTTACACTTGCTGTTAAACCTGAAACGCTTTCGATTCGAGCAATTATTGAAACTATTGATGGCACACTCTATGCGGAATATTGTCCTTTTAGCATGTCCTGTAATCCCGATAACTGCATTTTAGGAAAAGAATTTCAAAATTTATCAAGAAAAATGGTTCAGCTTCTGGAAAATCGCACAATAAAAGACATGCAAAACACAGGAGTTTTTGTATGAAACTTACTCTCTCGCCTAACACAACTGCATGCTCTCTGAATCGTAGGCTCACCACAAACAAGCCACATGGCTTGCTTAGTGCCACGAAAAATGTGAAACTGCTATTTTTGGTTACAGCATGTTTGATTTTACTACTAAATATTGTAGGGATACATTTATTCACAAACTTCGTGACACTAGACATAGCTCGTATCAATCTGCGAGTAATTTTTTATACCTATTTGGGTATTTTTTTTACCATTATACTTTTATTGAGGAGGTTTTATGGCTAAGCGAACTGTAATAGAAATTAACGAGGATCTCTGTAACGGTTGTGGACTTTGTGCGGAAGGGTGTCCGGAAGGTGCCCTGCAGATTATCGATGGGAAAGCCCGACTCGTTGGAGAGTCTCTCTGCGATGGCCTCGGAGCATGTATTGGGGACTGTCCCCAGGGGGCAATAAATAAAGTTGAGCGCGAAGCTGAAGCATACAGTGAACGACAGGTAATTGAAAACATCATCCCAAAAGGATTAAACACCATACGGGCTCATCTTAAACATCTCAAGCATCATGGTCAGGATACCTGGTACAATGAAGCAATAGCAATACTCACAGAAAAGGGATTTGATGTACATACTGTACTCTCTGAACAGGATACAACCACTCATGCACAGCATACAGCACACTCGCTGCATAGCCCTCACGAAGGGTGTCCAGGCGCTCGGTCATTTTCATTTAAGGCACAAGGTCTTTCATCTGGATCGATGCAAGAGGGTCGACACACCATTCAAGGTCACCCTGCAGCATCTCACGCACCACAGATAAACGACGGCCAGACGGTAGCTCAAAACCGATATGGCTCTATGCTTGAACAGTGGCCCATACAGCTCCACCTCATCAACCCGCGGGCACCTTACTTTAAGGGACAGCACATCCTCATAGCTGCAGATTGTACAGCATTTGCGTACGGAGCCTTCCATCCTGCTCTGCTCGCTGGCAAAAAGCTCATCATCGCTTGCCCCAAACTCGATGCAAATAAGGAAATCTATGTTGATAAAATTGCTGCGCTCATCGACGATTCAGAAGTAGCGTCAATTACCGTTGCAATTATGGAAGTACCATGCTGTTCTGGTTTAGTTTCGCTGGTTAAACAAGCATTAGCTAAAACTGTACGAAAACCAGCTCTAATAACAGTCACAATAGGAATCAATGGTGATCTCATACATTGGACTTAGATTTTGCTTTAAGGTGAAATTGTTTTCACTTTTAATAAACTAATAAGGAGGAACGAATGTTCTGTTATCAATGTCAAGAAGCAATGCAGGGGAAAGGTTGTGCCCTTGCAAAAGGTGTTTGTGGCAAGCAGGATACAACCGCAGATTTGCAGGATCTTCTCACGCATACACTCAAAGGTATAGGTGCATGGGCAACAGAAGCAAGAAATCTGGGACTTGCCACGCCTGATGCAGACCGGTTTGTTGTAGAAAGCCTCTTTGCATCAATCACAAATGCAAACTTTGATGATGAGTGGTTCATCAACGCAATTAAGGAAGGGCTTGCTATTCGAACCAAACTGCGTGATGTAGTGCGAAGCAAGCGCGGAAGCAGAGAAGATGTTTCGTGTGCTGAAACTGGCTCCCAGACACCACGAGGAGGAGAAAAACCCATACTCTGCACCGATGCAGCACTCTGGAGTGCTGTCCCGCAAGACTTCGCAAGCAAGGCAAAAACAATTGGATTTCTCGCAGTTCAAAATGAAGATATTCGCTCGCTCATTGCTCTGTTAATCTTTGGGCTTCGCGGCATGGCAGCATATACTCACCACGCTATGGTACTTGGCTATACCGATGATACAATCTTCGCATTTATGCATAAAGCGCTAGCAGCAACAACCGATCCCGCTATCACCGTAGATCAGCTTACAGCACTTGTTCTGGAATGCGGCACGATGGGTGTTACTGCAATGGCTTTGCTTGACAAAGCAAACACCAGCACCTATGGTGAACCAGAAATAACAACTGTTGATATAGGTGTACGCAACAATCCTGGCATACTCATTTCAGGCCACGATCTAAAAGATCTTGAAATGCTCCTAGAGCAGACAAAAGATCTTGGGATTGATATCTATACGCACAGCGAGATGCTGCCGGCCCACTACTATCCTGCATTCAAGAAATATTCACACTTTGCAGGCAATTACGGCAATGCTTGGTGGAAACAGCGCGAAGAGTTTGAAAAGTTCAATGGACCTATTCTCATGACAACAAACTGTCTTGTTCCTCCTGCCGATTCCTATAAAGATAGAGTGTATACAACCGGTATCGTGAGTTATCCAGGACTCAAACACATTGATGCCAATACTAATGGTTATAAAGATTTTACACCTATTATTGAAGCAGCAAAACGATGTTTACCCCCGACACAGCTTGAAACGGGCAGCATTACTGGAGGCTTCGCTCACGGCCAGGTAATGAAACTAGCTGATAAAATAGTTGATGCTATAAAGTCTGGCAAAATCAAAAAGTTTGTTGTTATGGCCGGGTGTGACGGCAGAATGGCAAGCAGAAAATACTACGAAGAATTTGCACTCGCACTTCCAAAAGACACCGTAATACTAACTGCTGGATGTGCAAAGTACCGCTACAACAAACTCAACCTGGGGGATATCGATGGCATTCCTCGTGTACTCGATGCAGGTCAATGCAATGACTCATATTCACTTGCTGTAACAGCACTCAAGCTTAAGGAAGTATTTGCACTAGCCGATGTCAACGATCTCCCGCTTGTATTCAATATTGCCTGGTATGAGCAGAAAGCTGTCCTTGTACTCCTGGCACTCCTTGCGCTTGGGTTTAAAAACATTCATATCGGACCTACACTACCTGCATTCCTCTCCCCTGCTATCGCCAATGTACTTATAAAAACTTTCGGACTTGGCACGATTAGCAATGTACAAAATGATATTACTCAGATGATTGGTTAATTGCTATTTACTGTAAGTACTATTTACTAATTAACCTGGCTGCGGTGCTAATTCGCAGCCAGATTTTCATCTGCTATACAGTTGCTCTTGAATCTTTGATGTGAAAATAACTGAAAAATAGCTTTCTCAGTTTTAATTGGCACCTATTTCATTTCTCCAATATCACTGATACAACAGTCTTCCCATTTGGAACCTGGATACACGCTGACAATTTGAATTGCAACAAACCATTGCACAGTTAAGTCTTGAGCATTCATACCAGACACCTGTGTTTTTGGGACATTTGCTGGAGCTACAGGCAATGGAAGTTCCTGCCAGCCCATAGCATCCTTTAACTCAGTTTCTCTGACAGCATATGTTTTAACATTGATAAAAAAATCAAATGCCTCACCTAAATTTTTTCGTTCTGCTGCTAAAAGCCAGACTTTGATTTTTTTTGGTCTGGCATTTTTATTATAAAGATCCGCATTTTTTTGGAAACCATTGCGTATGCCAATATTCTTTAATCCTGGTATTGGTGCTATGACAACTTCTCCTATACCTGTCCCTTTAACGCCTTCCACCCAGCATGTCTCTGGATTATTATCCCTGAGGCTTTGCGCAGAATACATGCTTGCCCAGTTTGCCAGCGCCCAGGCATATTCATACTCCGCTTGCATGTCAGCGTCTTCATCTCCAGTTGGTTCAGGCTTTACAGGAGGCTTTCCTTCCGCTTTCAAAAACGTTGATGACCACGCATCATTGTATTTACCGCCTCCATCGCAAAGCTCCGGTATAACATAGCCAATTTTGATATTTCGCAAATCAGGATTTCCGTATGTTTTTGGCGGTTCAACTGTAGTAAATTGTCCATACAAAACAACTGCTATGCTGGTAAAAACTAATACCAATACAAGCAAACTTAATTTTTTCATACACACCTCCTCATTCATTTTTAATAAAATTATCTTTTGCAATTACTAATTATAAAACCGCATTTTGCTATTGTCAAAGCTGGGTTTACACAACATCTGTTCTTAAGCACAAAAAAATAAACACGACAACTTGAAAATACTGAAGCGTGAATTATACTTAATAATAAGCTTTACTATATACTTTTTATGCAGCATATTTTTTTTTAACAAGGAGGACACTTTGTCTAAAAAGTCATTATTTTTCTTTTTTTGTGCTGCTATAAGCTTTTCAGTACATGCATAGAGTTTTAGTGGTTATGACGTACTGGTCATAACGGGTTCTGTTGATGGTGCCGGCACTGATGCAAATGTTTCAATCAAACTGTATCGAATCGACAAATGGACTCTTTGAAAACTCAAGCTGGGACACATTCCGACTGATGCCGCCTACTATAAATTCTTATGGGACATTACAAAAACTGCAAATTAAGCATGATAACAAAAACAATAGGCCAGGTTGGTTTCTCGGTGCGGTGGTTGTTTTTAACAGAAGTGCTGGAGAACAGGCTATGTTTTATGCAAACCGCTGGCTTGCCACTGGCGAAGGTGATAAAAAAATCGATAGTGCGCTCGATAAACGTCAAGCTGTTTACTATGCCTACAAGGCACCGTATGAACTATCGTCTCCATGGCAGCATGAAACAGTTGGTGTTTCGAAAGGTAAAGCATGGGGCAATAAGTCAAGCGGAGCGCTTGGAATCTACTGTGATGTATGGGCAGGCAGCATTGAAGCTCTTGAACAATTGTGCACCATTTACGATGATATGAATCTGCTTGCCAATCTGGAAACCCTGGCAAATGCAAACATCGCAACCCGTATTGTTGATACATTTTCCTTTAACACCACAAACGGACGCAATACCGTACGAGTCGGACTGCGTTGTGATGCAAGCGGCATAGTAACCGGATCCGGCTTTGTCATTGTTGGAGGAGCAGTAGCAGGCATCGACACAGTTGGTTTCTGCACACCGCCTTCCCAGCCTGTTCAGACACAAAACACTCAAGCAACCTATACAAAAATTACAAAAACAGCAAATGATACCAGAGAGTATCCCATATACAACAGAAGCTGGGGCTGGCATCAAAGTCATACGTACGATCTTGGTTCACTACCAGCAATTCAATCACTTTACGAAACTATAGTCGCAGGTCCATCGAAACAAAAAAATATAACCTATACAAGGCAGATTCGCATTTCAAACGATGGCACCAAATGGACAACAATCTACACCTCCATGTACCAGGCGGAACGTCGAGCAGTTTTTCGGTATCGGGAATTTCGGTTAATTGCCGCTATGTGCAAATTTTTACTAATGGTCAAGGATATGTTGATGACTCAACACTGACAGTAAATTAGCATGCAAAAAGAAACAGCATGATGATTTCATAGCAAGCTGCTATAAGTAAGAGGAGGAAACACAATGGATAATCAGACCTATCTCGATCCAGGGCTACCAGAAGGCCTTGAACTCAATAACACAGGAACAGGTATTGAAATTACCAGAAAATGGTTTTCTGTGCTGCATATCTTTACCGGGATTTTTGCACTAGTCTGGTGTGGGTTTCTTTTTTTCTGGTATAGCATACTTGGTTCAATCGCTGCTCCAGGTGAGGAAACATACAATTTTCTCCTCATATTCTACTTATTTCCGCTCATCCACGTTGCTGTCGGAGTCTATTTACTCTACTACTCTCTCTGCGGTTTTTTCAACAAAACAACGATCAGTGTCGATTGGGAAAACCTTCGCATTAAACATCATCCGCTTCCATGGCGGGGGAACAGAACTATTCCGCGATCAGATATAAAACAGCTCTACGTCAAACGACAAGAATCTCGAACAAGAAATGGAATAAGCGTTACATATGACATCAATCTCATAACGCATAGTGGCAGCGATATAAAACTCGTTAAAGGGCTTACTGCCGATGAGCAGGCTCTTTTTATAGAGCGCGAAGTAGAAAAATATTTACACATCGAAAACGTACCAGTGCGGGGAGAATACTCATAACGAGACAAACTATATTGCGCGGCCTTGCAAATAACAATATTTTCTTATAGAGTAGATAACTACATATGGTGCTTCCTGCTGTTTCTTTAACTGCAGGTTTGGTACTATTCTCACGCTAAAAAAAAGGATGTACTATGAGGATCAAACTGCATCTTCCTAAAGACAGAATCGATTATGCCCGCCAGCTTGCTAAACAGATTGCTGCTCCTGTAGGGGCATTTATCGATGCTCACAGTTCAGTGACGGTTGAACGCGCTACGCTCCGACTGGCAGGAGCTGATGGTGCTAATGCCGATGGTGTACCCGTCCCCAACCTCGTTGTGGATCAGGTTAAAGCTGCAGATCCAGCACTGCTCGAAGACGGTGTTATTATTCGATATATCAATGCACTCATTAAAACCGGTCTTTCTACTCAGGAACTCAATAAAAAAATTGCAGAAGGTTTCAATGTTATGAGCCTTCCGTTAGGCGACCGCTCAGCAATTGAAGCAAAATGCAATGAACTAGTAGCACAGGGTCTGGGGAAAATAAAAGACAACCGTGCATATCGAGACAAAAAGCTTGAAGAGTTTCATGACCGCAATAACAAACCACTTCTCTATCTTATCGTTGCTACTGGTAATATCTATGAAGATGTCAAACAGGCAAAGGCAGCAGCAAAACAGGGTGCTGATGTTATAGCTGTAATCCGCACAACCGCGCAAAGCTTGCTCGATTATGTTCCGTACGGAGCAACTACAGAAGGATTTGGCGGAACCTACGCAACGCAGGAAAACTTCCGAATCATGCGCGCTGCACTCGACGAGGTAACCGAGCAGGAAAAACGGTACATTATGCTCACCAACTATGCATCGGGTCTCTGTATGCCGGAAATTGCTGCAATGGGCGCTCTTGAACGGCTAGACATGATGCTCAATGACTCAATGTACGGCATCCTCTTCCGCGACATCAACATGTACCGTACTTTTGTTGACCAGAAGTTCAGCCGCATGATCAATGCATATGCTGGTATCATTATTAATACCGGAGAGGACAACTACCTTACTACAAGCGATGCGTATGAAAAAGCATATACCGTACTGGCAAGCCAACTCTTGAATGAGCAGTTTGGATTTATGGCAGGGCTTCCTGCGCGTCTTCTCGGATTAGGTCACGCTTTTGAAATGGATCCTTCCATTAAAAATGGATTCCTCTATGAGCTTGCCCAGGCTCAGATGGCGCGCGAAATTTTCCCAGAGCATCCGCTCAAGTACATGCCACCCACAAAGTTCATGTCAGGAGACATTTTCAAAGGCTTAGTCATGGACAGCATGTTTAATTTTGTTTCTAAAGCTACGAATCAGGGTATTCATCTCCTTGGCATGCTCACCGAAGCTATTCACACACCATTTATGATGGACCGGTACATTGCCGTCGATAATGCAAAATACATTATGAACAATATTGAAGATTTTTATGACGATATAGAGTTTAGAAAAGATGGTATTATTGTACGCCGTGCGCATGAGGTGCTCGATAAGACAATAAAATTCCTTGAGGAAGTTCAGGCAATTGGTTTGTTTGATGCCATCGAACGCGGACTTTTTGCTGATGTAAAGCGTCCAAAGGATGGCGGAAAAGGATTTGAAGGGCTCATTAAGAAGGGGCCACAGTATTTTAATCCATTTGAAAAGCAGCTCAAACAAGAGCTCAACATAAAATAAGGGAGAAACGATATGAAGCTCATAAGAACATATGGTGACACGCTTGATGACGGTAAAGTCCAGCTTTCGTTTACCCTCCCGGTGCCGGATGGAGCCCGCGGCAGAGAGGCTGCACGGAAACTTGTACTTGCATGGGGTTTCAAAGAATGCGAAGTAGTGCACTCTGCTCCGCTCTCAGAAGAATTTTCCTTTTATGTAGTGTATGGCAAATCCGAAACCGCAATCGATTTTGATACAGTTGAAGCTGATGAAATCGATAAAGATGCCTCAATGAGCATGGATGAAGTCAATGAGTTTATCAGGCAGCATATAAAGCGCAAAGTTGTCGTTGTTGGTGCATGCACAGGCTTCGATGCACATACTGTAGGTATTGACGCCATTATGAACATGAAGGGTTATAACCACCACTATGGACTCGAACGCTATCCCGAAATAGAAGCCTACAATCTTGGAGCACAGGTTCCCAATGAAAAGCTCATCGATTTTGCTGTAAAAGTTAAAGCTGATGCTATTCTCGTAAGCCAGGTAGTTACACAAAAAGATACACACATTCATAACATGACCGAATTTATAGAACTGCTTGAGGCAAAGAACCTGCGAGACAGGTTTATCTGTATAGCCGGTGGTCCGCGCATCGGCAACAAGCTTGCTGTAGAGCTCGGATTTGATGCCGGTTTCGGTCGTGGCACATACGCTGATGATGTTGCCACGTTTATTGTGAAAAAACTTGTAGAAAAAGCACAAGCTTCCTGACAAAATGCTTGACAAAAGTGCGATAAATCGGTATAGTCCGTTACTGTCAACTGACACGGGGGCGTAGCGAAGCTGGTTATCGCGCTGGCCTGTCAAGCCGGAGATCGCGGGTTCAAGCCCCGTCGCTCCCGAAAGCCTGCTTCAAAAGCGGGCTTTTTTATTATGACCACTAGCCTATAGTGGCCGATCATCATTCTGCAACATAGTCAATCGGGTTGTAGCGCAGGGGCTAGCGCGCTTGGTTCGGGACCAAGAGGTCGTGGGTTCAATTCCCACCAGCCCGATATTTAGCCATCACTTTCACTATAACTTCTCACAAGCTTTCATACATACTGATGAATCATTAATCACTGCACAGCTCACACCATGTTCAAAGCGCTTTGGCCTTAACATGTTTTTCCGCTGGCGCTATGGTATCGAACTCAGTGTCATGAAGCTTGTTGCATAAAATTATCTCCACAACATTTAATTTGTACGAGATACCGAGCGTTTCATTTCTTCTGCAACTTTAGCTAATTGTTCATGCATGTGCTTCATATCGCGAATAAAGATACCGCCAATTGTAACAAGAACAATGCCACAAATGGTCCAGAATGATACAGAAACGGCAAGAGAAATAGTGAGCGTTGTGGCTACGGAAATAAGACCTGCAACCCATCTTCCGATACCATTACCCAATGAATCGGTAAGATTGAAGATTGAGAATATTGCTCCTCGCTTTTCTGGTGGGTTTACATCCATTAACATTGCGCGCATATTGGGACCTGTCATAGCTGCAAAAAATGCTGCTAAAAAGCCGCTTATCAACATGAGCGGCACGCTAAGATTGACCAATATTACTCCGAGGGTCACTATCATACCGAACAATGTGGTAATACCGCAAAATACGGGAAGCATGCGATTGTTTTTTACAAACACAAGCTGACCAAGCTTTCCTCCGACAATGGTTCCAATAACCATACCAATTCCAAACACTAAAAAGATAGTTGTGGCAACTTCAACCGAAAAATGTTTTTCGGTTTCGAGAAATTTATTGAGAAAGAAGAATGCCCCCCAGGGTATCGTTCCTGCAATGCCCTGAACAAAAAGCCACACATTGGTTGGTACTTTTACAAGGGTTGCGTAATCGGCAAGTTTGATTGTTTTAGGATACAGTACACCTGCTGCAACAAGTTCCTTTGTTGCTTCCTCTGAAGCAGCTTTTTGCGGTTCTGGTACAAATACCATAAAAAGTAATACAAAAATAACATTTGGTACTGATACCAAAATAAAAGGAAGCCTCCAGCCAAGACTGGGTCCTAAATATCCGCCAACCACTGTTCCGACAATGTTCCCGAGCCCAAACGATGTAGTAAGCACAGCTGTTGTAAACGGTCTTTCTTTTTCATCATATATATCACCCAGTATCGAAAACACGAGAGGAAATGCTGCGCCTACTCCAATACCGGTAAGAATGCGAAGTATATAGAACACAGTAAAATTAGGTGCCCAGTAGGTAAGCAGGCATGGTATTTCACCGATTGCAACCGAAAGGACAAAGAGCATTTTTCTGCTTGCCTTATCAACAAAATAGCCCCACAAGAGGGATACTGCTGCACCGACCAGTGTAAAGAGAGCCATCATATTCCCTATTGCATCATCATTGACACCAAAATCAGCTTCAATTCGAGAAAGCATGGGTGCCATAACATTACCATCTGCATTGAGTGTTATCATGACAAGAACCATTAACACTAAGAGCAATGTTTTTTGCTGTTTTGTCATAATTATCTACATTATCCTCCTTGCATATAACACATGTTGCAAAAAGTATAATTCAGCAAAGGTGGTCTGTCAAAATGCATAAACACTAAAAAAGGCTGTCTTACCGACAGCCTTTTTTCAAACACGTTTATTCTTTGTTTCTACCGGGGTTATATTGCTGCGCTCTCTTCACATACCATATAGCGCTGCACTTTTTCACATACCGGGCATATCATAGAGACCGCCAGCATTGATGACATCCTTCCAGCCAGCCATTTTAAGTATTCTAGCAGCCATAGCACTCCGGGCACCGCTAGCGCAGTAAAGAACAACAGGCCTATCTTTAGGTTCCAATTTATTGAGCTGCTGCTGCAATACTCCTAAAGGAATGTTCACTGCACCGGGGAATGCTTCATCCATAAACTCGTCTTCGGTTCGGACATCAACCACAAGTGCACCTGCTTTAATTTTCTCTTCAATAACATTTGCCATAGTTAGCTCCTCTTTGTTAATTTTTCTTGCCAAATCATCTGGTTTGTATTGAACTATTCAATAGATAATCCTCTCATAAACTTGAGATGTGACCATCCTCCCGATATATTTTTAACATGCTTGAATCCATGCTGCTTTAACATTCTTACAGCTAGATGACCTTCGAACCCTCCGACCGAAATACAGTAAATTGGCTTATCGCGAGGGATTTCATCTATCCTGTCACGCAGCTCATCAACAGGGATATGCAGGCTGTTTTTAATGTGTCCTTTTGCATATTCACCATAATTACGCACGTCCAGCCACAGTACTGCATCTGGATTTTTTAACGATGTTTCTATTTCATCCATACTGATAACAGGACTGTATCCGGAAAGATTGTTTACAGCCATAAACGCAGCCATATTAAGAGGATCATTTGCAGATGAATATGGTGGCGCATACGCAAAATCGATTTCAGCCAAGTCGTATACAGTCAAGCCTGCATGCAATGCAACTGCGACCGCATCGATGCGTTTTTCTACACCTTGTTTGCCAAAAGCTTCAGCTCCAAGGAGACGTCCATTCTTTTCGTTGTACACCAATGTTAACAAAATATCTTCTGCACCAGGATAGTAACCTGCATGATTACCTTTAATGAGCGAAACTTCTCGTACAGGTAACCCTGCTCGCTTTGCTTGGGTAAAAGAAAGACCTGTACTCGCAAGTGTTGTATCAAATATTTTGATAACAGAAGTTCCCAGGGCACCCTTATAGCTCATTGGAGTAAGCATGCTCATAGACTCTGGCATTGATTTTCCGCTATGCCATGCAAGCACAGCATTTGTTGCAGCAATACGCCCCTGCCTGTTAGCAGGTCCTGCAAGCGGTATTCGTACTTTTGCATTTGAGATTTTTGATTCAATTTCGATCATGTCTCCTGCAGCCCAGATCCAAGGATCACTCGTTCTAAGGAATTCATCAACAGCAAGACCACCAGTCTTACCAATTTCAAGCCCAGCTTTTTGCGCTAGTTCAGTATTCGGTTTAACACCAGCTGACACTAAGACAAGATCTGCTGGTATTGCTGTACCATTACCAAGGATAACTGCAGTATCGGTTATTTTTTTTACAACAGCATTTGTGTAAACAGCTGCGCCTCTTTCTTTGAACTGATCTTCGACATGCCTGCCATATACTGCATCGAGCTGTGGCATTACATGATCGAGTGCCTCGACAATGGTTACGGTAAGTCCTCGCTCAACAAACGCTTCAGCTGTTTCAAGTCCAATAAAACCGCCGCCAATCACTACTGCATTGCGAGGCGATTGTTCTTTGATATGTTTAAGAATTTTATCCATATCAGGAATAGTCCAGAGCTTGAATACATGAGGAGCATCGATACCTTCAATGTTTGGGAAAACAGGAGTTCCTCCCTGAGCAAGCAGCAATACGTCATACGCCAGCGCCTGTTCGGTACTACCTTCTGCTGTTTTGGTAACAACTGTAACCTGCTTGCTGTTTCTATTCACCGCTATTGCTTCGGTATTGAGCATAACCTGAACACGGTAGCGGCTCATAAAGCCTTCTGGCGTTTGAACAAGCAGCTTACTTCGTTTTTCAATAGCCCCAGAAATATGATAGGGCAAACCACAGTTAGCAAACGAAACATATGGACCGCGCTCTACAATAGTAATTTCAGCATGTTCATCAAGTCTTCTAATTCGTGCTGCAGCCGTAGCACCTGCTGCTACACCGCCAATAATAAGTGCTTTCATTGCATACTCCATAACAATCAGATATATTAAATATATATATATTTATTTATATAGTCAATATACTATATATAAAAATCACTTTTACATGGTATCGCTTTATTAAATCGGTTAAACGTGCTACTATACATGCACCAATACTATTGATAGTTGTTGATTGATACATGAATCCTCTCAGATAAAGGACACAATATGCATAGACGTTCAAGCGGAATTTTGCTCCATATCACATCGCTTCCCGGCTCTCCAGGAATCGGTACAATTGGTAAGCCTGCGCATCGGTTTATCGACGCGCTTAAAAGAGCGGGACAGACCCTCTGGCAGATTTTACCGCTAGGACCAACCGGATATGGCGATTCACCCTATGCACCTTTTTCTAGCTTTGCAGGGAATGAAATACTCATAGATTGCCATGAACTTGCAGAAGCAGGTCTCTTACCAGATTCATCTCTGAGCGCATTAGACAGCCTGCCATCTCACACAGTAGACTACTGGGCTGTTAAACAGACTGTACTACCGCTCCTTACTCGTGCTGCTGAACGCTTTCTCGAACTGCACCCTGATGATACAGCATACCAGACATTTAAAGAGCAGCAGTGTTACTGGCTCGATGATTACACGGTATTCCGTTCTATTAAAAATTACCATGACGAAAAAGCACAACAGGAAGGTGCTGTCTCGACTTGGAACACATACTGGCCCATAGAACTCAGACAGCATACATCAAAAGCTGTTCTAGAGTGGAAAAAAGATCATGCTCATGAAATTGAGGTTCTCAAGGTAATTCAGTTCTTTTTCTTTTCCCAGTGGGCAAAACTAAAACGCTATGCTAAGGAACAGGGAATTGCCATTATTGGCGATATTCCAATATTTGTAGCTCTTGATTCTGCTGATGTGTGGTCCCATCCTGAACTTTTTAACCTCGACAAGAATTTTGCACCTATCACGGTTGCTGGAGTTCCTCCCGATTACTTTAGTCCGACGGGACAGCTCTGGGGAAATCCTACATACCGATGGAGTGAACATAAAAAAACTAAGTTCACCTGGTGGATTGAACGGATGCGTATCTCGATGGAGCTCTACGATTACGTTCGTATCGATCACTTCCGCGGGTTTGCAGGATACTGGTCTGTCCCCGCAGGGAACCCAACAGCTGAACATGGTGAATGGTTACCAGCAGAAGGTGAGGCACTATTTAAAGAAATGG
>ERZ795051.3013-NODE-3013-length-17769-cov-17.497290_pt1 | contig 17769 bp, 17 predicted proteins | sample MGYA00375135_ERZ795051 | MGnify/ENA primary metagenome ERZ795051 (study PRJEB30180, sample SAMN05720222) | activated sludge metagenome | isolation source: Anaerobic digester | place: Japan | collected 2015-05-26 ... | reverse complement strand
CTTTGCGTAAAAGAAGATGATGTATGTGTAGTTTGTCTGGCAAGAAAAGTTTCTTGCCGGATAAAAATCTGCGCAACGGAGCCATTAAAGTATCAAAAACAGGCACACCCAGCACTACCAGCGGTATTAAAATAGAAATTCCCAATGTACTTTTTGCCGAAGCCATTATAGAGAGCGCGGCAATGGCATAACCAAGAAAATAGCTTCCGCCGTCACCCATAAAGATGCTGGCCGGATTAAAATTATAGCGTAAAAATCCCAGAACTACTCCGGCCAATATTATTAATTTATACACCGTGAAAGAATATCCATGTAGCTCGCCTACTATAACCAGCACAATCGCTGAGATGAACACAACACCCGCGGCTAATCCATCCAGGCCGTCAATTAGATTTATAGCGTTAATAATTAATAAAAACCAAAATACAGTAATTGCCCAGCTCAAAAGATTAAAGAATACGCCCTGAATATTTATGCCGAAAATAGTTTCAATTCTGACACCCGCGTAAAAAGCCATTGAGGCGGCTAAGATTTGGCCGAGGAATTTAACTTTTGGCCCCAGGCGTTTAAAATCATCAAAAAAGCCAAGCGCAAAAATAAAATAAAATCCAAAAGCGAGGATTGACCATTGCGGATGCGTTGTAAACAAAAATCTTTCTTCGGGATATACAAAACTAAAAATAATATTCGTAAGAATTACTGAAGCAAAAATAGCCAGCCCACCTGTTCGAGGTATTGGCCTTGTGTGAACCTTTCGCCCTGATGGAACATCAAAGGCTTTCAAGCGCACCCCCAGCCATCTGGCCATTGGCGTCAGAATCAGCGATACAACAAAAGCAACAAGGAACATGAAGAAGATTTGGCTCAAGGTATGCAATCCCCGTTAAGATTCTAAAAAAGTAAATAAAGATAATTACTTAATTGCATTCAGCTTTTTTACTTTTTTTATTTTACTCCAAAGCGTAATAAATAACAATTAGAAACTTCCAAGCTTCTAATGCATCTAATGCTTCCAACCTTCTCTTTGTGTCATCGCGAGGGCATAGCCCGTGGCGATCTCGTTTAGAAGAGATTGCTTCGTCACTTCGTTTCTCGCAATGACAGCGGTATTTTCACCTTTTACTGTCCCCCTCTGGAGGCGTAAGTCCGGCGTATGCTGGGGAGGTGTGCGGGTGGAGGAGAAATTGTCATTGCGAGACATCCTTCGGATGTCGCGGCAATCTGACTCTTCACCATTCACTTTTCACGTTTCTTCCCTTCACTCTTCACAGGTTTTTTAACACCTCCAACCTTCTAGCCTTCTTCACTCTTCGCTTTTCACTTTATACGCCTTACCAGTCACCTTCCCTTTTCCCTTGACACTATTGATAATTATGATAATTTTACAGCATGCCAACGGTAATGAAATTAGGGTCATACAGGTTTCATTTTTACTCAGATGAAGGAAAAGAGCCCCCTCATATTCACGTTGCGACACCGGATGGCGAATGCAAATTTTGGCTTGAACCTGTAAGATTGGCACGGAATCGTGGGATAGCGCCGCAAAATATAAGGCAAATTGAAAAGATAATTTTTGAACACCGTGAACTTTTGGAGGAAAAATTTCATGAGTACTTTAGCCATGAAAAATGAAACTGTCGAACCTGCTGCTATAAGGGCATGGACAGAAAAAAGAACCATTTATATTGAACTTACAGACGGACGAATTATTGGTTTCCCTGCAAACCGTTTTAAAATTCTTGCAGCTGCCACTGATGAAGCTCTCAAGGAAGTTAAACTACGATTGAACGGTTACGCGCTACGATGGGAATCCTTAGATGAGGATATTACCGTACCTGGAATAGTAGCTGGCAACTTTCAACTACCTCATAACATCGATTAGCAAGAGACTTTTTTTCTTGGATCCCCCGATCGTCCAGGCATTCGCCGTGTTTTGCTTAAAACCTAAATCTTAATTACTTAAAACTATTCTCCTCTTCTCTTTCACTTTTCACTATTCACTTTTCACACTTTTCTAACTCTTCCAACCTTCTAATCCTCTAATCTTTTACTGTCCCCCTCTGGAGGCGTAAGTCCGGCGTATGCTGGAGGGGTGCGGGGGGAGGAAAAAATGTCATTGCGAGACGGCTCTCAGCCGTCGTGGCAATCTTTTTTCAAGACTTCTCATGTACATTCGAAGTGACATTAAAATCCAACCCTCTAACCTTCCAACGCCTCTAACGCTTCCAACCTTCTTACTCTTTTGCTTAACTACTTAAAACTTAATCACTAATTTACCGCTTCCAACGCCTCTAACCCTCCAACCTTCTCTTTGTGTCATCGCGAGGGCATAGCCCGTGGCGATCTCGTTTAGAAGAGATTGCTTCGTCACTTCGTTTCTCGCAATGACAGCGGTGCCTCCAACCCTCTAAGGCATCTAAAGTTGTATTCTAATCTACTTGACATTCTGCTTACTCTATTGTACTATTTGTACAAATTGTACACAGGGGATTTAGTAATGACCACAAAAATATCCACGGCGGATGCTAGAAAAAATTTTTCAAATATTGTTAATCGCGTATCCTTTGGGAAAGAACCTATCATCCTGACCAGAAGAGGCGAGGACATTGCCGCGCTGGTCGGAATAGATGAACTTCGGCTGCTTCAGGAACTAGAAGATCACATAGATATTGCTGATGCAATCAAAGCACTTAAAGAACCGGGCGAAGACATACCGGCCGCGCAGTTTTGGAAAAAACTAGGCCTCTAAAATGAATTATACTATAAATTTTAGGCCTGCTGTTGAAAAGAATCTTAGAAATATACCAAAAAAAGAATTAATTCGCATAAAGAGAAAAATTGAAGACCTTGCCGAAAATCTGCCAGACCGAACTGCAACAAAAATGAAGGGAAACAACAATTTTCACAAAGTAAGAGTTGGCGATTACCGTATTATTTATGAGATTCATGATGATGCCCTTGTAATTTTGGTAGTAAAAATCGGTCACAGAAAAGACATTTATAAACACTTTCCCTAAATCACCGAAGGTAAAATTTCCAACACTTCTTAATCCTCCAACCTTCTAATCCTCTAATCTTTTACTCTCCCCCTCTGGAGGCGTAAGTCCGGCGTATGCTGGAGGGGTAAGGTGGAGGAAGAAATGTCATTGCGAGACGGCTCTCAGCCGTCGTGGCAATCTTTTTTTCCCTGGATTCCCCGGACACGCCGGGGAATGACAGCGGATTTTTCACTATTCACCATTCACCGGCGTCAGCCGATAATCCTTCATCAATTTAAAACTATAATTCTCACAGAGCCAATGTAATTTGGGAACAGTCGAGCGCAGATTCACATAAGATTTGAAGCGCCGATGCACTTTAAGCGGCAGACGCGGATGCTCCGGATCAACCTCACGCGGATGAATATAAATAACCGCGGGACGTCCTGCTTTCTGCAATTTACTTATTCCCCATTTGATAAAAGAAATCGGTGAAATCCGTAAATAACCGCCGCCAAAAAAACTTACCCTCTTGCCAAAGATTTCAATAACTGACTGCGGAATTTCCAAAAGAACGCCGTGGGGCGTTTGAATCTCGTGCGGCTCCAGTTTAAAATCAATTATGCCGCCATGACCACGTTTTGCCGGAAAAACGCTCGAATCATACACAAAACCCGCCGCCCGAATCTCATCAAACATCCAGGGCGTATCAGCCGTTGTGCCAAATCCCGCCGCGCGGAAACAGACAACTTCCGCCCCTGTTATATCTTCCAGAATTTTTTTCCCGCGTTCAATATCTGCCCGGAATTTTTCACGCCCTGATTCATATGCAAGAATATGCCTGTATCCGTGACTGGCGATTTCATGCCCCTCTTTAGCGCAGCGACGCAAAATATCGGGGTGTTTTTCCGCCGCCCACCCCAGCCAGAACATGGTGGCTTTAACATTGTGTTCATCCAGAATGGATATAATCTTTTCTATATTTTGTGGCAGGCGCGATTCCAGCCCCGCCCATTGGGTAAAAGCAGGAATCGCAGGATCGTCCAGAATATGGAACCATTCTTCTATATCAACAGTCAAGAAACCGTCAGCTTTGCTAGATGACGTCATTATCCCCCCAACTGATTGACCAGGCCTTAGGATCAAAGATCAGCTTGATGAAAGAATGGTCAAAACACCGCGCGCCGAAATATAATTGTTGAGGAAATAACCTTTCAGGTAGTGGCATAAATAAATGTCTCCTGAACAAATTACGATATTTTGATCCAGGCGACAAAAGAACGCTGGCAAATAAAGCGCCGCTGTTACAAGCAATTTTAACAATGTATTTGATAAGAGTTTCTCCCGCTTTCTTAAAATTAAGATCAACCATATAATCCAAAACGAACAAAGTAGAACCAAATTCTTTCTCAACCAAATCAATTACCGCATATCCAACAGTCTTTTTCTCAAGCCAAATAGTTATAATTATATAGTTGCTTTCTGGGCGTTCGACATAACGCCAATTAAGGTAAGTTTTATCACGGATTACCCACAAATAATGCTGATTTTGGCAGCGCATCCACAAATCATCGGCCCAGTCATTAAACTCTGGTTCTATAGTAAGTCTATACTCGCCTGATTTCGTTTCCGAGAATGTTTTTTTCATGCACATGGCAATGTTTTTCTCGGGCACTTGATAATTCTTTCGTCCTGCTAATTTATTAAAAATATACTTTGTGAAATTGAGAGGTCTAACGTGCACAGGCGCAGACATGACACGCCGCCAATTAAGATATTTTTCAAATCCATGTATAGAATTACGGTTTGGAAAACCATATATAAAGCCATGGCCTGCTTTTTTTTGCTCAGTGTAGAGAGCTTCAGCGGTAGCTCGAAAAATACCCAGGCCGCCATATTGCGGTGCAGTCATGGTATCGTGAGAAAGCGCCGCTGTAAAATTGCTGCCGTTGGCATACATTTGAACAGGACTGGCGGTGTATTGACCGACAAGTTTATCCCCATCCCACGCCAACTTAATAAATAGACCATCAACCGGATTCTTCAGAAACTCCCACTGCCAGTGACGGAGACTTTCCGTTTTGCCCATCGGTTTTCCGAAAACGCGTTCAAATAGGGCACAAATCGCATTTTCATCACCGGGGGTGTAGGCCCTAATCTCAAATGATTTATTATTCATCCTTATCCGCTGTCTTAGATTGAGTTATAAAGGAAGGTTTCTTTTATATGTTAATCAATTGTTTAAGCTTGCTAAATAATTTTAAAGGAATTGTATAAATAGGCATTGATATGCCATTGAGCTTCCAAGCAAGGTAGCACTCATAATTAGATTTCAATATATTATATATACTTTTTGTACTCGTGCCGCCCATTCTAAATCTTGGTATAAAGATAGGCAAGTAATTAACTTTGATATCGTGCAGATATAAAACTCTTAACATAAACTCATAATCTGCAGAAATTTTTAAATTTGTTCTATAAAATCCATATTTATTATGAATATCTTTCTTTACATAAAAACTTAAATGAGGAGGTGCCCAGCCATATTTAAAACAATCCTTTTTAAAATTACCACTTATCCATTTTCTGATTATATTGTTAATATTGTCACGCTTAACAATCAATGCATCACCATAAATAGCATCAGCATTTTGCGCAATGAATGAATCAACAATTTTTGCAATTACGAACTTGTCATTAAGCATATCATCAGAATGTACAAATCCAATAATATCGCCAGTCGCCAAAGTAATTCCTTTATTCATCGCATCATAAATGCCCTTGTCCGGCTCGCTGATCCATATACTGATGTTGCTGTTATAACTTTTAATGATATCGCATGTGCCATCCACCGAACCGCCATCCACGATTATATATTCAATATTTGTGTAGGTCTGCCCAATAACACTTCGTATACAATCCGCAATAAATGTTTTATTGTTTAAGGCAACTGTTATAATTGATACTTTAAGCATAGTGTGATTTACGGCTTCTGTTCGAGAAGGTTATTACTTGTTATTGGTCAGTGCTTCAGTTTCTTATAGGCATAATTGTTGCCACGATTTTCTCTTAAACATTTACCAGAATAGATTTCTTCAACGGAATTTCGAACAAGTAAGGAATATGATAGCGAATCGCAAGTTTGTATAATAACAACGGTAGAATGAGTCCCATAGCTAATTCAATAGGAATGTGGAACCATATGCACCTAACACCTAAATACTTCTGCATGAAAATTCTTGCACCTGCCAAAAAAAGGCCATGAGCGAGATAAATTTGCATTGAATAAATACCAAACTGTTTTATTAAATCAATCCGCCCTAGCTTAAAAAGGTATTTCGAAGCCATAATTACTACTGCGACACCTAAGGTCTTCAATATTAATGTTACCGGTATTACAGATTGTGGAATCGTATGCCAGACAACAAAATTACAAAGCAGGAAAACGGTGATAATTGCTAAAAGGTATTTGTAAGATACATCAGGAAGATAATGATTCCAACGGAATTGTGTATAAATGATACCGAGCACAAAAAATGGCATATGGATAAATAGTTTCTCAATCATCCGTTCAGAGCTGTGCAGAGAGAAGATATATGGTGCCAAGGCTATTCCAATAAGTATTGGAAGATAATGACGTTTGCTGATTCTAAATACGATTAGAAAAAGCATGAACATAAGAAATAGTGTAGCCAGAAACCAGTAATGTTGATTTGGCAATGGTCTATACCAGATCGAAAGCAGGTCTTTGACTGTAATTGAACTATTCACATAGTTGGAAAGTGCAACCTGTATCCCCCCAGTTATTAGAGACCAAATAACATATGGATATATAAGACGAGAGAGCTTGTTAGTTACAAAACTTTTTGTTGACCTTGCCGCAAGACTCTGAGCGGCGTGAAGACCAGCCAAAAAAAAGAACAGAGGCATCTGGTAGCTTGCCACAAAAAAAATAGACCATTGAAGAGAATTAGATAGATCTAATCCGGTTGCCTCCAACCCTACCAATGTGTGGAAGTAGACAACTGAAATTATCCCTATACCTTTTGCGTAGTCTAAATGATTTTCTCTTTCTGCAACCTTGATCATGAACGTTAAGTTAAGTTCCCTTGTAAAATCGACTGGCAAGCTGGCGACATAGCGGATTTCTTGAAAACCAGTGATATGAAAAATAAGCGTAAGATAATCTGAAATTTTAAAGCAGCTATTACATACAAGGTTAGAGTTTCATCAATTTCCAACGCAGCGACACTTCTGGCAATATCTTGCCCGCTTGATTTAAAGATACAATTACAAATAAATCATAATCTCTGTAATGACTTATAGAAATATATTTTCAGATCAGGGTGGAATGTCAGACAGGAAGCCCATTCTCGCGTCTTCGCAATTCGCGAACTTTAATGTCAATCATATATTCATAGATACTGCGTAGGATGCAATAAATAAGTCCTGATCGGCCGTCTAAGAAACCCCTCCTAAATAAATAGAGGTAACAAAATACCAGCACTGGTCTGCCAGGCATGCGGTAAGCTAATTGTTTAAAAAATTTTCGCCGTATTACGGGATCTGCTGAAAACGACCTACGCCATTCTAATGGCATTTGAACATCATGAAGAAGTGCGGCAGCCTCCATTGACGAATATCGATTATGCCGCTCAAACCAGAATGCTACGCCTTTGTTAAATGGGAAATGAATATAATGCGCCTTTAAGTGACCTACTTTACCGTCAGTATGATATTCTTCATTAATTTCTCTCTCAACACGTACTTTACCGACACGGAAAAATCGGCCATACCATGTGGGGTACCCACTGCTATAACGCAACCATTTACCCAAAAATATGTCTTTGCGGCGCATACGGTATAAATCAGCGGATACTTGACTACAGTCAGCAATATTTTTAATTTCTCCATAAAGCTCAGGTGTAGCTTGTTCATCAGCATCCAACATTAACAACCAAGAATGCTTATATTCAACCTGTGTCAGCGCCGCGTTGCGTTGATTGGCATAATTATCAAAACTGCGCTGAAATACCCTGGCGCCTGCTGCCTTAGCGATTTCAATAGTGCGGTCAGTACTATAGGAATCATATACAACTATATCATCACACCACTTGACCGAAGCCAAGCACCCTGGTAGATTTATTTCCTCATTAAGTGTCAAAATTAAAACAGAAATCATATTCTTACTTTTGATAATATTTGGTGTACGGTTGAATCGATAGAACCATTATTATCTATAGCAATACAACGCGAGTTTTTACTCCATCTGGTAAATTGTTCGCTCCGAGGTAAATAATTTTTATCATAGACATGCTCCGGCCTTGCCGCTTCAATCAATGACGAATTTCTTAAAATGACGAAACATTCCGCACCTGCTGGAATAAGTTTCAAAAATATTCTCCCCCAAAATGAATCAGGCCCTAGATTTTTTCGTGTATCAACCTGAAGGTCAATCAGCATATCAATCACCCATCTATCGCAGATAATGATACGTTTCGCAAATAAACGCGGTATGTAGACTAGTATAATTGAAGTGAACAGCGTGTCAACGAAATTAAAAATAATTGCAAGATTCGAAATTATGCGAGAACGATAAAACTCGTGATATCCGATACGGATGCCATCATGCCATTCATAGTGAGTAAAACCTATTAATCGACATAGCGCATGAAAAAATCTGGTCAGATAATGATTGTATCGAAGCCACAAATAAATTGTTTTGTAGCCTTTTGCTTCTAATTCCGCGCGAACACCTTCAATAATTGTCGTTTTACCACAGCCGTCAATTCCGCTTATAGATATAATTCTGGTCATGAGTTTATTTAATGGAGGTCAGCGATTCGAAGCCACTGGTTTGCTACTGCTTCCCAACCTGGATGGTCTGCGTACACTTGTGTGGCGACATTACATTTATTTTTATATAACTGTTTGTCATTAAGTAATTTTAACATGGCAGTCGCTAGGGCTTTGGCATTTGCCGGTGGAACCATAATACCAAACTGCGCCGCAAACACACCTGTGCCATCAGGGCCAGTCGATATAACTGGTTTGCCATGCCCCGCCGTTTCGATGACCGCTAAAGGAATCTCTGACGGCACCAATAAAAAAGGTTTTAAAACCGCATAGCAATTAAGTAAAAAGAAATCGAGATCGCTTTGACTTACCGAATCCCATGCGCAAAATATTCTGTCCTCCAAATTCATGTCTTGTATTCGTGCGCGCAACGATTCCGAAATCAAACCCTTATCCGAACGAAACAGACATACAAGGCACACATCAGTATTATTGCGTGCAACATGTTTGAACGCAAGTAACATTTGTATGATACCGCGGATCGCTTGGGGCGGGCCAAAAAAAAGGAAATATGGACGACCACCGATTCTATGTTTAATTTCATCGAAGATAGATGATTTATCATTTGAAATGTCCAAGCAGGGTTTACCCGGTGGTATATGAAAAACATATTTTTCGGGATAGCCCACTTTGATTATCATTGTGCGGCTGTATTCACTCATCATGATCAAAGGCCTAACACCGTTTTTTAATAGCTGGCGAACATAATAGCGCTTAGGCATCAATGCCTGTACAAGATAAGGCATTGCGGCTGCAAAACCAATATAAGGAATGGCTTTTAAAACATGGGAAAAGTGATAATAAGCACCAGGGACATACCATATAATTCTGAGACCAACATTTTCTAATTGCAGCACACTTGTTTGCGGTATTTTCCAATCGAGAGGCCAGTACATTACCTTTATATTTTCAGCGCGACAAAAATCTGCCAACTTTTTAAATCCTGCCCTATTATAGGGCTTTTGAATCGACTTGATAGGGACTCCATTTTTCCGCCAACTAGGTGCATTTTGATTTTGACATCCCGATAACACTATAGCGTTCTGCCTTAATCTAATAGAATGCGCGGCAACTTCTAACACAGTACGCCAGGGCATCAAATGGCCGTTATCTTCGTTGAGGTCGCTTGTGTAAATTGCAATAGTCATGCAAACCTTTTCAGCCATATCGACATTTTTTCAATCATCCTGTCTTCTGTAAATTCCGCTTCGTATCTTTTTTGGGCAGCGCACCCAAGACGTCTGCGCAATTCAGAATTCTCAATTAGCTTTATAAGAGCCTTTTTAAGCGCGACTGCATCTGCCGAAGGAACAACCAAGCCATGCCTCTCATGAATAACCGACTCAGTATTGCCCCCCACGTCAGTGGCAACAATGGCCTTGCCTGCCCGCATACCTTCGAGTAACGCAATGGAATGAGATTCTGCCAACGAGGGCAGAGCAAAAACATCGAACAGATCGAGCCAGTTATCAACATTATCTTGATAGCCAACAAATATGACTTTATCGGCAACACCAAGTTTAATAGACTGTTTTCTTAAATTCTTTTCGCAGGGCCCATCCCCGACCAAAAGCAAGCGCGCCATAGGGTAAGCCATCACAATTTTCGCAAACGCGTCCACAAGGTATTCTAATCCCTTGACCGGATCAAGCCTGGACGCAATGCCGATGACAAAATTACTATTGTCCAAGCCAGCGTCATCTCTAGTCACAAGCTTGCCCGCTTGTTGTCTTGCAGGCAAACCGTTGTGTATCACTGTAATTTTGTGTTCAGGCACACCACGAAATACAAGTTGGTTTTTACAGTACTGGGCAACTGCGACAACAGCAGTTGCGTGATGAGAATATACGTATTCAGCAGCCTTGTTAAAGACAGGTGCAAGCGGAATACGCGACAAACTGGGCGCATGATAAAAACCATGGTATGAGCAGACAAATGGAATTTTTCTTTTTAGTTTTATCTGAATCGCGCGTGCAATTATCGGTCCATTAAAACCATGCACAAACAAAACATCAGGCTTAAATTCACTAATTAGTTTTACAGCTTTTTCCATCCATGAAAAATCTTTACGGCTTTTGATATGAAAGATTGTTGCGTTGATCTTATGCAAAGGTTTTAAATCGCTTTTATTATTGTCGAGTGTAATACATGCGGTATGAATTTCAACATCAGAAAGCACATTGAGGCGGTCATAAGCTAAAAGACACTTACCGATCCCGCCAAGTGTAAAACCCCATGTTATGCTTAAAATTCGCATTTCAATCCCGTAGAAAGCTTTTTGGATTTTCTTTAAGTACTTTAAATTCTACACCTCGATTACAGATTTCAAAAGAATCTCGGCAAAAAATCACAATTGGCTTTTCGTCATATCGCATTTCTTTTTCGAGAAAATGTAAATTATCTATCATCTTTAAATCAAGTGGAATATTAAAAAACCAGACACCAATTGTACGTAGCCAAATGCATATGAAAAATAGATTCAAAGTTTGTATTACCCCTTTTCTTCTTATAATTCTAAGATCTAAATCACTTTTATCGTGAAATCTTTTCCTACAAAGACTTCCATAAACCAAAATTGCCTCAGCGCAGTCAACCTTGGCTAATAACCGTTGCACGTAATTAAGATAAGCTATAATACCCTTAATTCCAGAATTACGTATAAATACAAAGCATTCTCGCAGTCCAACATAAGCGCTTGAATCAAACAACCCAAAAATAGTATGTATAACTACAATAGATATGATTCCTATCTTATAGTTAAGTTGACCAAACGTTGCGATCATTAGCCAACTCAGGAAAATTAATAGCAGCTCAAAGCACAAACGTAGAACTTTTTCAGTTTTGTCTAAGGAGTGAATTGCCTGAAGTGTCCAACTTATTGGCAACCATCTGAAAAACAAAAATCTTCCCCATTTAAATTTGTATTGACGCATTATTCGTATTAACTATGAAATTATTTCTATCCTAGTTTGTTCTTCTATTTGTTTTGTTTTTTTAAAAAAACCAAATATTCTTGTTTGGTGTAAATTATTGAACTGAATATACCCCACAGAGTTCGACTTTTTATTCATTTCACCTGTTTGCTGTAAAGGTTTATCCAATTTCTTCGACAGATATATTGCTTTTTACAGCTAACGCAACTAGTAAAAAGAATAGTGTAGCGCGGCCACCACTAAAATCATTTGTAAGAACAAGCAATAGCAAAAGAGAGAAGCTTAAATACGAAATTATCCACATATTATTTAAAGGTGTAGATGTTTCACTTGCTCGGTTGAAAGTATTGTAGGTTGTCAAAATGACAGCGAGTAACAATATTAACCCTGACAGACCAGCAAGACGAATAGAACTGACCATCGCAGAATGGGCTGTTCCATAATACATTTCAGTAACACTGCTACTTGTTATATCCCAGGAATCCATACCCATACCCCAAAGTGGGTTTGTAGCTATCGCCTGATGTGCCGCATTCTGCCACAGAGAAAGTCGGTTTTCGATATCGGCAAGATAAAGTTCTACGGATACAAGTCGTTCATATGTCTTTTGAAGACTGCGTATTTCCATATAGTTAACGTCTGATCGGAATGGAACATTTGATAAAATCAATGCTAAAATTCCTATAAGAAAAAGAAATATACTTTTGCTGAATAGTATTCTAAGTTTTGAATTATCTTTGAGCCAGAGCCATAGCGTCAAAAGTGATATAAAACCAATAAAAATAGCCCGTTGATATGTTATTATAAGGAATATTATCATAACGCTAAATAACACCCAGCGTAGAACTGCAATATAAATGTTCCCTTTTTTAGGCTTTGTAAAAAAAACAATAAAGGCGCAGAAAGCGAACAAAAAAGATAGCGTTACAGGACTTGAATATTCTGCAAAATATTCGGGGCGTAAGCCATACCCCTCCAAGAAGCGAATGAACAAAAAAGTGCCCTGCCAAAGACACCCCGGTATTATTAATAAAGCAAGATTATTAAGAGTTGAAACAGATAACGGGCAAAAACGGATCAGTGCGTAAATTGTTACCGGTGTCAGAACAAGCCAACGATAATTACGTGCAGCGTTATAGAAACTTTCTGAATAATTGAAAACAGCCATAAGAAATATAATAGCATAAGCAAAGACGAGAACGTCACTTATCACTAAACGTATTTCTATCTTGCGCATTGCTATTTGAGCAAAAAGTATAACTAGGCCTGCCAAAAGGAATATTTCATATAATGTTAATATATCGGCAATGACGATATTTTGGAAAGGAAGGGTTAAAAATAAACAGGATAATATTAATTTCATGAAAATATAAACGACGCCTTTAGGTTAAGATTCAAAGTAATGCATGAATATAAATTACATTATATGAATTGAAAAAATAAAAGATTAGAATCATGCATGCAACGCACTTCATAATTGAAGAAGGTATTTATGCAATTGTTGAGCTTGTATTGTCCAACTTATTGTATGCTGTAATTTTTCAACGGCAACGGGTGCTATGTCATTATTCATCACATGGAGAATAGCTGCCGCGAGTGCTTCGGGCGTTTCATTTTGTGCCAGATGCGCACCACCTGTTTGGTTGATCACCAATCTATGTGCCTCAATATCAGTGGCAATGATTGGAATTCCGGCAGCAAGATACTCCATAAGCTTAAGTGGACTGCTTACCGCCCACCATTCAATATTGGGAAAGGGTAAGATTGCCATGTTTGCAGAACGCACGTAAGCAGGGACCTCACTGTAAGGTATTTTCCCAAAAAATCGAACTTTTTTTGTCAAATCCAACCTTTTTGTTATCTCTTCGAGTTCACTTCTACCTGGACCCTCACCTATAATCATAAATAATAAATCCGGACAATCATTACGAAGAATATTCAAAGCACCAAGGACGTTTTGTAATCCACGGTTTGGCGATAATACGCCATGATATAGAAGAACTATTTTACCATCCAGCCCAAGCTCTTTGCGGCGATTTATTCCTTCCCGTTTAAAATGATTAAGGTTTACGCCCGAATTCCATATACCAATATTTTGTCTCAATTTTTTTACTTTAGGTCGTACTTTGTTTTTGAGCATTGGTGTAATAACGGTCAAGCCATCACAAAAACAATCCGCCAGCCATAGAGCAAGATTGAAGCGACTGAGATTAAGCCAACCGGCGAAACCAGGAGCGATATCTACGGGAATTGTTCTTATATCCATAATAAATTTTTTAACCGTCTTCTTCTTTCGCATGACCTTTTGCATGCCCCATGCAAAAGGTAAAAGATGCGCTGCAGTAAAACCAAACATAACAACGTCGGCATCTGTCGTCCATGTCGACTTTAACATTCTCCAGTGTAAAGCAATTTTTTTATTGATTGATCCATGTGGTGTATAGACATATTCAACATCACTGAATCCATCCATTCTTGTCCGCTTGTTCACATATGCTACCGTCGTCGTTATTTCATGACCTAACTCACGATAAGCTCTTGCAAGTTCATTTTTACTGGTAAACTGAAAAGTATCATCACATGTTAGCGGAATAAGCCAATGAACTTTCATGTCTTTTCCTCAGAGATTAAATTCTTTAAAGCCATGCGGCTATTAGCAATGGGTGAGATATCAAATAATTTCATAACACGTTTATTATTAAGAATGCAGTCGACACAAATATATTTTCCCGATCGACTTAATCTTGGGTGAAGATCGCAGCGAGTCTCGCCATCGAAAAGTACAGGACTGTATTCTCTGTCCAATACGATCAATTTGTCATCATTGTAATCATACATAAGAAGTGCCTGTTCACTATATTTATCTGGATACGTGTCTGTTATAAGTTGCCGTCCTGTTGGCACATATGAAGGGTGTCCATCCTCAAAAAGAGTATTTTTGCCTAATTGCCATATCTCATCAGATCTATCCTTGTAAATGTAATAACCCTCACCTTTACCGGTAACAGTTGAGTAGCATAATAAATGGTTGTCGTCCTTCCATGTGTAATGGGATGCGTGGCCACTATCATTAAGAATGAAAATATCATTTCCTTCAATATCACTTGATAACATATTAATTTTCCTTGCCCCATCCGAAAGTTGCTGGATTTGAAAGAACATAAAACGCGTACCTGAGATATTGAACAGGATGTGATTGAAATAATGCGGCGCATAAGTATTATTTGCTTGTTTTAATATTTTAGATATGTCACGAATTGAGAAAAGTAGCTTTTCTTCACCCGTTTCCATGTCAATACGCCAAATGCCGTCAGAATGCGGCATTGTATCATTTTTAGTTTCATCCGGTAGTAAATCGTAGCCATATCCCGGACGTAACCGTTGGAGACGCGCGAAGTTCAGCGATAAACCAAAATGCCCGTCGCGACTGACAGAATAAATTGGGCGTTGAAAAGATTTTATAATCTCACCATCGAAAATATTCTGTAGTACGCAGCCGTAGCGTCCATCAACCATCGTGTTATAAAGTACGACAGAGCTACCTTGAAAAGGATACCATTGTAATCTACAGCCTTGCTGCCAGCACCATGTATTTGTCTGCCCGAATGTATGAAATTCAGGTTCTGCGGCACGCATATCGAAATATCCAAGTTTCATGAGATGCGTCGGTGCATGTGTCTGATTGGTCAGTGGCACAGCAGTTGCTAACACTAGATTATCATCGAAACTGAACTGTGGAAGGTCGTAATAGCCAAAAAACATATGCGCATCCGGCAGTGCAAATATACGTGTCTCAAGAGATGGAATGTTTTCAGTAATTCCCGATATTCGTCGAATAAACCTGTTTTTTGACACTTTTAAATATTTTAGGGTCAAGCCAACTTTTCGTGCGTTACTTGCACCTAAAATGTTTTTGATCTTCTGTTTCACCGCTCTTCGCCTGAATGCGTCACTTTGAATATTTGCAGCTTACAAAATCTGTTTACCAGATCTTTTTCCCGCTCATCAAAATAATTATTCACAAAAGACATAGCGACATACACTATTCCGCCAGTTATTAATGACGCAATCAGATATAAGGGTGAATTGCCGAGCGTTGCAACGTTATATGCAGCAACTGCTGAGACTGCGGTATTGATTACAATTTTAAACAAGGCATTCCAACAAATTGTGATGCCGGTATAATGGCGTGCCATAAAATACCAAAACAGACATTTGCCCATCAAGGCGCTACCCGTTGCAAATGCGACCCCTATAATACCAAACTTCGGTATCAGCAACACGGCAGCTAAAATGTTGTACACTGCAAATATCTGTGAATATAGGCGTGCTTGAACCTTTTCTATTGCCTGCAGCACTAAGTCGCTCGGCAATTCAATGGCATGAAATATATTAAAAGCCAACAACATCAAAAATACAGGTGTTGCCTCGGCATATTTAGACTTAAATATGAATGTGAGAATGGTTTCAGCCTGGATGCCAACAAGCACCAATGTAGGAAAAAGAACTGCCGAAATCAGCACGACAAGCGTGCGAAACATCCGGTTCAACTCAGCAGATTTTTCTTCTACCGAATAGTAGCGATGGTAAAATGCTGGTCTTACAACAGTCTGCAAAAGGTTTTGCGGCATGACAGAAATAAGCATGTTTGCTGCGCGAGAACCAAGCGCGTAGATACCTAATTGATTGGTTGTTGCCATAGCAGCCACAACAAAAAAATCTGCTGCCTGGTTAAAGAGAATTCCCCCGGGAATCGTCGCGGCGTTATAGGCGGAATAACGTGTAAATCGCCTCCATTCAATCTTTTCCGTGCTTTCTTCTATACTCGCTTTATGGGGTGCGTATGCCTTGTTAATGAAAAGTATCCATAATAAGACAGCCCCGAAACCAAAAGCGATCAGTTCAGCGATGTATACTGAAACAAAGCCGCCACTTAAAATAAGCACGAGAATCACAATCAATCCCGCCCTGAAAGCTTGATATGTCACCTGTGAAAGATTGGATAGCACGTGCATAAACAGAGAATTGAAAGCAATTTGTAAAAAATCGGTCTGAAATAAGGCAAAAGTTCCTATGCAAAATAGAATAAATTCGAATTTATACGCGGCTACACCAAATAAACCTGCAAACCGATCAAATAAAAGTATAGCTAATGCAAAGACAATCAAACTTGATATTAAACGGAATTTCATAGCGAAGAAAAACGTTCTAAAAAAAAGACCGTGCTTGTTGAGGCTGGCGTATTCAGCAAGAAATCTTTGCAGAGACCCGGCTATGCCAAAGTTTGATAAAAAACTGAATATTAGTATCGAACCGAAGAATAAATTATATATTCCATATTCGGCCACCGCTAAGTTACGTGCCAGTATGATTGTAACAATAAAACCTAACGCACGGCATATGATCTGCGCTGAAGCTACATATACAGAGCTTTTTCTGCTGCTTTCAAGTAGAGACGTCATTATTGCCTATCGTAACTGAAGATAATTTTCGTTAAAGTCTGCTGCAATTGTTTCATTTAATTTTGGTAACTTCTCGTAGTACTTCTAAGTATTGACCTCCGACAGCCTGGGCAGTAAAATTTAATAAATAACGATTTGCCCCACCTCGTTGCATACGCTCAAAAAGAGCATCTGATCCTAAGAGTGAATTTATCGTTTTCGGTAAATCATAAACACTGTCTGCTATTAACGTATCACAGTCTTGGAGAAGAAAACCATCCAGCTTGTGCGTTGTAATTAAGGGCGTTCCTGTGCCCCAGCAATCTCCAATAAAACCCAAGCCGCAATCTGTAACTGGTGTATAGCCATAGCCTGCTGAACGCAGCAAATGAATTGCATCTTTCCGGGGTAAGGCTTCGATATATTCTAATTGAGAACCATATCTTTCGATCAGCGCCTTTATCTTGGGTGCATATTCACCTGGACCAACTACAATAAAACGATCCGTTGCGGGCTGCACATCGTAATATGGCGTTTGAGGCACGAAACACACACCAATGG
>ERZ795051.3009-NODE-3009-length-17792-cov-5.349383_pt1 | contig 17792 bp, 15 predicted proteins | sample MGYA00375135_ERZ795051 | MGnify/ENA primary metagenome ERZ795051 (study PRJEB30180, sample SAMN05720222) | activated sludge metagenome | isolation source: Anaerobic digester | place: Japan | collected 2015-05-26 ... | reverse complement strand
CCATGGGTTTGTTCCAACAGTATTTGCACTATAATTAGCCGCTTTATATTTATATGTGACAGTAACAGTGCCACCATTATTGCCAGCCATTGAAGGGGTAACCATATTGCCTGTGGTTGCACTTGAATATAAGTTTCTTCTCATAGAAGCAGTTCCACATGCTGTAGTAGATGTTGTACGAGTTATATTGCCCGTCCATCCTGTTGAATTGGCATTAAAATCGTTTGAGTAACTTACTTGTGCCGGTGTTTCTGTTATAAACAACAGCGCCATTGCCGTCAGACAGATAAAAAATCTTGTCAGCGACATTCGTTTTTTTGTTTGATTTTTAGTTATCATAAGTATTTAATTAAGTGATTAATAGTTTTTTTTAAATTTAATGAGATAGTTTTGGTTTTATGTGAGCCACTGTGGTGGCTCAATGTAGCTGCCTTTGTAAAAAACATTGAGCAAGGCATGTGCACGCGCAGAGGCCATTGTTTTGTATTGAGACTTATTGGCTTTTTCTGCCGTAAGCGTTTCTGCAATGGTTTGCTGCTGTACCATTTCAATAAAAGATACATTATTCAGGCGCAGTTGCACTTCGCTGTGTAAAGCAAAACGGTTGGGGCGTTTCTTATTGATAAATGATGGTGAAAAAGAAAAGCCCATGCGGCTAACCAAAAATAAAATTGCCAAAAGCAAAGGCAGGTTATTGCAAAGCCTATAAACTACGCCAATGGAATACTTCCTGCGTTTATAATTGGGATTGCTTAATGTAGCATGATGATTCATGCAATTCGGTTTTGGTTATTCTGTTGCGTTTACTTTTCTGAATAAGTACCAAGGCTTATTTCGTTTCCAAATATAAGATGAATATTCAATTAAGCAACACGCTTCATTATTTTAGGCTGGTTGTAAATATTAAACCATTGATAATCTATGGGTTAATTTTCAAAAAAATATTTTGGCATGGGTAACAAAACGCACATTTTCTTCTATTTAAGCAGTTGCACCGGCTATTCATGCAGTTGTTTTAAAACACTTTGTTTATTCAATGAAAATAAGCGATTAACTATTTGAAAAAGCCAAAAAGAGCACTTTACACATAAATATCTAAAAAAATGCCCGGCAAACTTTCGTTTGCCGGGCAATGTACTTTCAAAATCAATTTTTACTTTTTACTCTCTTCTTTTTTCTCAGTCTTTTTTGCATGGCTTTTATGAGCAGCCGGTTTTTTGGCTTCATGCTTTGTTGCAGTAGCTTCTTTTTTCTCCATCTTCTCTTCTTTTACCTCTTTTTTCTGAGCAGCAGTTTCATGTGTTGTGGCAGGTGCAGCCTGATGTGTTGTTGTAGCTGCAGGTTTTGCATTAGTTTGCGCATTGGCAAAAGCAGTGCCTCCAATTATAAGGGCAGCTGCGGCAATCATTACTTTTTTCATTTTATTATTTGTTTTGAAATGATGGGTCAAATGTTCAATTGCCAACATGATGATGCTATGAAAATTTATACATCTTCATTTTAACTAAAAACAGACTTCATAATTCCGTCATCGGATTACTAATGGTTAATCAGGTCGCCCTGAAGAGGATTTTATTACAAAGATTTTTATAGTTCAACCAAAACTGTACACTCCTGCAAAGCTTTATAGAATAATTAAAACAAGTCTTGTCACCCATGAGCTTTTTGAAATGTAAACATGGCTCACTTACGTACTTATTAATGACATGTTGAAATACTCACAGAATCGAACTCATGGCAAAAAGATGTAAAGAATAATTTTAATAGTCATTGAATAACGGCAAAAAAATATTGTCAAGATTATACTCTGTAAAAACAGTGACTAAAAACAACAAGAGGCCTGCTAATAAGAAGCAGACCCCCGATTGTACAAACACAAATTATCAGTTACTCAAACTAATTTTTTAATTAAACCCTGCTACAACAATTTTATAATCGAAGTTGGGCAGGCGTTTCCAAACCATTACAAAGTTTTTGTTTACGGTATTATTTTCTGTTTGCATTGTAAGTGTTCCTGTTTCATAAATAAATTTGCCGTTACCATTCATTTCGTCAACACTAATTTCCATTTTTTTTCTGGCTGTAATTTTATTCCAGAATTCAGACAATGCCTTTCGGCCTGTTACTTTATTTCCGTCTATATAAATTGTGGCATCGTCATCAAAGTATTCACTCACTTTTAGTAAATCTGTATGATGAAATGACGCTGCCATATCATCATTAAGTTGCAGCAACTGCTGTTGTGCCTGATCGCTTGTTTCTCTTTTCTGAACCACCTGTGCGCGCATTGTCGCAGTAAGTGCAAGGCATAGCCCTGCCAATAACATAATTCGCTTCATAATATTTGATTTAAAATTTAATTGATATTGATTGATAAAGGGATTAACCTTTATGAGTAGGACGATTACTAACCGGAATTGTTACAGTGTGTAATGCAGTATTTTATTTATCAGTTGACTTAATATGCACACCGTCTTTTCCGATGTTGATATTAACATCTTTATCACCGCTTTTTGCATCCTTGCCTTTTATGCGAACACCATTGTTATCTATACTGATGTCCACATTTTCAGGATTATGAATATCTGTACTGTCACCTTTCTGAAACTCAAAATCTGTACATACCAATCCGTTTTCTGTCATTTTCCAGTTATGTCCGCCCATGTCGCCATCCCAGGTGTCGGTTACATTAGGAATATCATGAATAATTTCCTCCATACTTTCATCCAGAAAGATGCTGCTTCCGACAGGAACTTTTAGAATGAGGTTCACCTGCTGTGCGCGGTACTTGGTTCCTTTACCTATCGGAAAACGGTCGCTAAACATGAGTAAAGAATCTTTTTGCTCGAAGTTGTAAATGATAGCACGTGCACTTTCAACAGCAAGATTCTCTGTTGCGCCATTGGCAGCATATACTCTTATCAATTCAAACTTATCTGAGGGCGATTTTTGAACCGTAAACGATACATCATCAGAATTAAACTCAAAGTTACTTCCGGTGGTGATGCTAAAATTACTGCCTCTGCGATGAAAAATTTTACTGTTATCTTCTTCATCATATTTAGGATCGTCCATCAGCTTTAGATACATTGTTGATGAAGCAGGTGTTATCAATTCAACGGTATTGCGCACCTTACCAACGAAAGCAAAATCGCGTGCAATATTTAGTCCGATAAAAAATGCAATGACTATTCCAAGCATAAACAACATACCTGCTGTTACATTTAAAAAACGGCTGTTATATTTGATTCTGAAAATCCATTTTATGAGCAGGGTCATTAACCAGATGGCAGGAACACCGATGAGCAGCAACACGGATAGAGATACCCACCACTGTTGCGAGCTTGACAGAAACTGATCAGAAATATAAATTGGAATAGTGAGTCCGCTAACACCTAACATTGCCAAAATAAACAAGCCTATTCCAATCAAAATCATAAGTCCTGCAAAAGCTAATATGGCCATGATGGCATATACCACAAACTTGAAAACTCCTTTAATCAAATCGCCAAGTGTATCAAATACACCTGAAACTGCTGAAGGCTGTTTTGCAGAAGCCGGTGTTTCTGTTTCGCGTCTGATGCTTGAAATATTCACCGGGTCACCACGCATTTCAAGTTTCTGTGTTGGTGTAATGGCTTTGGGCATGACAATGGCCAGGATGATATAAATTAAAATACCACTGCCTGCAAAAAAGAAAATGATGATAAAGATCAAACGCATCCACACTGCGTCAATGCCCAAACGGTGGCCTATACCGGAGCAAACACCTGCAATAACTTTATCATCAGTATCGCGATACAACCTGCGTCTGAAAAAATGATCGGACTGATTGTTCTGTTCAGTACTTGCTGATGCATTGTTTGCTGATGCTTCTTCTGTTGCACCAAAATCTTCGGGACGTCCCATAATTCCGATTGCCTGATTCACATCATCAGCAGTAACCACCTGCCTTGATGTGCCTAAGTTTTGCTGAAATATTTCAGCTATACGGCTTTCAATGTCCTGAATAATTTCATCGCGTCCATCGCTGATGGTAAAATGATTGCGAATTGCCTGCAGATAACTGCCAAGCATGTCATAGGCGTTTTCTTCTATATGGAAAACTATGCCTCCGATGTTTACTGTTACTGTCTTGTTCATTCTTCAGTTGAGTTTTGGTAGGTCTGGCTAACAGCGTCAACCAGTTCGTCCCATGTTTTTCTTAATTCTTTTAAATGTTCCTTTCCTAATGGAGTTAGTTTGTAATATTTGCGGGGAGGTCCTGCATTGCTTTCTATCCAGGTGTAGGATAACAGCCCTGAATTTTTTAACCGTGTAAGCAATGGATAAAGTGTTCCCTCCACCACAATGAGCCTGGCTTCTTTCATTTTTTCGATGATATCGCTGGGATAAACTTCTCCTTTTGATATGATTGATAAAATGCAGAACTCCAAAACTCCTTTGCGCATTTGCGACTGTGTGTTTTCGAGATTACCCACGTTTTTTAGATTTATGATTGTTTAACTTTATTCTTTTACTAAATGACTATGCAAAGATATATATGTTAAATAGTACCATGCAACACATAGTACTAAAATATTTTATATTACACTGATTATCAAGTCAATTATTTTTAATGAGGGCTGAAATATTATTGAAAAGTGCGATGTACGTATCACCTCGTGCAGCGTAGTGAGCATAAAAAAAGCCGGAAAAGGAAAATCCTGTCCGGCTTAAATAAAGTTGTTATTCAGCACTAATCGGGTCTGTCGTGCAAGAATTTATTGCCCTTGCTAAGACCCGGAGTTTTATCCTGATCGCCATTGAGTGAATAGCGTGAATAGTTAGTATCGCCTGAAGAAAGAACATTCTGCAACTTTACATTCTTACGTAAGAAAGCAGGTTCTTTTTCAATTTCATTCAGCGCTTGTGGATTCGAAATTCTGTGATTCATGCTTTTCATTGCATCAATTCTCTCGCGTGTACGTTTGTAAATATCGCTGTCAGGTGTTCTGTTATCCTGTGATGTAACTTCAGGTACAGCTATCTCCGCTTGCTTCGGCAATTCGCTAACCGTTGGATCTTCAGCTAAGGTTGCTTCGGGTTCTACGACCTCTTCATTCTGGGAAATTACATTTGGAAATCCTGTGAACTCAAATTCCATAGTACTATTATCAGCAACAATTTCCTCCGGTGTATTGTCTTTTTCAAAAAACTCTGTTGATGTAACGGGTATCTCCTGCTCTAAAGTAATAAGAACAGGCTCATTCACTACTGGCTTTTCCTCAACATGAGTATCAGTCACTTCGTTAACAACAGAAGTTGGTGTTTCATCATACATTTTTAGAATAATCTTCTCCGGTTGTTTTACTTTTTCTTCCTTAGCTTTTTCTTTATTAGCATTAAAGCCTGTGGCAATAATGGTGACCGATATTTTATCGCCTAATGAATCATCAGTACCAACACCCATAATTATCTCAGCTGTTTGTCCGGCTTTTTGCTGTATATAATCTGTTATATCGCCCATTTCATCCATGGTAATTTCTTCTTTACCGCTGGTGATGTTCAGGAGAATATGACGTGCCCCTTCAATATTGTTATCATTGAGTAATGGTGAGTCGAGTGCAAGTTCTGCTGCACGAATGGCCCTGCCTTCGCCAGAAGATTGAGCTGCACCCATGATGGCAACACCACTGTCGCGCATAACAGTCTGTACATCGGCAAAGTCAACGTTGATGTGCAAGGTAACGCTGATAACTTCTGCAATACTCTTAGCAGCAGTAGCCAACACATTATCTGCATAACCAAATGCTGTATTCAATTTTAAGTTGCCATGAATTTCGCGCAATTTATCATTACAGATAATCAACAATGTATCAACACTGTTTTTCAATTCTTCAATACCTGCATCTGCCTGTTGTTTTCTCTTGCGACCTTCAAATGCAAAAGGAACAGTAACAATTCCAACAGTGAGGATGCCCATTTCGCGGGCAACACCTGCTATGATTGGTGCAGCACCCGTTCCGGTTCCACCACCCATACCTGCTGTGATAAAAACCATCTTGGTATTATCACTCAGAATTGCTTTTAGTTCATCAATATTTTCTATTGCAGACTGTTTGCCTACTTCGGGAATAGATCCGGCACCGCGACCTTCGGTGAGGCTTGGTCCGAGTTGTATTTTGCGTGGCACAGGACTCATCTCCAATGCCTGTGCATCGGTATTGCAAACTACAAAATCAACCCCTCTGATTCCGAGTTTATACATATGGTTTACGGCATTGCTTCCTCCACCGCCTACACCAATAACTTTTATGATTGATGGCAGCTCCTTTGGCATAAATTCAAAGTTCATCATGTTAATTTATTTTTTGTTGGTTATAAAAATTTTTATTTAAATTATTTTATCGTCAGAGTCGTCAGTAAATATTTTTTTTGTGGAATCAAAAATTCCGGAGAACCAGGATCCTTTATGTTGTACACGTGGTTCAGTAGTACCTGCGGATCTGCCTGCAACTTTACGTTTATCCAAATCCTGAAAACCTTTAATCACCAATCCTACTCCTGTTGCATAAATCGGGCTTTTGGTTTCTTCAGCACCTTTTGCCAAATGTTCGTTTGGATATCCTGTGCGTGTATCCATGCCGATTACGTATTCCATCAACTGCGTAATGTGGCGCAGTTGCGCACCACCACCGGTGACCACAATTCCTGCAATAAGTTTTTTCTCAAAGCCGGAAGTTTTGATTTCATAATAAACCTGTTCAATAATTTCTTCAACACGAGCCTGAATAATGCTTGCCAGATTTTTTACTGAAATTTCTTTGGGCTCACGACCGCGCAAACCGGGTATTGAAACAATTTCATTATCTTTCATCTGACTTGCGAATGCAGAGCCAAATTTTATTTTTAATAATTCTGCCTGATTGCGGATAATACTGCAACCTTCTTTAATATCTTCTGTAATGACATTACCACCAAATGGAATTACAGCTGTGTGACGAATAATGTTGTCCTGAAAAATTGCAACATCAGTAGTACCACCACCAATATCCACCAACACGACACCTGCTTCTTTTTCTTCTTCGGTGAGAACTGCCTCTGCACTTGCCAAAGGTTCAAGAATTAAATCTGCAGGTGTGAGACCGGCTTTGGTTACACACTTATGGATATTATTTGCTGCAGTTACTAATCCTGTAATGATGTGACAGTTGGCTTCAAGTCTAATACCTGACATTCCGATTGGATCTTTTATCCCCTGTTCATTATCCACAATAAATTCCTGAGGAATAACATGTATAATTTCTTCACCCGGAGGCATTGCCAATTTATACATGTCGTCAATCAATGCATCTATATCACGTTGGCTGATTTCATCATCAGTACTGCTACGTGTTATCATGCCTCTGTGCTGAAGGCTTTTGATATGCTGACCTGCAATTCCAACATGTACAGATTTTATATTGCCTCCACATTTATGTTCTGCTTCGGCAACGGCTTGCTTTATACTGCCTACAGTTTTTTCGATATTGGCAACAACACCTCTTGTTACACCAACTGATTCTGCTCTGCCCGTGCCTACAATTTCTATTTTTCCAAACTCGTTTCTGCGACCCACAATAGCCGCAATTTTTGTAGTGCCTATATCAAGACCTACTATTACTTCATTACCTGTTACCTGCTCTGCCACTTATTGTTAGTTTTATGATAGTTTAACATTTTTCTTTTTACAAACTACCTGACCTTTAAATTTCAGGTTGATGGACTCATACTGATCCCAGCCTGTTGCCGGAAATCCCTGACGGTATAAATTGAGAAGAAGATTCAGTTTCTCATCAAGGTTTGCTATGTTGCCAAGCAAAATATAATTATTTCCCAATCGGGGAATCAATTCAATTTCTCCGTTCTCATCTACATAAATCTGCTCAAACATGGCATCCCAGGATGAATCACGCTTTAAATGTTCAGCCAACAAAAAAACCTGACTCAGCATAGGTAGTTTTCCTAAAGAATCATCTGGTAATGGCAGGCCATTTACATCCAAACCAAGCTTCTGTTGCACCAAGCCTTCAGCAATCTGACCGCTTGCAACCATCACAGGCTCGGAATATTTTTCAGATAATGGCATAAATTTTCCCTGATTGTCTATATAAAAATTTTCTCCTTTTGAATTGATTATCCGTACTATCGGTGTTCGTTGCTGCACGTCAATATGTACCCATCCATCAATGGTTGAATATACCTCAGCTTTTAAAACGTGAGGGTTTGCATCAATGATTTTTTCCAACATAAAAGTGTTAATATCAGCTACCTTATTGCCAATGATTTTTTTCCCTTTGGAACGAACAATTTCCATGATGTCGCTCCGGTCAATAAACCCTTTTACATTTTCATCTTCGATGTTTACCACAACACCCTTACAAATAAGTTCATGGTTTCGTTTTGCTGCAAAACTCATCAATGTTAACACAGTGGCTGCAACCAAAACATAGCCTGCAATTAAAAAAGCAGAACGCAGTTTGTCGTTAATCTTAAAGTTGGTTTTCATTGTCTATGGTTTTTTAATTCGTGAACTGAATACTTTTTTTCAAGCAATTGCTGAATGGGTGTTACCAACGTGTCAATATCACCGGCACCTAAGGTAATGAGCACTTCAGGTTTGTGCTTATTGATGTAATCCAAAACATCTGTCTTGCCTAATAATATTTTATTATCGTGCTTAATTTTATTCATCAGCCATGAAGATGTTATTCCTTCCAACGGTAACTCACGTGCAGGATAAATATCAAGAAGTACTACTTCATCAAGTAAAGCCAGACTTGCAGCAAACTCATCAGCAAAATCACGTGTGCGCGAAAATAAATGCGGTTGAAAGATGCCGGTAATTTTTTTCCCCTCAAACAATTCGCGTACTGACATGATAGCAGCACGCAGTTCTTCAGGATGATGTGCATAGTCATCAATGAAAGTGCAGTTAACGTCAGCGTATCTGATGTCGAATCTGCGTTTTACACCTTTATAACTTTGCAGTGCCGCACGGACATCTTCTTCTTTAACACCAACTTTCATTGCCAGAGCAATTGCCGCAACTGCATTTTCAACATTATGACGACCGGGAAGCCCTAAAGAAAGATTGTCAATAACACCATCAGGGAAATGAAAGTTAAAACAATAACGATGATTACGAATTGAAATTTTATCGGCATAAAATTCGGCCTGTGCACCTGCAGCATAGAACTTCGTCATTGCCTTAACCGGTTGCAGCTGCAATCCGCTTCGCAAAACAAGCAAACCTTTCTCATCAACCTGAGATGCAAACTGCTGATAGGTTTTCTTCAACTCTTCGCCACTACCGTAAATATCAAGATGGTCGGCATCCATACTTGTGATGGCAGCAGCAAAAGGAAACAAGGTAAGAAAGGAGCGGTCAAATTCATCGGCTTCTACAACATTGATAACATCATGCTCGCTGACAGGGAGAATAATGTTGCTGTTATAATTTCTTGCAATTCCACCCAGAAAAGCGGCAACATTAACATTTGCTGTTTTAAGAATATGAGCCAATATGCTTGATGTGGTTGTTTTACCATGTGTGCCTGCTACAGCAAGAGTTTTATGCATTGATGTGATGACACCTAAAACCTGTGAGCGCTTCACAACAGTAAACTCCTGCTGACGGAAAAAATTAAGTTCTGAATGATTTTTTGGTATTGCCGGTGTATAAACAACCAGAATATTATTCTTTCTGTTTGTATCTCTAAATGCTAGAGGTATTGTTTGTTCATCATCATTAAAATGTACGTCAATATTTTCATTAATTAACTCATCTGTTAATACTGTTTGTGATCTGTCATAGCCTGCAACTTGTTTTCCTATAGCTTTGAAATATCGTGCAAGTGCACTCATTCCAATGCCGCCAATTCCGACAAAATAAACATGCGTTATAGTATCGAATCTCATGGTTACGCTGTTGCCTGTTTAAGTTTTTGTGCTGCATGCTGCGTAGCCATTGCAATAACTTCGTCAGCAATTTTTTGTGCAGCATGAGGTAAAGCCATTGCTGCAGTGTTGGCCGAAAGTTTTTTCAAACGATCGGTATCATTTATAATCTTTAAAGCTGTATCAACTAAGTGTTGCAGTGCATCGCCATCTTTCACCAAAACCGCTGCATCTTTTTTCACCATGGCTTCAATATTTTTTGTCTGATGATCTTCTGCTGCTGTAGGTAACGGAACCATAACAGAAGGTTTTCCTGTCAACGTTAGTTCAGAAACTGTACTTGCCCCAGCACGCGACACCACTAAATTTGCAGCAGCATAAGCAAAATCCATTCTTGCAATAAAATCAAAAACACGCGCTTGCTCATAGCCTGCTTCTGCTACGGCACGTTGTGCCTCTTCATAAAACAATTTGCCTGTTTGCCATATCAATTGCACTCCTGCATTTTTCAGTTTTTCTAATCCGGCAAGAATACTTTTATTGATAGATCGTGCGCCCTGACTACCACCAACAATGAGTAATGTTTTTTGTGAAAGATTAAAATTAAAAAACGACATTGCCTCGTCAAACTTTCCATCAAGCATAAGCACATTTTCTCTTACAGGATTTCCGGTGAGCGTAATTTTTGATGCAGGGAAATACTTATCCATACCTTCATAGGCAACACAAATCTTCTGAACACGCTTGGCAAGAATTTTATTGGTGATTCCGGGATAGGAATTCTGCTCCTGAATGAGACAAGGAATTTTTTTTAATGATGCTGCATAAAGTAAAGGTCCGCTGGCATAGCCACCTACACCTACAGCGGCATTTGGTTTAAACTCCTTTAAAATATGCATAGCCTTACTGATACTTGACAACACTTTGAACGGAAATGACAGGTTGTCTATTGTCAGCTCGCGTTTTATTCCGCTTATCCAAAGTCCTTCAATTTTATATCCTGCAGCAGGAACTTTTTCCATTTCCATCCGACCTTTAGCACCAACAAAAAGTATTTCAGCCAGAGGTCTTGCACTTTTAATTGCATTGGCAATGGCAAGTGCAGGAAAAATATGTCCTCCTGTACCTCCTCCACTGATGATAACTTTAATGTCAGGCTGCTGCATGCACTACTCCTGTTTTTAATTCTTCCTGTTCAATATTCCGGCTTACACTAAGAATAATGCCAACGGCAATACTGGTAAACCATATAGATGTTCCACCCATGCTCAACATCGGCAATGGCTGGCCCGTTACAGGGAAAAGATTTACTGCAACAGCCATATTTATCATAGCCTGAAAAACTAAGCTGAATGCACATCCTATGGCAAGCAACGTTGCAAAAGCAAACGGGCTCTTTCGCACAATGACGACTGCACGATAAAACAGCAACAGATATAGAACAACAATTACCAAACCACCCATGAAGCCATACTCTTCAATAATAATTGCAAAAATAAAATCGGAATATGGGTGTGGAAGAAAATTTCTTTGTGTACTCTGACCGGGACCTTTACCAAAAATACCACCTGAGGCAATTGCAATTTTTGCCTGTTGTGTCTGATAATTTCCCTGATCATTTCCATTGCTGAAATTTTCAATTCGTTTTTTCCATGTCCCAATTCTTCCTTCGTAACCGGAAAATGAGGCAATCATTAAAAACAAACCCAATCCTAAAATACCGATACCAACAAGAGAAAGTATATACTTGAAATTAATACGACCAAAAAACATCAGTACAAGACAGGTACTAAACAAAACTGCTGCAGTAGAAAAGTTGGCCGGAAGAATTAATCCGCAGATAATACACACAGGTAAAATAACGGGAAGAAAAGCAGACTTAAAATCTTTAATGTTATCTTGCTTTTTAGATAGCGATCGTGCAACATACAACAACAAGGCTATCTTGGCTAAGTCAGATGTCTGAAACGAAAGATTGATTACAGGCAGAGTTAACCAACGTGATGCTTCGTTAAGATTAGTACCTGTAAGTAGTGTGAGTAATAAAAGAGGGATAGCAAGAAAAATTGCTATGCGTGAAACTTTTGCATAGAAAGTATATTTTACAAGATGGGTAAAATACATGATACCAAAACCCAGAAAGACAATAATACCATGCTTAAATAAATAATACTCTGTATTGCCTTCCTGATACTTATATGCCAAAGTTCCTGTTGAACTATAAACCGCCATAAGTGACATTAACGAAAGCAGTATTACCACCATCCAGATGATGCGGTCACCTTTAAAATATGTTTCTATCCAATTCATTTTTGTTTCAATTAAAGCTTAAAGTGCTTTTACAGCTGCTTTAAACTGACGACCACGGTCCTCGTAATTTTTAAATAAATCGAAACTTGCACAGCATGGCGATAACAATACCACATCACCTTTTTTGCCTTTCTGATACGCAACACTTACTGCTTCTTGAGCAGACAAGGTATCGGTAATATCGCTTACAATACTTCCGAAAGCTTCATGTATTTTTTTATTGTCTTTACCAAGACAAACAATAGCTTTCACTTTCTCTTTTACGAGATCGTTCAGCATTTCATACTCATTGCCTTTATCAACACCACCCAGAATCCAAACAACAGGCTTTTGCATACTTTCGAGAGCAAACCATGCACTGTTTACGTTTGTTGCTTTTGAATCGTTGATAAAGTCAATACCGTGTACGGTATTGACGAACTCCATCCGATGTTCTGCATTGCGAAAATCTGCAAAGCTTTCGCGAATAGACTCCTTGCGAATGTCGAGTATGCGTGCTGCAACTCCGGCAGCCATACTGTTGTAGAGGTTGTGTTTGCCCTGTAAGGCTAGTTCGAAAATAGACATAGTAAATAAGTTGTTGTGTATGTTCAGATATAAGTTATTGTCATTTACGTAAGCACTCATGCCTTCATCCTGTCTGATTGAAAAAGGATAGCATGTTGCCAAAGGGTTTCTTTTCAGGACTTCTGTTTTTATAACTGCATCATCAAAGCAATAGATAAATGCATCTTCTGCAGTTTGATTCTGTATGATTCTGAATTTAGAGTCAATATAATTTTGTATTGAATACTCGTAACGGTCAAGATGATCGGCTGTGATATTGAGTAACACAGCAATATCAGCTTTGAAGGTGTACATATCATCCAGTTGAAAGCTGCTTAGCTCAAGTACATAATGATCGAAATTTTCTTCTGCAACCTGCCAGGCAAAACTCTTTCCGATATTTCCGGCAAGTCCAACATTTACTCCGGCTTTTTTAAGAATATGATAGGTCAGTAAAGTTGTTGTTGACTTACCATTGGTGCCGGTGATGGCAATCATTTTAGCATTGGTAAACCTTGAAGCAAATTCAATCTCTGAAACAATATTGATGTTTGCATTTTTGATTTTTTTAATAACTACTGCCTTGTCAGGGATACCCGGACTTTTAATTATCTCATCTGCATTAAGAATCAGACTGTCGGTATGGCAACCTTCTTCAAACTGAATATTCCGCTCTGTAAGATGTGTTTTGTAATTATCGGCAATTCGCGAAAGGTCTGACACAAAAACATCATAGCCTTGCTTTTGTGCAAGGATGGCTGCGCCTACTCCGCTTTCAGCAGCACCCAAAATAGCTATACGTTTGTTTTTTGACATTTACTTATCGAAGTTTTAATGTTACCAGGCTTAATACAGCAAGCATGATTCCAACAATCCAGAATCGGGTTACAATTTTTGATTCATGATAACCAAGTTTCTGATAGTGGTGATGTAATGGTGACATTTTAAAAATTCGTCTCCCCTCACCAAATTTTTTCTTAGTGTATTTAAAATAACTTACCTGCATCACTACAGAAAGATTCTCAATGAGAAAAATTCCGCAGATAACAGGAATCATCAATTCTTTTCTGATAGCAATAGCAAACACTGCAATAATGCCACCTAAGGCAAGGCTTCCGGTGTCGCCCATAAACACCTGTGCAGGATAGGCGTTGAACCATAAAAATCCAATACATGCACCTATGAATGCCGACATAAAAACAAGCAACTCACCTGCATTTGGAATGTACATAATATTTAGGTAGTTGGCGAAAACTGTATTACCGGAAACGTAGGCAAAAACTGCAAGTGCTAAACCTATAATACCTGAACTTCCGGCAGCAAGTCCGTCAATACCATCTGTAATGTTTGCGCCATTAGAAACTGCAGTAACAATTATAATTACAACAGGAATAAAAATAAGCCATGCAAGATTTTTATATCCATCTCCCAACCATCCCAACAATGTTGCATAATCAAATTCATTATTCTTGAAAAAAGGAATAGTGGTTTTTGTTGATTTGATATTGGTAGTTGAAAACAACACTCCTTCCTGACTTTGAAGATCATCAACCAATGTATTATCGTGATGCCAGGTAACTGCAGAGCGAATTGCTTTTTCGCGAACAACTACATGCTCATTAAAATACAAAACACTGCCAACGATGAGACCAAGTCCTATTTGCCCGAGAACTTTAAATTTTCCGGCAAGACCCTTTTTATCTTTCTTAAATACTTTAATATAGTCGTCAAGGAAACCAATTGCACCTAACCATACTGTTGAAATCAACATCAGAATGATGTAAACATTAAGCAGCTTCGCAAATAAAATTGTAGGAATAAGAATAGCTGAAAGAATAATCAGACCACCCATTGTTGGCGTGCCTTGTTTTTGCACTTGTCCGTCAAGGCCTAGATCACGAATGGTTTCTCCAACTTGCTTTTTATGGAGATAGGCAATTATTGTCCGTCCGAGAATAAAAGAAAACAACAATGAAAATATAATTGCTAATGCTGCTCTGAAGGAGATGTATTTAAACACTCCCATTCCGGGCAAATCTGTACTTTGATCTAAATATTCAAATAAGTAGTATAGCATCAGGCGTGTAGGTTATTAAAGTTTTCCTGTAATATTTTTTTATCGTCAAAAGGATGTTTTACTCCTTTGATTTCCTGATAGGTTTCATGTCCTTTACCTGCAATGAGGATAATATCTCCGGCTGCAGCGAGGTTGCATGCCACACGAATGGCTTCATTGCGATCGGTTATTGCCATCACCTTAGCAGATAAATGTGCAGGTACACCGGCACGCATTTGTTCAATAATAGTTTGTGGGTCTTCGTTACGTGGATTGTCAGAAGTAAGAATAACTTTATCACTCATCTCGCAAGCAATGTGTGCCATAACCGGGCGTTTTGTTGTATCACGATTTCCGCCACAACCTACTACTGTAATCACTTTCTCATTTCTTGTTCTGATTTCGTTGATAGTTGAAAGCACATTATTTAATGCATCGGGTGTATGTGCATAATCAACAATGCCTGTAATTCCTGAACCGGAAACAACATAATCGAATCTGCCATTGACAGATTCAAGCATACTCAATGCAGTAAGGACACGTTGCTTATCCAACCCCAATGAAACAGCCGTTGCATAAATTGCCAAAAGATTATAGGCATTGAAAGCACCAATAAGTTTACATAACACTTCTGTGTTATCAATCTGAAGTAACAGACCACTAAAATTATTTTCAATTATTCTGCATCTGAAATCAGCAATACCATGCAGACCATAAGTTTTTTTGGCAGCATGTGTATTCTGAACCATCACTGTACCGTTTTTGTCATCGGTATTTGTTAATGCGAATGCACTCTCGGGAAGACCGTCAAAAAATTTCTTTTTTGCTTTCAGGTACTCATCAAATGTTTTATGATAGTCAAGATGATCATGCGTAATGTTGGTAAAAACACCACCGGCAAATTCCAATCCTCCTATTCTGTTTTGAACCACAGCATGTGAGCTTACTTCCATAAAACAATACTCACATTCTTCCAGCACCATCATGCTTAAAAGCTGATTGAGTTTTATCGGATCGGGTGTTGTATGTGTTGCAGGAATAACAGTATCGTTAACTCTGTTTTCTACCGTAGAAATTAATCCGCAACGAATATTCAGTTGGCGGAATAATTTATAGAGTAACGTTGCAGTAGTTGTTTTACCATTGGTTCCGGTAATCCCAACTAATTTGAGTGAAGAAGAAGGGTGATGATAAAAGTTTGCACATACTTCGGAAAGCGCCAGATAGGTATTTTTTACTTTTATATAATTGATACCTGCCTGAATGAGGTCGGGCATCACTTCACATAAAACTGAAGTTGCGCCTTTTTCAATTGCATCGAGAATAAAAGCATGTCCATCAACATTGGTCCCACGAAGTGCAACATACATTTCCCCGGGCTTAACTTCGCGCGAGTTAATGCTTATACCATAAACAGCTACATTGGTATTACCAATGACTTCCTCCGTACCCGCTTTGTATAAAACTTCTTTCAGTAACTGCATCAACTTAATTCTATAGTTATTACCTGACCTTTATAAATTCTTGTTCCTGCCTGTAATGATTGCTTCACCACAGCACCTCGTCCAACTACCTTAACCTGCAAACCATTTGTTTCAAGCATATATATTGCATCGCGTAAACCCATACCTTCAACATTTGGAACCGTATTGTCTTTTAGGCTTACTGGCTTCAATGCTGCAACAGATTCTCTCTTATCAACTGACGACCATTTTGATGCTGTACCCACTGTTTTTACATCAACACCAACATTGCTACACGCTGCAATTGTTGCCTTAGTAAGACCTGTTTTTATCTTTGGTAATGCTGCCATTTGTACATCAAGTCCTTTGTGCATATCGAGATTGGTTGCATAAACTTTATCTGCAATGTCTTTGAAAACAGGCAATGCTACTTCACCGCCATAATAACCCGCAGTCGAAGGATTATACACTACTACAATGCATGAATATGCAGGTTTGTCAGCAGGAAAATAACCACAGAACGATGCCTGATATCTAATCTTACTACCCTTATAACCACCTTTATTATTTGCCATCTGCGCTGTACCTGTTTTACCGGCAACGGCATATACGCAGTCTTTCAATTTACGTCCGGTACCATTTTGTACTACCCCTTCAAGGAGTTCCCTTGCTTTAGCAATCGTTGATTTTGAGCAAATAGAATCAGCAACAACTTGTGGTTTGTATTCTTTAACAGTATGTCCGCGGTAGCGAATTTCTTTTACAAAAAGTGGCTTTACCATTGTGCCATTGTTGGCAACAGCATTATAAAAAGTAAGTGTATGCAATGGAGTTACCATCGTTTCATAGCCAATAGACATATAAGGCAATGAGATTTTGCTCCATTCTTTACTTGTAGTTGACTTAATAAACGGTGTAGCTTCTCCTGCAATCTGGATATTGAGTTTATCACCAAAATGCATTTTATGTACACGGTCAATAAATGCCTGTTGATTTTTCCGATAATATTTCTGAATCAACTTAGAAACACCCACATTAGATGATTCTTCAAATGCATGTTTTGCAGTTATCTTATTTAATCCTTCATGTGAGTCGCGCATAATTAAACCGGGTGCGTAACTGGTTCTTCCATTAGTTGCATCCACTGTATCTTCAAGGTCAATATAGCCGTCTTCTATTCCGGCCATCATACTCACCAATTTAAAAGTAGAGCCCGGTTCTGAAGCATAGCCAATAGCATAATTATAATCTTCGCGATAATAACCGGAGTCAGCTCTTTTCAGATTTACAATTGCTTTAATTTCACCGGTAGCAACTTCCATCAGTATAGCACATCCTGCATCAGCATCGTTCTTCACCAATTGATTATAAAGTGATTGTTGTGCAACATCCTGTATGTTCAGATCAATTGAAGTATAAATATCACAACCATCTTTTGCTTCAACTTTTTCTTCTGAATTAAGTGGATTACAAATGTTACCTTATATTTTTTGCAT
>ERZ795051.3007-NODE-3007-length-17803-cov-6.240703_pt1 | contig 17803 bp, 14 predicted proteins | sample MGYA00375135_ERZ795051 | MGnify/ENA primary metagenome ERZ795051 (study PRJEB30180, sample SAMN05720222) | activated sludge metagenome | isolation source: Anaerobic digester | place: Japan | collected 2015-05-26 ... | reverse complement strand
CGCTCAGAATGACGATAAAAAAATCAAAAATCAAAAAATTATTTTGGAAGGGGAACGAGAAAGCAGCGGCGATTTTTCTTTTAGAAAAATCGCCGCTGCTCTTCGTTTCCAATTTTTGATTTTTTAGTAAAGTCCTACTTTGACTTTTACTTCCTTGAGGGTTTTTTTAGCAATGAGCCGAGCCGTCTTACTACCATCCAAAAAGATTTTAATTACTTTCTTTTTATTTTTTAACAATTCTTGTTTCCGTAAACGTGCTGGCTCAAAATATTTAATAATCGCTTCGGCTAATTTGCTTTTAATTTCACTATAACGCAATCGCTCAATGTCAATTTCATCTCCCTTAAGAAGCGGCTTAAATTCTTTGGGACAAAATTCTTGATACATTAATAAAAGATTTTTAATGGCTGCTTCCATTTTTTCAATTTCCGGATGATCATTATAATTAGATTTCACTTCAAACACAAAATCATTTTGTGTAAAATGGATTCGCTCAAAAAATTCATTAGAAGCAGAAGTGGCACTTTTAATTTTTAAAGTAATAGATTCGGGATTATCTAAAACATAAATGTAAGAATCAGGGTCGCTTTTCGACATCTTCTCTAAAGGATTTTTTAAACTCATTAAACGAGGCACTGGCGTTAAAAGAGATTTTGGTTCAGGAAATGTTTTGCCATAAACTCGATTAAAGCGCCGCGCTGCTTCACGCGTAAATTCTAAGTGCTGGAGTTGATCGTCTCCCACCGGCACTCCTTCGGCTTTAAAAGTTAAAATATCCGCTGCCATTAAAGCCGGATAAGTAAAAAGTCCGGCATTAATATTGTTTGCCTGTTTTTGACTTTTATCTTTATATTGCGTCATTCGCTCCAACTCACCCATCGGCGTCAAGCAATCAATAATCCATGCCAACTCTAAAACTTCTTGAATTTGAGATTGTAAAAAAAGAACCGATCTTTTAGGATCAAGACCCAAAGCTAAAAAATCAATCATCATCGTATCGATCATTTCCCGTTTTTCTTCAGCGGAAATGGGTGGATCAGTAAAACTGTGATAATCGGCAATAAAATAAAAACAATGATTGGTTTTTTTATTTTGCAAATTAAGCCAATTACGAATGGCTCCTAAATAATTGCCAATATGAACAATACCTGTTGGTCTAATGCCACTAATGATACGCATAAAAATATTATAAAATCTCAAATCTCAAAATGCAAATCTCAAAAATCAAAAAAATAATAAGTCAAAGCTCAAAAGTCAAAACTCAAAGCCACAACTTAAAACCGCAAAACTATCCGCTTGTTGTCATCCTGAACGCAGTGAAGGATCTCTTGCCAACTCTCCTTTTTTGTCATCCTGAACGAAGTGAAGGATCCCATGCCAGATAGCCGAGGGATTCTTCGCTCACGCTCAGAATGACTCCCCGCTCCTTGTCATCCTGAGGACGAAGTCCGAAGGATCCCATGCCAGCTAATCGAGGGATTCTTCGCTCACGCTCAGAATGACGATAAAAAAATCAAAAATCAAAAAATTATTGTTAGGAAGCCAACGCAAGAATTTGAAATTTTGAATGGACTATATATAATGAAGCTAGGAGGTAAAAATGCGTCCTTTAAAAAATTTAAAATGGGTTATTTTATTTATTTTCCTGATCCTCATTTTTTTATGCGCTGTCAAAAGTTATGCTTCGACTAATTATGTTTATCAGATTCTTGTTGATTTGAAAAATTTACAATTGACCTTAAAAGAATTAGAAACGGGAAGTGTCGTCTTTGTCTTTCCTATTGCTGGCCCTGCTTCCATAAACTATCTTAAACCATTGCCAAAAGTCGGAGAGGTTTCCAAGGTGGTTTTTCAACCGTATTGGTATCCAACAGAAAACATCAAAAAGAAGTATTTAAAAAACCATGGCGTAGAATTGCCCGACGTTGTTCCGCCTCGTCATCCTCTAAATGCAATGGGCGCTGTAGCTATCTCTTTCACAATAGATGGCAAAGAACAGATTTACAAAATTCACGGGACTAATGATCCGAAATCAATTGGTCACTACGTTAGTAGTGGTTGTATCAGAATGTACAATAAAGATGTTGAACAGCTTGCAAAAACCATTCAGAATGCCAGAACCCAAGTAATTATTTTTTATGACGAATTAAAATGAAAAAATTCCGGCCCAAAACCCGGAATTTTTATTTAGCATTAGTATTATTTTAATGATAAATTTTTAGTTTGATTGAAGGCGGCGGAAATTTTCTTTCAGAAAATTTCCGCCGCCTCAACACATTTCATGAATTAATTCATGAAATTTTATTCTTACCTATTTCGTGTTAATCGTCACGAAAGAAGGTTTTAGGGTTTTAAGTTGCAGTTTTGAGCTTTGGGTTATTATCTTTTTGATCTTTGATTTTTGACTTTTGACTTTTTTATCGTCATTCTGAGCGTCAGCGAAGAATCCCTCACTTACTGGGCATAAGATCCTTCACTGCGTTCAGGATGATAAAAAGGAGGGGTGGCACGGGATCCTTCGGGCTTCGCCCTCAGGATGACAATAAGAGAGAGTGCCTTCAGGATGATAAAAGGTTAGTTTTAAGGTTTTGAGTTGTAGTTTTGAGCTTTGAGCTTTGAGCTTTGACTTTTGAGTCTGTTGTGTTATAATTAAAATATACTTGAAAGCCCCTTATGCCTATAGAGATCCAAAAAGGGGGCGATTTTCCTTATATATGTTTAAACTAGTCGCTCCATACAAACCAGCGGGTGATCAACCCGAAGCAATCAAACACTTAATCGAAGGCCTTAACAAAGGTTATCGTTTTCAAACGCTTCTGGGCGTTACGGGCAGTGGCAAAACTTTTACGATTGCTAATGTTATTGCCGCTTATAACAAACCAACTTTAGTAATCGCTCCCAATAAGGCTCTGGCCGCCCAACTTTATCGCGAATACAAAACTTTTTTCCCCGAAAATGAAGTGTGCTACTTTGTTTCTTATTATGACTATTATCAACCCGAAGCCTATATTCCTATTACTGATACCTACATTTCCAAAGAAGCTATTATAAATGAAGAAATCGACCGCCTCCGCCATAAGGCGACGTCGGCGCTTCTTAAAAAAAGAGGTGTTATTGTAGTTGCTTCTGTTTCTTGTATTTATAATCTTGGTTTACCGGCAAATTATTTTTCGGCCGCTATTCATCTTGAATTAGGGCAGCCGCTGACACGCAACGACCTTATTAAACAGCTCGTCAAAATTCATTTCGAACGGACTAATAGTGATTTAAAACGAGGCGCCTTTCGCGTCCGCGGTGATGTATTTGAATTAATCCCCGCCTCTGGAGAAGTAATTAATCGTATTGAACTAACTAATCAAAAAATCTCTCGTCTTTCCATTCTTGATGCCACTACAAGAGATATCAAAGAAGATCTTCAGGAATTAGTTATTTTACCAGTCAAACATTTTATTTCTACAATCCCTCAGCGCGAAAAAGCAATTGAAGATATTAAAGCCGAATTAAAAGAGCGTGTAGAATTTTTTCGTAAGCAAAAGAAATTTTTAGAAGCCGAGCGGCTAGAACGCCGCACGCTGAATGATTTAATGATGATTAAAAATCTGGGTTATTGTCATGGAATCGAAAATTATTCCCGTCATCTTTTAAATAAATTGCCGGGCGAACCGCCAGAAACCCTTCTTTCTTATTTCCCCTATCAAAATGGCAAACCCGACTTTCTCACAATTATTGATGAATCACACATCAGCATCCCTCAAATCAGAGGAATGTACGAAGGTGATCGCAGCCGAAAAGAAATATTAGTTGAATATGGATTCCGCCTGCCTTCTGCTTTAGATAATCGCCCTTTGAAATTCAAGGAATTTTTGGAACGCACTGGTCCGATTATTTTCACATCCGCTACGCCATCAGAATTTGAAATCAAAAATTCCAGCCAGGTGGTAGAACAGATTATTCGACCTACATTTTTAGTGGATCCGCCGATTGAAATTCGACCTGTTTTTGATAAAAAGAGAAATCGCAGCGAAATTGATGACGTAATTGAAGAGATAAAAGCGACTGTTAAAAATGGTGGCCGTGTTTTAATTAATACTTTAACGAAAAAAACCGCTGAGGAACTAACCGATTACCTCAAAAATCTAAAAATAAAAGCCAACTACATGCATTCAGATACCAAAACAATGGAACGAGCTCAAATTCTGACTGATTTTCGCAAAGGTAAATTCGATGTTTTAATTGGCGTTAATCTTTTGCGCGAAGGATTAGATCTCCCCGAAGTCACCATTGTGGCGATTCTTGATGCCGATCGAGAAGGATTTTTACGAAGTAGCGTCTCTCTGATTCAATTAATGGGCCGCGCTGCCCGAAATGTGAAAGGCAAAATCATTCTTTATGCTGATACGATTACTGATTCTATGAAAACAGCTATCAAAGAAGCAAATCGTCGTCGACTCATTCAAATGAATTATAATAAAAAACATCACGTTACTCCTCAGAGCATTCAAAAAGAAGTTCGTGATCTTATTGAAAAAGAGGAATTAAAATAAATTAAAAATATGAAAGAAGAAAAAATTAAAATTATTGGTGCTCGGACTCACAATTTAAAAAATATCAATCTCGAGTTGCCTAAAAATAAATTAATTGTTTTTACTGGCTTATCTGGTTCGGGAAAATCTTCTTTGGCTTTTGATACTTTATTTGCAGAAGGCCAAAGAAAATATATTGAATCGCTTTCGCCTTATGCCAGACAGTTTTTGGGACAAATGGAAAAGCCTGATGTTGATGACATTGAAGGACTCTCGCCCGCTATCGCTATTAATCAACGGGCACTTTCCCATAATCCGCGTTCCATTGTGGCAACGCTGACAGAAATTTATGATTATCTTCGAGTGCTCTTTGCTCGCATTGGCAAGCCTTATTGTCCTATTTGTGGCACTCCTATTGAAAAACTTTCGCCTGAAGAAATTTTTAATCTTATCATTAACAAAGCCAAAGAATTAAAACTCGATTATGTAACAATTTTGTCGCCAGTTGTGTATGGACGTAAAGGTGAATATTACCAACTCCTTTACGATTATTTAAACAAAGGGTTTGCCGAGGCAGTTATTGATGGTAAGTTGCATTCGCTTCATGATAAAATAGTGCTATCGCGTTATAAAATTCATAATATTGAAATTGTCATTGATCGGCCACCCATAAAAGATAGCAGCCGTCTTTTTGAAGCCATTGAAATGGCCTTGGATTATAGCAATGGCTTAATCGATGTTTCTTTCCCAACCGACAAAGAATTGCATATTCTTTATTCCAATCGTTTTAGCTGTCCAAAAGATGGATTTTCTTTTCCGGAAATCGAACCGCGTCTTTTCTCATTTAATAGCCCTTACGGCGCCTGTCCCACCTGTCATGGTTTGGGCAAGGAAGATATTTTTCTCAACACTATTTGCCCTGATTGTCAGGGTAAAAGATTGAAAAACGAAGCCCTCGCGGTCAAAGTAGCTAATAAAAATATTTGGGAAATCATCACTCAAACCATTGAAGATGCCTACAGCTTCTTTTTTAATCTTGAAGAGAAATTAACGGAAAAAGAAAAAAAGATTGCTCATATTCTCATCGATGAAATTCTGAGTCGACTCGGCTTCCTTTTGGAAGTTGGGCTGGATTATTTAACTTTAAGTCGCGAGGCTGAAACATTGTCTGGCGGCGAAGCTCAACGCATTCGCCTTGCGTCGCAACTAGGATCTAAGCTTTCTAATACTTTATACGTTTTAGACGAACCCACTATTGGATTACATGAACGAGATACAGAAAAACTTTTAAAAACTTTAAAAAAATTAAAAGAGCTAAACAACACTGTTATTGTCGTTGAACATGATGAAAGAACAATTGCTTCGTCTGATTATTTTGTTGAATTAGGACCGGGCGCTGGCGTTAATGGTGGTGAAGTTGTGGTGGCAGGTGAAACTCAAAAAGTCTTGAATGATAAAAAAATTAAAAGTTTAACTTTGGAATATTTACGCCACGAACGAGAAATTCCGCATTTTAATCGCCGAACTAATATTACTGAAAAAATTAAAATTATTGGCTGCCGTCTAAATAATTTAAAAAATGTTGATGTTGAAATTCCTTTAAGAAAACTCATTGCTGTAACTGGCGTCTCTGGTAGTGGCAAATCATCACTTTTAGAGGTTATTAAAAAAAGCGTCAATCACACCTTGGGCCGATTTACTTCTCCTTTAGAATATGCTTCGAAAATTTTTGGTACGGAATATGTAAGACGCATTGTGGAAATTGATCAAAGTCCCATTGGCCGCACACCGCGCTCCAATCCTGCTACTTATACTGGCGTCTTCAATCCGATTCGAGACTTCTTTGCTTCGTTGGAAGATGCTCGCAGTCGAGGATACACTAAAAGCCGCTTCTCTTTTAATGTGAAGGGCGGCCGCTGCGAAGCTTGCGAAGGCGCTGGCTATAAATTAATTGAGATGCATTTTCTGCCCCCTATTCTAGTGCAATGCGAAGTTTGCCGGGGAAAAAGATTCAATCGCGAAACCCTTGAAGTTAAATACAACAAGAAAAACATTGCCGATGTTTTGGAATTAACTGTTGATGAAGCCTATGAATTTTTTGAAGATATTTATCCTATCGAAGAAAAATTAAAAATTTTAAAAGAGATGGGCTTGGGCTATATTAAATTAGGTCAAAGCGCTACCACTCTTTCTGGCGGTGAAGCGCAAAGAATCAAATTAGCCAAAGAGCTTTCCCAAACAGCCACTAAAACTATCTATCTCTTAGATGAACCCACCGTTGGTTTACATTATTATGATATTGAATTGCTTCTCAAAATCCTTGAACAATTGGTTGATCGAGGTAATACTGTTTTGGTAGTAGAACACAATCTTCATTTTATTAATGCCTGCGACTACATTATTGACTTAGGACCAGAAGGCGGTGATAAAGGCGGGAGAATTGTTGCAACCGGCACGCCTGAAGAAATTATGAAACATAAAAATTCTTATACCGGATTCTATCTTAAAAAATTGAATCAAACTCATATTAAACCATTATGAAAAATAGCGTTGCCCAAAAAATTAAAAAAGCTCCCCTTTCCCCTGGCGTCTATTTCTTCAAGGATCAAACTGGAAAAATCATTTACATCGGCCGCGCTGCTCATTTAAGAAATCGTTTAAAAAATTATCTTTCACCGACTGATCCGAAAACCCAAAAAATGACGGAAGAAGCTGCTGATGTTGAATGGAAAATTACGGATAATCTTTTAGAAGCGATCGTCCTCGAAGCAAACTTTATTAAGAAATATCAGCCTTTCTTTAATATTAAAGAGAAAGATAATCGCTCGTTTGTTTATATTATTATTCCTCAAAGCAAATGGCCTTACCCTCGTATTGTTCGCGGCCGTGAGCTTTCTAAATATCAGCCTCAAAATGTTTTTGTTTTTGGACCGCTCCAAAGCTATTCCCTCGCTAAAAACTTTCTTCATTCGCTTCGAAAAATTTTTCCCTATAGCACCTGCGCTTTAAATAGCGGTCGGCCATGCTTTCATTATCAAATTGGCCTTTGCCCCGGCAAATGTATTAATAAAATCAGCGAGGAAGATTATAACAAAATCATTCGAGCGATGATTGATTTTTTGCAAGGCAAAACGAAAAAGGCCAAAATATTTTTGAAAAAAAATTATCCTGAAAAATTAAAATTATTTAATCAAATAGAAGATTCTTATCTGGTTACCAAGGAAGACTTCCGACCATCTCCTCAACTAAGAATTGAGGGCTATGACATTTCCCATTTCAGTGGTAAGGAAACTGTCGGAGCGATGGTTGTTTTTCAAAATCAAGACATTGATCCTTCTCAATATCGTCTTTTTAAAATTAGAAACGCTCCAAAAAATGATGATCTATTAGCACTCACTGAAATGCTCGAAAGAAGATTAAATCATCCCGAATGGCCCTATCCTGATTTAATCCTGGTGGATGGTGGCCGCGAACAAGTTCGAACTTTTGAAAAAATCCTCGCTCAAAGAAAAGTTTCTATTCCCGTAGTAGGCATTTCCAAGTTTCAGAATGATAAATTGATTTTCGGAAAAATGAAAAAATCTGTTAAAGATTTAATCGAACTTTCCAAAGAAGATCTCCTGAGGCTTCGAGATGAGGCTCATCGATTTGCTAACAGTTACAGAAAAAAATTGATGAAAATCAAAAAATAATTTGGTTTTCCTGTTGTTGATTCAACAAAAATTTTAGATATGAGATCCTTCGGGCTTCGCCCTCAGGATGACAAAAAGTGGAGAGTCATTCTGAGCGTTAGCGAAGAATCCCTCACTTAGTTGGCATGAGATCCTTCACTGCGTTCAGGATGACAAAATAAATGGTTTTGCGTTTTAAGTTTTTGCGTTTTAAGTTGTGGTTTTGAGTTTTGAGCTTTGAGTTTTGAGTTATTGTTGTCATTCTGAGCGCCAGCGAAGAATCCCTCGATTAGCTGGCATGAGGTCCTTCACTGCGTTCAGGATGACAAGAGGATAGTTTTAAAGTTTTGAGTTGTGGTTTTGAGTTTTAACTTATTATCTTTTTGATTTTTGATCTTTGATTTTTGATTTTTTTAATTGTCATTCTGAGCGTTAGCGAAGAATCAATGGCTAATGCCCTATTTTCCAGTGCTTAAGATTAACGTGTCCAGTTGTTTAAAGGCGGCAAGAATTTTTCTTTGAAAAATTCTTGCCGCCACGTCATTATTCAATTATTCCTTCTTCTTGCCCATTTTGACTTTTAAATCGTGAGTTCTATAATGATTTGAGGAGGGGAAAATGAAACTTTACAAAAAAATAATTCACTGGATTGCTTACGTTATTCTCTGCATCTGGCCAATTATGTTAGCTGAAGTGCTCTTCATTGCCTTCAACATCAAATTTGATCGTTTTTGGTATTGGGTTATTGCCGCAATTTTTCAATTAGGATGGCTCCTGCTGATGGGAATGTGTCGCCTATCTGGCGAAAGTGACGAAACAACGGAAAAGATCGTGGAAGAAGAATTAAAAAAGAAAAAATAAAAAAATAAAAGTCGCCCAGTTGGGGCGACTTTTTAATCAAAAAGGCGCAATATTTTTATTCAGTCGTTTTGCCGTCGAATTCTGGTGAATTTAATTCTGCTTCTGCTTTGGTAGCGCGCACCACTCCATCTTGATGATGAGGAGGAGCATAAATAGTGTAAAGCTTTAACGGTTCATCACTCGACGTATTGATAACATTATGTTCTGCACCGGCTGGCACAATGATAGCATCGCCATCAGTTACATTATACTCATTACCATCAATAATCACCTTCCCCGTTCCTTTTTCAAAACGGAAAAATTGATCATTGTCAGGATGAACCTCCATTCCTATTTCTTCATTAGGTTGAAGACTCATCAAAACTAATTGGCAATGTTGAGCCGTATATAACACCTTACGAAAATTTTCATTTTCTAAAGTATCTTTTTCAATATGTCCAAAAAATCCTTTCATATTTTTTATTAATTTAAACGACTATTTTACCACTTCACCATTATAGCATAAAAATAAATGGACAAGCAATATTACTCTTCCGTAAAAGATCTCAACGATAATTTTTTGTCTGCCTACCGATCGATAAATAGCGATTATCAATGTTAATTTTCAATTTTCCCCATTTGCCCGCCATAAGCGGGAGTTTTGACTTTTGATTTTCGTCTTTTTGATTTTTGAGATTTGAGATTTACATTTTTTACCATGTACGTCTCTTCCAGTTTGTAACCTAAATGTCTGAAATATTCTCTTACGCCTACCCCAGCAATAACGGCTATTTTTTTCAAACCAAATTCTTCTATTGCAATTCGTTCCGCTTCTCTCATTAATTTTTTGCCCAAGCCTTTGTGCTGAGGTGCAATTTTATCTTCTGATAAAGGAACGAGCTCTCCGAAAGTTTTAATTTCGCGGATTAAAGCCGCTCCCTTGAGACTTTTAAAAATGGGCTTTTCTTGAAGCGATGGCTGACGTAAACGCAATAAACTAAAAAGTTTAGTCCGCTCCTTATTCTCAAAACTCAAAAACACCTCCCGGCCATCAGAAGCCTCGTAATCCTCTCGAAAAAGATATATTTTTTCTTTAGGATTGTAATTCTCTTTCACCTCGCGACACCGAATGCAATGGCAAACCAATCCCCTTTCTTTCATTCTTTTTTGAATAATTTCTCGAAGATTAGACAGCTGAGTACCTCCTACTACTTTTTGCGCTGGAATGTCCCGGATGATGCGCGCCACTCTTACCCAATAAGGCAATTCTGTTTTGATCGCAATCAACAGATTAATCAGTTCTTCATCTGTATAAGACTGGTATTTTCCTTCTTGATACAACCGATAAAGAGGCGTATTTTCTAAAACGACAGTTGGATAAATTTTTAACCAGTCGGGTTTAAAACGAGAATCATTAAAAATAATACATGCCATTTCTCTGTCTTTGACTAAATCAGACCCGTAAAGATTGGGCATAATATGATAGAGTACTTTGAAACCAGCATCTTTCAGTAGTTTGGTCGCTTTAGCAGTTATTGCTGCGCTTAAATTAGTAGCGTTTTTCTGATGAATTTCATCAAAAATAGTCTGAACTCCAATCTCTACCATTGTCACGCCCAAACGTCTTAAATGCCTCAGCTCATTTGGCGTAATTAAATCTGGGCGCGTCTCAATCGACATTCCCACTATTCTTACTCGGGCTGTTTCGTTGATTTTCTGCAATTTCTCAAGGGATAGACGCCTTGAATATTTTCTTTTTCTTTGAAAATCATCGGCCGCACGATAGCACTCTTTCACAAACCAATTCTGATAACTTTTTGGATAACAAGACCAGCTGCCACCAACAATTCTCAACTCCATTTTATCAATGGGGTGTCCTTGATCATTCAACATTTCTAATCTTTTTTGAACTTGAAGATAAGGATTAAATTTTAAATCAAAAGCTCGATCCGCCGCCGGCTCACCTTTTAAATAGCTTTTGGGGAAGCCTGCTTCATTCGGACAAAAGATACAATGACCAGGGCAGCCAAAGGGCTTTGTTAATACCGTAATATTAACAATACCCGATAAAGATCTCATCGGCCGCGTTTTCAAAAGGCTCTCTATTTTCTTGTTGGGTTGAATCCTTTTCTTTTGAACTAAGTTATGATAAGCTTTTAAAAGCTCAACATTGGTCGGCAAATTAGTATCATTTTCTTCCGAATATTCTCTTTTAATTGCTTCGAGTTCTTCGCGATCCGAAACGTTTTCTCTTACTAATTGTTCTATTATTTCATCTAAATTTTTCATGGAAAAAGAATTCGCTAATTATTTATTAGAAAAAACCCGAGAAGATTATAACTTAATTGCGGAGGATTTTTCAAGAACGCGCCAAAATATTCCGTCTGATTTTAAACAATTTCTTGAACCTTATTTTTCCTTTGATCCTCAAATTAAAATTTTGGATTGGGGCTGCGGTAATGGCCGATTATATCCTCTTTTCCAAAATTGCTCTTATTTTGGCGTTGATGTCTCCGAAAAATTGATTCATCTTGCAAAACAGAAACACCCATCAGCTCAATTTTTGGTTCTTGATTCTCCATTAACTCTTCCTTTTGAAGATAATTTTTTTGACGAAATTATTTGTCTAGCTGTTTTTCATCACATTCCTTCTCGAGAATTCCGCCAGAAATTTCTTCAAGAAGCTTGGCGCGTCTTAAAACCTAATGGCATTATGCTGATCACTGTATGGGATTTAAGAATGAGCTGGCTTTTACGAAGTGGCAATTGGAAACGTCTTTTTTTAAGACTAAAGTATTTTTTTCTTCATTTGCTAAGAAAAACTTCTTTGGATAACAAAGATCTTTTCCTGCCCTGGGCTCAACAATGTCAGCGTTACCTCCACGCCTTCTCAAAACGAGAATTAAAAACACTTCTTCAAGCAGCAGGCTTTACAATTGTTCAGTCAGGCACTCGCCAAGATTTCAGCTCTAAAGAGCGCAATCTTTATTTCTTTGTCCAAAAAACTAAATCTCTACAATAAACGGCAAAATCATTGGCCGCCTTTGAGTTTCTTTAAACAGGAACTCACCTACCTTATCTCTTAAATTATCTTTAATGTACGCCCAATTCGTTGTACGATCTTTAGAAACTGTTTTTTGAACGATGTCTTTTACCAATTTTTTCGTTTCGGACATTAATTTTTGCGATTCTTTCAAATAAACGAAACCGCGGGAAGAAATTTCTGGCTCGCCTCTTAATTCGCCATTTTCACCGTCAATCACTGTCACAATCACTAACATTCCATCTTTTGAAAGTTGATTACGATCTCTTAACACCACCTCGCCAACGTCACCTACTCCAAGTCCGTCAACCATCACATAATTAGCCGGTACTTCTTGATTGGTGGCGACAATTTGATTTTTGGTTACTTCAATAATTTGACCATTGTTTGTTACCACGATGTTTTCACGTTTCATTCCCAGTTGTTCGGCAATGTCAGCCTGAGCTTGAAGCATTGAATATTGGCCATGAATAGGGATTAAAAATTTAGGCCGAATCAAATTCAACATCAACTTTAACTCTTCTTGCTGTGCGTGACCACCCGCATGAATATCCATCATTTTATAATGAAATACCCGAGCGCCTTGACGATAAAAGGTGTCTTTCAAATTTTGAACCGTCCTTTCATTACCGGGAACAACAGAAGAAGAAAAAATTACTGTATCGCCTCTTTCAACTTTAAAGTATTTGTGCTCCCGATTAGCAATACGCATCAAAACAGCTCTATCTTCACCTTGGGAACCAGTGCACAATATGGTGAGTTGCCGAGAAAGAAGGCCTTGAGCTTCTTGAGGTGAAATTAAGGTATTTTTATTAATCTTCAAATAGCCCATCAGACGAGCGATTTCTACATTGCTTTTCATGCTGTATCCGTCAATGACCACTCGACGATTGAATTTTTCCGAAAGCCAAATAATTTGTTGCAAACGACTTATTAATGAAGCGAAGGTGGCGACAATAATTCGCCCTGAAGCCCGCTCAAAAATATGTTCCAAATCATCATAAATTCCTCTTTCCGAAATAGAATGACCTGGCTCTTCGGCTCCGGTAGAATCCATCATCAAAACCAGAGGGTTTTTCGCAGATAGAAAAGCAATACGTCCTAAATCAATGGGCGGATCAATAATTGGACTGAAATCAACTTTAAAATCAGGCATATAAAAAATTGTTCCTAATGGCGTTTCCACCGCAAAGCCTAAAGTGTCGGGAACATTGTGATTGACGAGGTAGGGATGAACTCGAAAATTGCCTAATGAAACAGGCTTTAAATTATTAGTATCAATCGCTTCAATATCCAATTTTTTCTGATGAGGAAAATCTTCCTGTCTTTTAAGAATAATCGCTCGTGTTAATGGCGCCGTATAAAGAGTGGGATTGCCTAATTTTTCAACGATATAAGGAATAGCTCCAATATGATCATAATGGGCATGCGTAATAAACATTCCCAAAATTTTCTTGCGATTTTTTTCTAAATAATCGACATTGGGAATGATAAAATCAATACCCGGCATGTCTTCTTCGGGAAAACGCAAGCCGCAATCAAAGACTAAAATTTGATTTTTATACTCAATAAAAGAGAGATTGCGTCCGACTTCTCCCACCCCTCCCAGAACACAAATCTTTACTTTCTCCTGAGAATCTTTTGGATTTTTCATTGTTTTATTTTGTTGTTGGAACATGTTATTTATTTTTCCCACTTTGCCCGAATTATAGCAGACAAAGAGGTTATATTAAAATGCAAAATACAAAGGGTAAAATTCAAAAGTTTAATTCAAAACTTTAAAACTTTTTCATTGCCATACCAAATGCAGTAATGGCTTCTTTGAATTATTAAATCCAAAGCACAAAATCCAAAACAATAATTAAATAATTAAATTCAAAATAATTAAACAACGGCTCTATAATTTATAATTTTGAATTTGTTTGGAATTTTGAATTTTGAATTTACTCTAGTGCCGCGGGTGGGATTTGAACCCACATCCCAAACGGGACACGGCCCTGAACCGTGCGCGTCTGCCAATTCCGCCACCGCGGCAAAATTCTTTCTTCGGCAAAATGCTATCGGAACAAACTTTCAGCTGTAAGCAATTTTTTATATTTTAAAGGCTGAACTAAAAATTGAAGGTTTCTTAATGGCGTAGGCACTATGCGAGGTTTTACAATCTTTAAAGCGCCATTTTTTTGATAATGCGGGTTAGGCGCAAATTTTATCTGATTTTCTTCTTTCAAGCAATAATAGCTCGCTCCATGCATCTTTTTATAAGGGGTGTAAACATTTTTAACATCATTTTTAATCCAATTGCCCACTTTTAATTCGCTTCTTCCTCTATTTATCATTGTCATTCCATATCCCAGAGGAACGATTACTTTATCGCCTCGTTTGGCAAAAACCGCATAATTTTCTTTGATTTTCAGATAATTATCAGTTGGTTTTTGAAAAAGAAAAATGGCCTGGCCGTTTAAAATCTCGTACCATTCCGATTCGCCATTCAAATGATAATGTCCATAAGTCTTTGCCAATTCTTTTCCTATTAACCTCGGAAATATAATTGTTATATCATATCGCAAGTTATCTTTCGCTTTTTGATTACGCCACACCTGATAAACAATTCGCTTCCCATCTTTGCTTTCTTGTTGGTACAAAACGTCCCGAAGGTCGGATATTGATCTTGTCGTTATTTCAGGATGTTTTTTTGTTTTTTTCATATTCCTATTTGCTATCTTAGTCACTCTTCGAATTAGTTAGCACCCGCTTCGTTTTGACATACCACCGATAAACATTCGCGTATCGTTCTGAAGAAATATCTAACTTTTCTAAATTTTCAATGTGCAATGATGGTGGCGCAATCAAAAGATTTTTAGGATTATAAAGAAAAATCGCTGGCATATCTGCTAAAATCAAAGACTGAATATTAGCTAAAGCTTTTTTATATTGGTCCTCGTTAGTTGTTAAACGCGCTTCCTCCAAAAATCGATCAACCGAAGCATTTTCATATAAGGACAGGTTTAACCCCGGATAAAATTTTTGAGAAGAGTGCCAAAAAGGAAACAAGTCCGGCTTCTGATTAATAATATTGCCGTAGAGCAATGCATCGTAAAGTCTGGTTGTTAAAAAATTATTCTGCAAATCTGATGAATCAACTATTTTAATTTCTACTTCAGCGCCGACTTCTTTCCATTGTTTCTTTAATAAGCTAGCTGTTTGAATTAAAAAGTCTGTTGAAGGAACGATAAGAGTGATTTTTAACGGAGTAGGATCCTCGTTTTTACCTAAAACTTTTTCTAATATTCCATCATTATCAAGATCTTTCCATCCGCCGCTCTCTAAAATTTGTTTGGCTTTATCTAATGAATATACTGATTGCAAAGCAGGATCATATCCGGGCATCCACGAAAGAATTGGTCCTTCCACTGATTCTGCCCGCCCTTGGAAAACCTCATTTATAATTTCTTTACGATTGGTAGCATAGTTTAAAGCATAGCGCACATTACGATCCGAAAGCGGCTTCGAAATGCTGGCATTAAGAAAAACAGCGAAATACTGAGGCAAAGAAAATTCGTATAATTGGTAAGAACGATTGATATTGGCAAGATTGGAAGCAGAGACATTACTTAAAACATCAATCTGATGATAATCAAAAGCTTTCAACGCTTCCGCTTCGGATTTATAAAACTTAACGATGTAATTTTCAATAAATGGTCGGCCATTATAATAATGCGGATTAGCCTTAAAAATATAATAATTTATATACCCTTTTTTTGTGGCATCAAATTTTTCATAAGCAAAAGGACCAGTGCCAATAGGTTCAAAATTATAAGCGGAAAGATCTTGCATATTAGCCAAGGGAATTTCAGCAAAAATATGTTTTGGGATAATCTTCTGTTTTAAATTTTCTTCAAAAAAGGCATAAGGGTTTTTTAAATCAAAAGTTAATGTGTAATCGCTAATTTTGGTTACTGTCACTCCTTGCCAAGCTACACGATAAGGACTGCGCGTATCAGGATTTTGAATGGCATTAATAGTAAAAATCACATCATCAGCCGTAAAAGGAACACCATCATGCCAAACGACGTCCTTTCTTAAGCGAATCACCCAGTGACGGCCATCTTCGCTTTTTTCATAAGAATCGGCGAGGTCATTCATCACCCCTCCCTTACCATTGCTTTTTAATAATCCACTGTAAACCAAAGAAGAAAGACCTTGATCAATCTCATTGGATGCAAAAAGAGGGTTTAAGGTTGTGGGTTGTCCCACCAGCCCCTCAACTAAAACACCTCCTTCCTTAGCCACAACCTCGCTATTACTTAAATACCAGAAGACGCCGCCAATAATTAAAGAGCCGATCATGAGCACGAGCGACCCCCAAAAAATTTTCTTTTCAATATCAGAAAGTGACTGCCAAAAATTTTGCCAAAAGCTTTTTTGAAAAAAGTATTTTACCTTCATAAATTATCCCTGGATGAGAGCCACTACATTCAAAACCAAAAAAATGCCAGCGAGGACAATTGTAATATAAAAAACGGTCTTTTCTAATCCTCGACGACGTTGATAAAATTCTGCTCCTCCACCGAATATACTGCCTAATCCTGTTCCTCGAGGCTGAAGAAGGATAAGAACAATGAGTGCAACAGAAACAACAATCTGACCAATAGCAAGTAAATTATTCATTTTATTTTTTAGCTAAAAGATTAAAAAGAAAATTAATAATCGACATTATAAGCGTAGACCAAATTAATGGCCAACCTAATGGAATAACTAGGCTGGGAACCAATTGAGTGGCTAAATATAAAATAAAAGCATTAATAACAAAAGTTAAAAGTCCAAGCGTCAACGCAATCAAAGGGCTAAGCACTAGTTTCAAAATGGGTTTTAAAAGAAAATTTAAAATACCAAGAACTAATGCAGTGACTATCAATCGTGCTATATCGCCGCTATAAGAAACATCGGGCACTGTTTGAATGATAAACCACAGTCCTAATGCATTTAACACAACCTGAAGCACTAATCGCGATAAAAATTTCATATTACTGAATATTTATATTTTACTTAAATATTTCTAAAAATCAAATTATTTCTTAAAAACAAAAATTTTATAGCCTACAAAATTCCAAATGAGGCTGACGATTGTTCCTCCTAATTTTCCGACATTTTCCCATTGAGGCGGCGTCAAATTCATCAACGGAGAAACAGAAGTAATAGCCCACAAAACAAAAGAGTTTAAACCAAAACCAATCAAGCTCACCACAAAGAATTTAGCAAATTCTTGGGTTTTTGCCTTATCGCCTTTATCAAAAGTCCAGTACTTATTCCAGAAATAACTATTAATATTAGCAATGAAAAAAGAAAAGAAGTTAAAAAAGACGATCCAACCTCCTTGATAAATCTTTGTCACATAACTTAAAAGATTGAGAATACCGAAATCAAGCAGAGTATTAAGAACACCAACTAAAGCATATTTGGCAAATTGCCAAATAACAGCACTAATCTTTCTGAGCCAAAACGCCACTATAACTACCAGAATAGCAATAACCGGACAAACAATCACCACAACCCACCGATACGACCAATAATTCAACAAAACCCCCAAATTAAGCCACAGTGGCCAAATCAGGAAACCAATGAGTAAACCAATAATAACGCTAAAAATGATATCCTTCTTTGACATATTTGAAGCGGGTCCGGCAGGACTCGAACCTGCAGTTCTGGTTTTGGAGACCAGTGGTTTG
>ERZ795051.3003-NODE-3003-length-17835-cov-3.950675_pt1 | contig 17835 bp, 18 predicted proteins | sample MGYA00375135_ERZ795051 | MGnify/ENA primary metagenome ERZ795051 (study PRJEB30180, sample SAMN05720222) | activated sludge metagenome | isolation source: Anaerobic digester | place: Japan | collected 2015-05-26 ... | reverse complement strand
AAGATTGTCAATCGTTATCGGGACACCAAAAACAGGAGAGGCAAAATGCCCGAAAAAGAGATGGATTACTTTACCGCGCTCTACGATGTAGCGAAGGTGATAAACGCATCCCTGGAGCCGGCCCGCGTCTTGGAGGAGATCGTCCGTAGCGTTGCCGAGGCCATGAAGGTCAAAGCCAGCTCACTGCGGATACTCGACGAGCGGAAGAAAAGGTTGAACCTGGGGGCCTACCACGGCCTTTCGAGCGATTACGTCCACAAAGGACCCGTCCTCGTCGAGGAAAGCGGCATAGACCAGGAAGCGCTCAAGGGGAAGGTCATCTGGATCGAAGACGCCCAGACGGACCCGCGATTCCAGTACAACGACATGGCCCGCGCGGAAGGCATCCGGTCTGTCCTAGTCGTTCCTCTCGTCGTAGGGACCACGGCAGTCGGGGTTTTGCGTGTTTACACGGATGACGTGAAAAGGTTCAAAGAGAAGGAAATCCGGTTTATGGAGGCGGCGGCTAACCTGAGCGCCATCGCCCTGGACAACGCCAGGATGCATCAGCATCTCCGACGGGAGCGCGACCTGATGGCGGAGTCCAAGTACCGTCTGGACGACAACTGAACAGCCTGCCTCAGGCCGGCAATTACTGATTGACTGAACCAACAGGGAGACACAGAAAACATGGTCCGCATAGGAATAAACGGTTTCGGGAGGATCGGACGGCAGGTCCTGAAGGCGATCATGGAAAGGCAAGCCGCCACCCTCCAGGTCGTAGCCGTCAACGACCTTTTCGACACAAAGACGAACGCCCATCTCCTTAAGTACGACACCAACTACGGACGGTTCGGCGGAACCGTCGTCGCGGAGAGGGATCGCTTTCTCATCAACGACCAACCCGTGCAGAGCTTCGCCTGCCGCGACCCCGGGGAGATACCCTGGGACGAGTTCGGCGTCGACATAGTAGTGGAGAGCACCGGCCTTTTCACCTCGGCCGAGAGAGCGGCCGTCCATCGGGCGGCGGGCGTGAAAAAAGTCATCATCACCGCCCCGGCAAAGGGCGAAGACCTGACCGTCGTCATGGGAGTGAACGAGGATGCCTACGACCCCCTCAAGCACCACATCCTCTCGAACGCCTCTTGCACGACGAATTGCCTGGCGCCGCCGGTATCCGTCATCCATCAGGCCTTCGGCGTCGAGCAGGGGATGATGGTCACCGTCCATTCTTACACTAACGACCAGCGCATCCTCGACCTTCCCCACAAGGACCTGAGACGGGCCAGGGCCGCCGCACAGAACATCATCCCGACGACCACCGGGGCGGCCAGGGCGATCGCCCTCGTGATCCCGGACCTGGCGGGTCGGTTCGACGGCTACGCCCTCCGGGTTCCCACGCCGACCGTTTCCGTCGTCGACTTCTCGGCCCAGCTAAAGAAAGGGGCAACGACGGAGGAACTCAGGGCCGTCTTGAAGGAGGCCTGCGAAGGACGACTGAAGGGGATCATGGCCTGCGAGGAGGAGCCGCTGGTCTCGACGGACTTCAAGGGCGATGAGCATTCGTCGACGGTGGACGTCGAGTTCACGCAGGTACTCCGCGGGAAAGGCAACCTGGCCAAATGCGTCGCCTGGTACGACAACGAATGGGGTTACTCCTGCCGCGTGGCCGACCTCGCCGCTTACATCGCTGCCAGGGGACTGTGAGCGAGGTCGCCCGGGGTCATCCCCCACCCTGAAACGGATCAGGGCAGAATGATCTCCTCGAGGGACCGTTTGGGGACATGGTGCCTCCCTTCGCCGTCCCGCCAGTACTTCACGTCACCGTCGGAACCCATCTTCTCGATGATCACGGTCTCCTTGGGTTTGCCGAGGGCGATGACGAGGATGATCTCGTACCGCGCCGGTATTTTGAGGGCCTCCCGGAGACTGTCCCGCCGGACTGAGGCGATCATGCACCCTCCGAGCCCCTTCGAAACGGCGCCCAAGAGGATGGTCTGGGCGGCAATGCCGCAGTCGATGTCCGCGGACCGACTTATTTCCGTGTCCACGAGCACGATGATGTAAGCCGAAGGTCTCTCCCCTTCAGAGGGTCCCGGCCAGTCTTTGAGGTATCCCGCCCACGCCAGGTTAGGGAAGATGACGGCGTTCTTCTCGCGGTCGCAGGAAAGGATGTACTTCAAAGGTTGTTTGTTGGCAGCCGATGGGGTAAGCCGCGCGAGGTCCACAAGCTCCTGCAAGGTTTCCCTGTCGACCGAAAAGTCCTCGTAAAATCTGCGGTAACTCCTGTTCTTAAGGACAAGGTCTCTGATCATTTTGGCCTCCCGATTAAAATAGTCGTCAGGTCTGAATAACCCGAAAGATAACGGCTCGCGGGAAAGACCCCGCAACTGCTTATCATTATCATCGCCCCTCACTGCATGGGCGTATCGCATCCTTGGAGACCGTAGCAGGATGTGCAGAAATACAGAGTAACTGTGTTTTGAGTCAAGAGAAATTTTTCATCTTTCTTACTCACCAACTGTCCCCACGCCCTCCTTGTCGATTTTCCAGAGTATCGCGATCATCGCGAACAGCAAGTACTGCGTAAGGGCTTGGACTCCGAACGACGTTTCTGTAAACATCGCCTGGATGAAGAAAGCCAAGAAATTGGCGCAGAGGCAAAAACCCCATTCCCGGAGAAACGGGTCCGCTCTATTCCTGATGACGACAAACAACATCTTCAAGGACATGAAAATTATCAACACATAAAGCCCCAAGCCGATCAACCCCAACCTCACGGCTATGTCAAAAAATGTGTTGTGCGGGATCAGATTCGGAGGGGATACCCGTATCTTCTCAGGCACATACTTGTTGTACGAATCGATATTCAACCCGGGGTCCTGGTAGGTCTGCATACCGAAACCGATACCTTTTATGGGATAGTCCCTGATGATTGCAGAGTACAGGTAATAATTGGCTATTCTGACAGTGTATTCCCTTTCGTCCAGAAACCGATCCTTGACCGGTGAGAAATAGACTACGGCCAACAAGAGCACCGTAATAAGTACTATCTGTTTGTACTTCCTCTTGACGATGAGCAACAGGTACAGTGCGGCCGTCAAGGCTATGATTGCGCTCCTTGTCTGGGATAAGAAAGTCGCCAAGACATCGACAAATATGCAGAGGGCAAAAAACGATTTCCTCGAGACAGCCGTTTCGGAGTAAAAGAAACTCATAGCGGTAATCGCTCCGAAGACATGGATGTACGTTCGATAAGGGAGAAAGGCGGGGCTGGTGAACCTGTCCACGAAGAGCTTTTTGCCTTCTACGCCATATACACATACCATCCCCCACAAAGAAAAAATGGTGAAGGAAACGGTTATGATCAGGGCCAGGGCCAAAAACTTATCTCGAGTCCTGAAAAAATTGAACACCAAAAAGAACAACACATAGTATTTCAACAGATGGGCATAGAAGTCGTGGATGGAATTTGGCTTGTTTATTGCGAAGGCAATCCCTATCAGCGCCCACAGGGCGAAGAGCACGAACGGCAAAGACAAAGGCGTATCGAAGGTAAACTCGACTTTCTTGGTAAGGACCAAATAAACCGATATTAAAAAGGCGAGATAAATCCCCACTTCCTCTACAGCGGTCAGGTAATGGAACGGCTGGGCAAAAATATAGACGGCCAACAAAACCGGCACGGAATATTCAGCCAACTTCGTCCGATCGATTTCGGCCGTCTTCGCTGTTTTGAATGCCGATGTCATAGAAACCCCGTAAAAAAGTAAGCGGCCTGCACTGAGATGTGATGCCTGCCCGGAGGGACAAACCGACACGACAAGATAAGGCGGCCGAGCGCGGTGAGGATACCAACAAGCAGGAGGATTCGCAAGGAATTAGGAAAGATGCGACAGAAGAAGGGGCGACGGGATGCACTGCCCGCGGACTTTCACGACATTGCATTGATCCCACTAATCTGATAATCCTTTCGCCCTGTGATGATAGGAGACGAATCAAGGGCGAGCGGGTGTACTTTGGCACGAGAAATTCTTCCTATGACAGATAAGATCCCCCTTTCCGTCGCGATCATAACGAAAGACGAGGCCGAAAACCTTCCCGACTGCCTGAGGAGTGTTTCTTTCGCCGGACAGATCGTTGTCGTCGATTCGGGGAGCACCGACGGCACCGTTCAACTGGCTTCCGACCTCGGTTGCGAGGTGTTCGAGGTACCCTGGAGGGGTTTCGGCCCCCAGAAGCAGTCGGCCGTCGACCGGTGTCGGCATCCCTGGATCCTGGTCCTCGACGCCGATGAACGCATCCCCGCCGAGACGGCAGAGGCCATCAAAGGCATTGTCACGGGACAAGATAAGGGTGCGGCGGGTTACAGCTTCCCGAGGAAAAATTATTTTCAGGGCCGCTGGGTCAGACACATGGGCTGGTGGCCGGACCGGATCGTCAGGCTCTTCCGAAGAGGGGTCGGCCGGATGAGTGAGGCCACCGTCCATGAGTCGGTGCAGGTGGACGGCCCGGTCGCAGCCCTCGACGTACCCATCGAGCATTTCACCGAGGGACGTTTCAGCAAAATCTTGATGAAGATCGACCGTTACTCCACCCTGGGCGCACAGGAGGCGTTTGCCGAGGGCCGGAGGGCCTCGATAGGGGAGGCGGTACTGCGGGCGGAGTTGGCCTTCCTTCAGAACTACATCCTGAGGCTCGGTTTCCTTGACGGGAGACAGGGTTTCATCCTCTCCGTCACCGACTCGGTAAACAAATTCTTCAAGTACGCAAAACTGAGCGAACTCAGTCGCGGGGCGAAAAAGGTTTGAATGGACCTCTCGGTTGTCATCGTCAACTGGAACACGAAAGACCTCCTGCGCGGCTGCCTCCAGTCCGTCTATCGAACCTTGAAGGACATCCACTTCGAGGTCATCGTGGTGGACAACGCGTCGCAAGACGGGAGCGTCGCCATGCTGAAAGAGGATTTCCCCGACGTCAAAATCATCGAGAACGAGACGAACAGGGGTTTCGGGGCGGCAAACAACCAGGCCCTGGAGGTGATGCAGGGACGCTACGCCCTCCTCCTCAACACGGACACCGTCCTCACGGACGGCGCGGTGCGTCAACTGTTTTTCTTTTTAGAGCAGCACCCCGACACCGCCATGGCCTGCGGGCAGTTGTTGAACGAAGACGGGAGCAGGCAGAATTCCATCGCCGCCTTCCCCAGCCTTTTAACCCTCCTCTTCAACACCTCTATCCTGGAATACCTTTTTCCTAAAAGATACCCGAGTAAACGAAAGGATTATAAGGAACCCGTTGAGGTAGAATCATGTATCGGCGCCTGCCTGATGGTGAGAAAGAAGGCAATCGACGAAGTAGGGCTGTTCGATGAGCGGTTTTTCTTCTTTCTGGAAGAGACGGATTGGGCCTTCCGGATGAAGAAGGCCGGTTGGAAGGTTTATTTTATTCCTTCGGCCGCGATCTACCACTTTCAAGGCCGGAGTATCGGCCACGGCGTCGAGTCGAGGATCGCTTTCTATCGGTCTCGGTACGCTTACTTTCGCAAATGGTACAAACGACCCCAATATATTCTTGCCCGATTATTGATTCTTTGCCGGCTGACCGTCGATTGGGTTTCGATGGCGGCGGCGAATCTCTTCCTGCTCGGGGCGAACAGAAGAATCAGGACTAAGTTGTCCGTCTACTCGCGACTCATCCTCTGGCATCTGCGAGGGTGCCCGTGAATCATTCGATTTTTTTCGCCTCCTCGACGAGCATGATCGGGATGCCGTCTTTGATCTCGTACAGCAACTTACAATGATCGCAGACCAGGCCGTCGCCGGCCTCATTAAGACGGATGTCGCCCTTACAGTTCGGGCAGGCCAGGATGTCGAGCAGCTCTTTGCTGATCACCATTTTCGCCTCCGTGCCGTAATCCTCAGAAGAAGAAAGAGTACCCTATGGTGCCGAAATGGGTGTTGATCCCGTCGTTCGGTTCCCTTGTCCCGGCGTTGGATATGTGACGAGCACGATACCCGACCATGGCAGCCGAGTTTTTGGTGACAAAGTAGTAAATTCCCACGCCGACAGTGTTGGAGAAGATAAACCCACTCGCCTGGTCTTCTGTTTGCAGGGAGATATAATGCGGCCCGACGGTCAATTGGATGTATGGGTAGAGCCTGTCGGTCACGGGGTATAAGTACTTCAGCCCCACCCCCACGCCGAATTCAAAGTCCGAGCTCGGCCGGAAGGCCGGGTTGACCTGGGGCTCGCAGACGCCGGCCAGGATTCCCTTATGGTTCTTCAGTGCCGGGATATAATTCCTGAGGTCGTAGGCAAGGTGCCAGATGAACAGCATCGGTTCATAATGGCCCTCGTGAATCTCGCTTGTTCCGTAACCTATGACGACACAGGACTCTTTCCAGAAGCGAGTCTCTGGGTTCGCCGCGGCTGTGCTGACGCGATCCTCAGCGAATACAAAGGGTATGAAGACTATGAGGTTCAGGAAAACGACAACGAAGAACGACAAAGTAAAGCCGATGCGTGGTTTCATGTGAGGTCCTTATTCATGGGCTTTATACGTCCGCGATGCCCTTTTTTACAGCTTCGAAAACCTCTTCCACCGTGATGTCTTTCATGCACTGCCCGGTTGCGCAGTGTTTTAGAAAGCAGGGGCTGCAGGCTATCGCTTTCCGGATGACGATGTGGCCCGGGCCGTATGGTCCGGTTCTCCACGGCGCAGTGGGGCCGAAGAGGGCGATGACCGGGGTGCCGACGGCGGCCGCGATGTGCATCGGACCGGAATCGGTGGTGACGAGGACCCTCGCTCTTTTATACAAGGCCGCCAGGTCGCGCAGCGTCGTCTTTCCGCCCAGGTTCACTGCCGATTCCGTCATCCGGGCTTCGATGCGACCGAGAACACCTCCGGCTTTATCACCAGTCAGGACGACCTTCAGGCCGAGTTCCCCGACGACCCTGTCACATAGGGCCGCGAATCTGTTTTCCTCCCACAGTTTCGTCTCCCACAGAGCCACGGGACTTACTGCCACAAATCCCGCGCCCCTGTCAAGGCCGTACTCTTCGAGGAAGCCTTTGACCCGCCTCCTGTTTTCCTCGCCGACGGGGATCAAAAAGGCGGGTTCTTCCTCGGGAGCCCCGAGATGACGCAAGAAGTCGAGATAACGGTCGACGGCGTGTTTGTCCATGTCCTCGGGGATCTTCTCGTTCAGAAAGAGGCCGCTCAGTTCCTGGAGGCTGTCGTAACCGAGTTTGCGTTTTCCCCGGCTGAGGAAGACGATGACGGCGCTCTTGAAAAGGCCGTGAAAATCGATGACGAGGTCGTAAGGGCGGTCTCTGAGCGTACGCAGGAACGACCTTACTTCATCAACCGCCCGGAGGGCGCGCCGGGGACTCCCGAGACTTTTGGCCCAGCTTTTCCGGCGGGAAACGAGCACCCTGTCGAGGCTTGGATGGCCGGTAACGAGGTCGGCCGCGGCTTCCTCGATAACCCACGTGATATGGGCGTCCGGGTAGAGCTTTCTCAACGCCGCCAGAGACGGCAGGGTGTGGACGACATCGCCGACGGCGCTCAGTTTTACGATCAGGATGTTCATTGGCTTCCGTCGATAACGTTATCTCGGGCCTGGCGAAGGATGGCGTGCCTTCTTCCTGTCGTCAAGAATCCAGCGGACGGCATCGAGGATGTCCTCGGCGATGTAATCCGGCCCGTCCGTGACGCCGACATTCTTCCCGTAGCCGGTCCTGACAAGGACGCCCTTTGCACCGGCGCGGTGTGCCGCATCGAGGTCCTTCAGCATATCCCCGATCAAGTATGAGCGGGCGAGGTCGATGTCGAGCTCGGCCGCGGCCTGGAGGAGCATCCCCGGTTCCGGCTTCCGGCAGGCACAGGCGACCCGGTAGGGTTCTCTTCCTTCCGTCGGGTGATGCGGGCAGTAGTAGAACCGGTCGATGACGGCCCCCTCGTCACGCAGCATCTCTGCGAGTCGCCCGTTTATCAGGCGAACGTCTTCCTCCGTGAAGAACCCTCTGGCGACGCCGGACTGATTGGTGACCACGACGGCCTTCATGCCCTCCTCGTTGACCAGGCGAACGGCCTCCGCGGCAACGGGAATCAAGACGAGTTCTTCGACCCGACCGAGATAACCCACCTCCTCGTTGATCGTCCCGTCCCGGTCCATGAATACGGCGACGTTATTCTTCATTCTCTTTCCTTCCGGGGCCACTACCGCCGGTCGTTTTCGGCTGCGGCGCTCCCGCTTCTAAAAAGATGACCCTCACAAAACGGATGCCAACAACCCCTTTGCCGCTTCGTAGACTTCGTCCGCCGTTATGAGGTCCATGCACCGGAAGTCGGTATCGCACTTTTCTTTCAGGCAGGGGCTGCAGGAGACCCTTTTCGTCACGATAAGGCTCTTCTCCCCTACCGGCGAGGTCGTCACCGGGTTGGTGGAACCGAACACGGCGATCAGGGGTATGCCCAGCGCGCCGGCGACGTGCATCAACCCCGAGTCGTTGGAGATGAAGAGGCGGCACCGCGCGATAAGCGCGATCGCCTCTTTGAGCGACGTCTTCCCGGCAACGTTGACGACCGGGTAAGCGGCGTGTTTCTTTACCTCTTCCGCCACGGCGTGGTCCGCTTTACTCCCGAACAACAGAGTTTCCCCGTTGAATTCTTCGCGGAGCCGATCGGCTACCCGGGCGAACCTGTCGGGATACCATCTCTTTGCCGGGCCATAGGTAGCGCCGGGGGCCAGCCCCACCAGGAACCTGCCTGTGTCGACTCCGTAATGCCGGAGGAAGTCATCGCCGGCCTTCCGGTAATCATCACCGAGGCCGAGCCGCACGTCTCTGCCCGCCGACGCAAAACCGAGAGCCTTCACCATCTCCAGGTAGTAATCGACCTGGTGCACCCTGCGGATTTCCCGGGTACGCCCCACGGAATGGGTGAGGAGAAGTCCCCTGCAGTCGGAATCGTAACCCGCCCTTACCGGTATACCGGCTAAGCGGGCGATGATCGCCGCCTCGACCGCATTTTGCAGGAGGATCGCTGCGTCGAATTGCCTTGCCTTAAGCTCGGCGGCGAGCCTGAGTTTTCCCGAAAGGCCGTCATGGACACCGGGACTCTGAAAGAGCATGACCTCATCCACGTCGGGGCAGAGGCAGAGGAGCTCGGCCACCCAGGGCTTTGCCAGGACCGTAATCCTGGCCTCGGGCAGGGTTTTCCTTATGGCGGCGATCGCCGGGAAGGTCATGACGACATCGCCGATCCAGTTTGTGCTCCGCACCAGGATGTTCCGCACCCTGCCGAACGGGAAAGGCGCCCTGCCCCTGACCTTCAGCATCTCAACTTCTACTCTATCTGGCACGGCTTAGTCTTCCATCGCTGGTGGACCCAGAACCACTGGTCGGGATACTGCCGCACCATGTCTTCAACGACCTTCGTAAAACGCTGGGTGTTGACCAAGATGTCGGCCTGGTCGTCGCCGGTCACGGTGATCTTAACCGGCGGCTTGATGACGAACTTGTACTTTCCATTCGGCATACGGGGCATGAATGCCGGCAGGACCGGCGCCTCCGTCCTCATGGCCAGGACTGCCGTGCCCACTGCTGTGCAGGCCGGGCGGCCGAAGAAATCCACGAAGACCCCCTCTCGCGCTGCCATGTTCTGGTCGCTGAGAATGCCCGCGATCTCGCTTTTCCGCAGCAGTCTCAGGATTTTCTTTGCGGCCCCTTCCTTCGGGATTAGCGAATTTCCATGCAGGGTTCTGACCCAGGCCAGCATGTCTTCGATTATGGGATTGTCCAGGGGACGGTGGATGATGTGCATCGGTTTAGCCGCCATGGGTAACGCAATCGTCATCAGTTCCCAGTTGCCGAAATGGGACCCAACGGCGAGGACACCTTGATTTTGGGCGATCGCCTTTTGCAGGTTTTCGAGTCCGTCGAACTCCACCCACTGATGGAGGGTCTCTTTCGTTATGAAAGGGAGTTCGAAAAATTCCGCTATGACGATGCCGACGTGCCGGAAAACGCCCTTGGCTATCTTGACTATCTCCGCCATGTCCTTTTCCGGGTAGGCGCGGCTAAGGTTGTGGAGGGCGATCAGCCGCTGCTTCGGCGACATGTGGTAGAAGAGAAGGAGCGCGGCCGTAAAGATCTTCTTCCTCAACCCAAGCGGGATAAGCCTGAAGAAAAACATGATACGCCGTGTTGCCTTTGTCGGTTTCATCTCCCCAGCTTCTCAAGAACGGCCTCGACGAATTCGCCCGCCCCGCCCGTGACCGACATCTCAACCCTCAGGGCATGAATGCCCGCCGTCGGAAAACTGCGTAGTTTTACCCCGTCTTTTTCCGTTGTCAAGGTGATTTCGCACTTGCCTTTCTCCGCCGCCTTCCTGACGGCTTCGATATCTTCGACCCTGTAACGGTGATGGTCGGGAAAGGTAAGGAACGCGACCGTTTCAGCTCCCAGGGAGGCCAGGGTTTTTCTGAAGGAATCGGGGTTGGCGATCCCAGCGAAGGCGCAGACCCGCCTGCCTTGGAGGGATTCGGGGGGGGAATCATGTTCCCTCTTTTGGGGTGAAGAAGGGGAAGACTCCAGCGGGTCGGCCTGTATGGGCGGGAAAGACCCGGCGGACAGGGGGACGATTTCCTTCGGCTGTCGTACGGCCCGGAAGACCGGTATCCCCGGATACTTCGCCTGCAATTCCTCCTCGACCGGCGATTCTCCGCTATCTTCGCCGGACCTCGTGAGGACGATCATATCCGCCCGTCTCAGACCATTAACGGGTTCCCGCAACGGTCCCCGCGGCAAGAGACATCGATTCCCGAAAGGCCTGTCGGCGTCGAGGAGCAGGATGTCGACGTCCCGAAAGAGCCTTCGGTGCTGGAAGGCATCGTCGAGTACGAGGATGTCCGCACCCAGCCTTTCGACAGCGTGGCTTCCCGTAGCAAATCGGTCCGCTCCGGTCAGGACCGCCGCCCCGGTCGATGAGGCGATGAGGAACGGTTCGTCGCCGGCCTCGGCGGGGGAGGCTGTGACGTGATCGCCGTCGGAGACGACGTTTACCCGTCCTTCGCCTTTTCCCCTGTAACCACGACTCAGTACGGCGGGACGGTATCCCCTCTCTCGCAGCAGTTTTGTCAGAAAGATGACCATCGGAGTTTTCCCCGTGCCCCCCGCCGTGATGTTCCCGACGCTCACTACAGGACGGGGCAGCCTCTTCACTCCCAGGAGTCCGCCGTCGTAGAGGACGTTTCTCAACCGCACGGCGCCCCCGTAAGCCAGAGAAAGGGTGTAGAGGAAGGAGTGGAAGGGGTTCGAGAAATCCGATTGCCCGTCGAAGTCCCAGGCTTTCGTCACGATTCGTTTCACGGCAGGCATTGGGCGTCGGTCAGGTGTTGCGCCTCCACTCCGTTAATTGCGTTATCCCTGAACTGCATACTGTACAATTTGTAATACTCTCCTCTCCGCCGCAACAGGGACTCATGGGTGCCCTCTTCGACGATCCGCCCGTCCACGAGGACGACGATCCTGTCGGCATTGCGGATCGTCGACAGCCGGTGGGCGATTACGAAGGTGGTCCGCCCTTCCATGAGTTTGTCGAGGGCCTCCTGGACCTCGATCTCCGCCTCGGTGTCGAGGGATGAAGTGGCTTCATCCAGGATCAGTATGGGGGCATCCTTGAGAAGGGCCCTGGCGATCGATATCCTCTGTCTTTCGCCGCCCGACAACTTTACCCCCTGCTCGCCGATGATGGTATCGTACCCCTGGGGCAGTTTCATGATGAAGTCGTGGGCATTAGCGGCCTTCGCGGCTTTAACTATGTCTTCGTCGGACTTTCGGATGTCACCGTAAGCGATGTTGTTCCTCACGGTATCGTTGAAAAGTATGGTCTGCTGGGTGACTATGCCGACCTGGGCGCGTAAGGATTCGATGGTCACGTCACGGATGTCGTACCCGTCGATCAGGATCCGTCCTTCCGTCACGTCGTAGAAACGGGGAATCAGGTTGACGAGCGTGGTCTTTCCCCCGCCGCTCATACCGACGAGGGCTATGCATTCTCCGGCCTTGATCCTCAGGTTGATGTGCTTCAGCACGAGCGTTTCTTCATACCGGAAAGAGACGTCGTCGAAGCAAATCTCCCTTGATATCCTCGGTAGTTCTACGGCACCTTCTTTGTTTTTGATTTCGGGGACCGTGTCGATGACGCTGAAGATCCGCTCGGCGCCGGCCAGCCCTTGTTGGATCGTGTTGTTGACGTTCGTCAACCTCTTGGCCGGTTCGTAGAGCATCATGAGCGCCGCCAGAAAAGAAAAGAACGTGCCGGGGGTAGAGATGCCATGAAGGACCTGGTATCCCCCGTAGATGATGATCGCGGCGATCCCGATACCCCCGAAAAACTCCATGAGCGGGCTCGAGACGGCGCGCACCGACACGGACTTCATCGTCAGTTTGAAGAGGCGCTCGTTTTCCTTAGCGAAACGTTTGTTCTCGTAAGACTCCATACCGAAGGCCTTGACGATACGATTACCCGAGATCGTCTCCTGGAGTAAAGAAGTGAGACTCCCTACGGTTACCTGGGTGTAGCCGGAGATCTTCCTCATCTTCCGGCCGAAAGACAGCACAGGATAGATCGCCAGCGGGAAGATGAAGGAAGCGACGATGGCGAGCTTCCAGTCCCGGTAAAAGATGACGAAGATGAGTCCGATGAGGCTGAAGGAGTCTTTGAGGATGCTCGTTACGGCCTCCGATACGGCGCCCTGCACCAGACCCACGTCGCTCGTGAGACGGGCCATCAGGTTGCCCGTGGGGTATTTAGTGAAGAACGAGAGCGGCTGCCTTAAGATGTGATTGTAAAGCTGGTTCCTGAGGTCCGTGACCACACGCTGGCCTATGTAGCTCATGATTATCGTCTGGCCGTAATTGCCGAGGCCCTTCAGCAGGTAGATGACGACGACGGCGACGGGGATCCACTTGAGGGCGGCTGCGTCCCGGTTGAGGAAGATGTCGTCCATGGCGGGCTTTACGAGAAAGGCCGCCGCACCCGTCGTCGCGCCCACGACGGCCATGCAGAGCATGGCGAAGATAAAACGCAGCCAGTGAGGCCGGGCGAGTTTTAAAAGCCGCTTGTATAATTCCATAGCCTTATCGTTTCAACCGTTCGAATTCAACAGCTCGACCGCCAGTCGGGCCGCCCTCTTCGCAGCGCCGGGACTGCCGAGCCTTTCCCTTACCTTCTTCAGTTCTTCGACGATCGCACCTTTCTTTATATCATCTCGAAGAATTTCGGCAACTTCTTTTGCTATCGCCACGGCAGTTGCGTCATCCTGGATCAGTTCGACGACGACCGTCTTACCGGCGATGATGTTGGCCATGGCGATGTTCTGCACGTCGACGAGCAACCTGCCGACGTAGTAAGTGAGGCCCGAGACCCGGTAGACGACCACCATGGGCGTTTCCATGAGGGCCGTCTCGACCGTCGCGGTGCCGGAGGTAACGACGGCTACGTCGGCCGCAGCGAGTACGTCGTAGATGGAGTCGGCGACGACGAGTACCTTGGCCGTGGACCGCCGTATTATACTCGTCACAAGACCTTCATCAAGGGTGTCGGCGAGAGGGAGGACGAATTGGACGCCCGGGAATTCTTCACTCAAGATTTCCGCCGCCTTCGTCATCAACGGGAGCAGACGGGTGACTTCGTTATCCCGGCTTCCGGGAAGGAGTGCGACTGTGGTTGCGCGCCGGTCGAGCCCCAGCTTCAGACGGACTTCCTCCCGCGAACCCGTCGCCCGGGCCGTGTCGAGCAAGGGGTGGCCGACGAAGGTCACGGCGACGCCCGCTTTTTCGTAGAAGTCCTTCTCGAAGGGAAAGATCACCGCCATGCGGTCGATGTACTTTTTTATGCTCCGGATACGCCCTTTTCTCCAGGCCCAGACCTGGGGGCTGATGTAGTAGAAAACTTTGACACCGCTCTTCTTCGCGGCCCTGGCAAGAGGGATGTTGAAGTCCGGATAATCGATGAGGACGGCGAGGTCGGGTTTCTCTGCGCCGAGCGATTTCTTCAGGCGAAAGAAGACGTTCAGGATGAAGCCGAACTTCGCGAAGACCTCCGTCAAGCCGACGACGGCCATCTCCGACGAACGGGCGACCAGATCAACGCCGGCCTCTTGCAGCCTCTTCCCCCCGATTCCGTAAAACTGGATGCCGGGGTCGACCTCTTTCATCTCCCGCACCAGGTTGGCCCCGTGGAGGTCACCCGACGCTTCCCCGGCGACGATCAGGACCTTTTTTGTGCGTCCCGGCTGCACGGCACGGTTTTCTCTTTCAGGAGACATGGTTTATGACGTCGCAGACGCGTCGGATTTCTTCTTCCGTCAATTCCGGGAACATGGGAAGGGAGATCGCTTCCGCGGCGCAACGTTCGCTGTTGGGGAAATCCCCGGGTCTGTAACCGAGGTGGGCAAAGACTTCCTGGAGATGGAGGGGGACGGGGTAGTAAACCGCCGACGCTATTTCATTTTCGTTCAAGGCAGCCGCTATCCGGTCGCGCTTTTTCGACAGAACCGTGAACTGGTGGTAGACGTGCCTGCCGTCGGCCGTTTCTGAGGGAAGCGCCACACTGGCGTTTCGTATGTACTTGCGGTACAGGTCTGCGTTTTTTCTCCGGGCGGCGTTGAATTCGTCGATCCTCTTCAACTTTACACGCAGGACAGCCGCCTGTATCTCGTCGAGGCGGCTGTTGTAGCCGAGTTCCTCGTGGTAGTACCTCTTTCTGCTCCCATGGTTTCTCAGGAGTCTTATCGTGCCGGCCGAATCCTCGTTTCCTGTCACGACTATTCCTCCATCGCCGTAACAAGCGAGGTTCTTGCTGGGGAAGAAACTGAAGCAGCCGTAGTTGCCGAAGGTCCCGACCTTCTTTCCCTTGTATTCGGCGCCGAAGGCCTGGGCGCAGTCTTCGACGACCGCCAGGCCGTGTCTACCGGCTATGCCGAGGATGCCGTCCATATCTGCCGGGAGGCCGAAAAGATGGACGGGAATGATCGCCTTCGTCCGGGCGGTGACCTTCTCCTCTATCCTGTCGGGGTCGATGTTGAAGGTGTCCGGCGCGATGTCCGCGAAGACGGGAACGGCCCCCAACAGGGCGATGACCTCCGCGGTGGCGATGAAGGTGAAGGGCGTCGTGATCACCTCGTCGCCCTCGCCGACCCCGCACGCCCGGAGGGCAAGGAGCAGGGCGTCCGTACCGCTGGCGACGCCGATGGCGGAAGACGACCCGAGATAAGCGGCGATCTCTTCTTCCAGCCTTGCGACGTTCGGGCCAAGGATGAACCGCGCCTCTTTCAAGACCTGCCCGATGGCCTCATCGACCTCAGCCTTGAGGTCAAGATACTGTCTCTGCAAGTCTACCATCGGCAGCATGGAGGATTCTTTCCCTTCCCGAGTTTATTTTTTCCGTGATGCGGAGCGCAAGCTCCAACGAATTCCTCGCCTCTCTCCCGGATACCGGGGGCGCAGTCCGGGTGATGACACAACGGAGGAAAGACCGGATCTCTTCTTCCAACGGGTCCTGCATCTTCACCTCGACGTCGTTGACGCCGATCTCCAGCCTGCCGTTCGCACCGCTCCTCGCGCCGAGGGAGACGATCTCCCGTTTTCCGTAGTCGATGGAGTGATAACCCTCGAAACCGAAAAATCGTATCTTCTGCATATTCTTGTTGGTGACTCTGCTCGCTGTGATGTTGGCCACGCAACCGTCATGAAACGTCACCCGGGCGTTGGCGATGTCGACCTTGTCGGAAAGGATGGATACGCCGACGGCGTCCACGTTTTCTACTGGGGTCCTCACGAAGTGGAGGATTATGTCGAGGTCATGGATCATCAGGTCAAGGACTACGTCCACGTCTGTCCCGCGGGTGAAAAATGGATGGAGGCGGTGCGTCTCGATAAAAAGGGGCCGGCCGATGACCTTTTCGAGGGCGACGATGGCGGGGTTGAACCTTTCGACAAAACCGACTTGAAAGACGGCCTTCTTCTGCTCGGCGGTAGCGATCAGTTCGTCCGCCTCTTCGAGCGTTGTCGTGATCGGCTTCTCCAGGAGGACGTCCGCCCCGGCAGCCAGGAAGTCCCTGGCGACGACGAAATGGTCCTTCGTGGGGACGGTGACGCTCACTGCATCCACCTTGCCGATAAGTTCCCTGTGATCTGTGAATGCCTCGCACCGGTAAGTGTCGGCCGCCTTCGAGGCACGCTCCTCGACGATGTCGGCGACGCCGACGATGACGCATTCGGGCATCATACTGTACTTCTGGAGGTGGTAGTTGCCCAGACGCCCTATTCCGACCACTCCGACCCTGACGACTCCGTCCCGCTTCATGTTTTTTCTTTACCCTATGCCTTCCGTCCCTGACCTTTCGCCCGCCCTATCTGCATATTCCCCGCTCCGACTTCTCGATAAATTCGACGAACTGCCTTACCTCCGGGATGTCTGGCACCTCAGCCCGTATCCTCCGGAGGGCGTCGGCGAGGAGGAGGGATGAGCGGTAAACGAGTTTGTAGGCCTGCTTCAACGCCTTGAGCGTCTCTTCGTCAAAACCCCTTCGCCGGAGTCCTACGATATTCAGGCCGTAGGGTTTCGCGTGGTTTCCGGCGACGGTCGTGAAAGGCGGCACATCGCGGGCGATGGCCGAAGCACCCCCGACGAAGGCGTGTCTGCCGATGCGTGTGAATTGGTGGATCCCCGTCAGACCGCCGATGATGGCATAATCATCGATGTGGATGTGACCGGCCAGGTTCGCCGAATTGGCCATCACGACGAAGTTGCCCAACTTGCAGTTGTGAGCCACATGGCAGTAAGCCATGAGGAGGTTGTTGTCGCCGATCTTCGTCACACCGATGTCCGCCGAAGTAGCGCGGTTGATGGTCACGAACTCGCGGATCACATTGTTATTCCCGATGACGACCCTCGTGTCTTCGCCTCTATACTTGAGGTCCTGGGGGTCGCCTCCGATGGAGGCGAACTGAAGGATACGACAGTTATCACCTATATCCGTATGCCTTTCGATGACGGCGTGCGGACCGATGAACGTATTCGACCCGATGCTTACGTCGGGACCGATGATTGCGTAAGGGCCGATTTGAACGCCCTCCCCCAGTTGTGCTTCGGGAGATACAACGGCCGTTGGATGGATGTTCATTTAAACTCCCTTGCTTTTATCCTTTCTTCGAGTTTTTCGATTCTTTTCAGCATGCCCTTGACCGCGCTCCGCATCTCGGGCAATCGGGCGACGGCGCCCTGAATTTTCAGCCACCTGCTATGTGGAGCGCCGGGTGCCCCCGCGATGACGCTGTTCGGTGCGACGTCCTTTGTGACGCCCGACCTTGCCGCGATCATCACGCGGTCCCCCACGGTGATGTGGCCCACGAGGCCCGCCTGACCGCCGACAACTACGCTCTTACCCAACTTTGTGCTGCCTGAAATACCGACCTGGGAAACGATGACCGAATTTTCCCCGACGACGACGTTGTGGGCGACCTGGACGAGGTTGTCTATCTTGACTCCTCTCTGGATCCAGGTCCTGCCCAGGGTTCCCCGGTCTATCGTCGAATTGGCCCCCACCTCAACGTCGTCGTCTATCTGAACGATGCCGATTTGGGGCACCTTGATGTTCTCCCGTCCGGGGTCGGCGTAGCCGAAGCCGTCACTGCCCACCACAACACCCGCATGAAGGATTACCCGCTTGCCTACCCGGCAGCGGCGGTAGACCGTCACATTGGGGTAAAGGATGCTTTCCTCACCGACCACGGCCCCCGCGCCTATGACTACTCCCGGGTGCAGGACGACCCTGCTTTCAA
>ERZ795051.2999-NODE-2999-length-17853-cov-5.080683_pt1 | contig 17853 bp, 19 predicted proteins | sample MGYA00375135_ERZ795051 | MGnify/ENA primary metagenome ERZ795051 (study PRJEB30180, sample SAMN05720222) | activated sludge metagenome | isolation source: Anaerobic digester | place: Japan | collected 2015-05-26 ... | reverse complement strand
GGGCAACAAAAAAATGCGCGCGATGCCAGCGCGTCTAGTCAGGGCCAAACTCCAGCGTCCGGTCTCAGGACCGGACGCTTGTCGGTCCGCCCGCCGCCGATGCAAGCAGAGGCCGGGCGGGGGAGCAAGTGACGTTTTTGAAAAAAATCAGTGGCCCGCCAGGACGGCGCTGATTTTTTTGCGCAAATCAGCGTTGATGGCTTCGATCGAGCGCATGCCATCCACGATGGTAAAGCCGTAGGTCGCCTGGAGTTTGCGGAAAGTCTGCTGCATGGCGTCCTGGTATTTCATGAAGCTGTCGAACATGTCGCGCGACAGGCCGAGGTCCATCCCGCTTTCCCAGTAATCCAAGGCCGCGTTCTTGGCGAAACCGCGCTGAACCAGTTCCTCGGGGGGAACGTTCAGGTAAAAGACGGCATCCGGTTCGAGGGCGATGCCGTAGAGGTTGCGCAGCCAGGCCTCGTCCATGCCGCGCACCATGTCGCGGGCCATGAGCGTGTAGATGTAGCGGTCGGCCAGGACGATGAAGCCAGCCTTCAAGGCAGGCAGAATAATGTTCTCGAGCTGGTCGGCGAAATCGGTGGCATAGAACAGGCTGAGGGTGGTGCGGCTCAGAATGTTGCCTTCCTGAGCCTTCTCGAGCTCCTCGCTGACCAAGGTGGAGCGCTTGAGGCCGACCTGAACGGTGGCGTGGCCGCTGCCCTCGAGCCATTCCACCAGCATGGCAATCTGGGTCGAACGGCCCGAGCCGTCCGCGCCCTCGACGACAATCAGCCGTCCGGCAAGCTTGTCCAGGTCCACGCCGGGGATGCCATGGCCGTAAAAGCGCCGGGGCGTGCGGCGCGGCACGACGATATGATTGGGCGTGACGCGTTTCATTCCGGCACCTCGTTGGGTTTGGCCCGGTTCTTGCGCGGGGCGGCCGGGGTGGGGGGCGAGCTGGGCCGTTCCGCCCGGCGAAAATCGTCGAGATTCAGCCGGTGGGCGACCAGCTCCCGCACCAGCTCCTGCTGCTTTTCGACCAACTGGTTGGCATCCACAACCAGGAAGTTGAACTCCGTGCTCATGGCCAGATACTGCTCAAGCATCCGCCCCTGGAAGATGCAGAAGCTCTCATAGGGGTCGCTGGAAAGCCGCAAATCCATGCCCGCCTCGAAATACTTCAATTGCGGGCGGCCGTCCAAGATGCGTTGCAGCGAGACCTCCAAATCCGCCTTGAAGAAAAACGTGAGGTCCGGCAGCGCAGCAAAACTGTAAAGCCCCCGCACCCACTCCGGGGGGCAGCCACGGACCACATCCCGGGCGAAAGCGGTGAAGATGTAACGGTCGCACAGGACGATGTAGCCGGCGCGCAACAGGGGGACGAGGTGGCGTTCGTAGCGGTCGGCAAAATCGGTGGCGTGGATGAGGCTGAAGGTGGTGGGTGTGAGCAATTCGCGTTTCTTGCCCTTGCTCGTGGCCGATTTGACCAGTTCCGACGAGTTCCACTCGCTGAAATAGACCTTGAGGCGCTGGATCTCGAGCCAGCGTTTGAGCAGGTAAATCTGGGTGGATTTCCCCGATCCATCCAGGCCTTCAACGGCCACCAGACGGCCCGGAAAACCCAGTTCGGCAAACGTCTTCATTCCGCTATTGGAAAGTAGAACTTAAGTGGGTTTTGACAACGTTTTTCCGCCCGGCTCTCGCGCCCCGGTTCAATTCAATATTCCCGCTGCCGCTTGATGCCCGGCTCGGGAACAGGATACCGGCCGTTGGCCTCCAACTGCAGCGGCGCGGGCGAGGTGAGCGTCAGGCGGTCCACCTCGGGGGCGAATTCATGCTCACACTGCAGCATGTCCTCGTAGGTGATGATCTGGCCGGTGTGCGCCGCCATGCGGCCCATCGAGGTGACCAAACTGGCGATGGCGCCCCGCTCCGCTTCATTGTAAGGCTGGTCGCGCCGGATGGCCTCGACCAAGTCGTCGAACTCGAGCTGATACGGGCTGGGCTCGGGCTGGGGAAACGCCCAGAGCATGTCCGCCCGGGTAAAGTTGTGGCCTTTGAACGTCCGGCAGCGGCCGGGAGCGTGGCCGGAGGTTGAAATAATGGCCGAACCCTTCGTGCCATGGGCGAAACTGGCAAACTCGGAGTGACAGCCGGGCTGGTGACGGCCGTTGAACAGGAGCGTGGTGCCATCCGGGAAGGTATATTCCACGGCATAAACATCCAGGTTTTGGTCGAGTGAATCGCCGCGGTAGTGGCGTGCGCCCAACCCGTGGGCCTTGACCGGCCAGGCCCCCTTCATCCAGCAGCATTCGTCTATCTGGTGAATGTTGTAGTCGCTGAAAACCCCGCCGCTGGCCCAGAGAAAGCTGTGAAACCGCCGCACCTGCCAGAGCAACTCGGACATTTGCCCGGGCGGGCGCCCCGTCTGGGCAGCCGCCCCGCCCATCCGCGAAGCCCGCAGGAGGACCAACTCGCCGATCTCCCCGTCCTGAATCCGCTTGAGCAGTTCATGCCGGGCGCGGCAATGCCGGACCATCAGCCCCACTCCGACCTTCAACCCCTTTTGCCCGGCAGCCTCCGCCAGCTTGAGAAACTTGCGCGTGGTCGGGCCGTCCACCGTCAACGGCTTCTCCATGAAACAGTGCAGCCCCTTCTGAATGGCATACCCAAAATGCACCCACCGGAAGGCGGGCGGGGTGGCAAAAATCGCCAGATCGCCCGGCCGCAGGCAATCGAGGGCTTTTTGGTAGGCATCAAAACCGACAAACCGCTGATCGGGAGGAACCTCGACTTTTGGGCCGCATTGTTCGCGCAAGGTCTCGTGGCTGCGGGCCAGCCGTTCGGCAAAGACATCCGCCATTGCCACCAGCTTGATGGGGCCGCTGCGGGTCGCCAGCGCGTTGGCGGCGGCACCCGTGCCCCGGCCCCCGCAGCCGACCAGGGCAACCTGAATCAGGTCGCTGCCCGCGGCATGAACGCGCGGCACCGGCACACCGGCCAGCGCGGAAACGGCGGCAAAACGGGCGGTCGTTTGGAGGAACTCCCGGCGGGAGGTGCCAGACTCGGAATTATTCATGGCCCCATCCTTCCGGTGTCGGGCGTTTTCGTCAATACGCATCTAACCCGTTTACGCATCGCGCGCGGCCCCGGCGACTTTTCCCCAGCCCGCTGATTCTGGCCGCGGCCCGATGGTCACCGGCTCGCTCAGCACGGTGAATGGCGTGACTCGGTTCATCTCCAGCGGCCTCGCAGGCTCGCAGTGGACGACGGGCTTGCCGGTTGTCGGTTTCGGTTTCGCCGCCGCGACCACGGCGGGGGAAAGCCGGTGGGCTGGCCAAGCTCTCGAAGGAACGGGGGGGGTGGGAATCAATCGCTCACCCACAGCCTTGGGGCATTCGTGGGAGGGGAAGTCCCGCCAAGTCAGCGCGAGAAGCGATGAGGTTAACGCCAAAACCCGGAACGCGACAAACAGCCCTCCATGAAAACCGGATTCGCCGAGCCCGAAATCGTGACGCGCGCGGGCCCGGCCGTCTCCGCCACCATGCCTAGCGAGGATTGCGAGGCGCTTTTGGGGCGCAGCGAAGCCAGCCGGGAGATGCCCTGCCTCGAGTCGGCCGCCCTCTCCTTGAAACCTGAGCTTTGGAACGTCGAACTCCGCGCGGGCGTTTGGGGTGAGTGAAGGGAAAGCCCTCAAATGGGGCATGGAAGGGGAGTTGAAGGAAACTTATGGGAGATAGGGCAGTAGCTTGCGCGAAGGTGTAACCGTGATTGCCGCACGCTCGCAAAATGGGTAAGGTGAAATTGTTGGCGCGACCAAACTGTGGCTCATGATTGCCAAGCGCATATTAATTCTTGCAAATTCGACGAAGCACCATCCCAAGCGTTGCGTCGCTGGTCGCGAACTCATTGATGAGGGCGGCCAGTTTCGCTGGGGCGGCTGGATCAGGCCGGTTTCAAACCACGACGAGGGCGCCTTGGATTTTGACGAACGGAGTCTTCCCGGTGCGGTTGACCCGAAGCCGCTCGATGTGGTTCAAGTGCCGCTCTCAGCTCCCGAAAGCAACCCACTCCAACCCGAAAACTGGCTGATTGAACCGGAACAAGCCTGGACCAGAGAATCGGCGATGGGAGCCACGGTTCTCCCGACTCTCGTCGAGCAACCCGAAAGCTTGTGGTTCGATCCGGCTCAAAAAAGTGATCGAGCAAGCGTATCCGCGCTTGAGAGACTGGCGAAGTTCCAGTCGCTTTACCTGATTCGTCCGGACAAATTTCACTTCCAGATTCGATCCCGCGTGTGGGAAGGTTACCCGAAGAAGCAGCAGCGGGGAGTTTTCAGTTATCGTGGAAGGCACTACGACTTTGCCCTCACCGACCCGTTGATTGGCCAGAAGTACTATCCTGACTATCCGCGGACAGAAGAAGGAGACATCCACCCCGCCGATGCCAGCCGCATTCTCCTCTGCGTGAGCCTGACGCCGCCGTTTCATGGGCTGCACTACAAGGTCATCGCCACCGTTTTCGAGTTGCCCGCATGAACGCTGAGTGCCAGCCCGTTTTCACGATCGGCCACTCCAATCTGGAGATGGGCAAATTCGTGGCGCTGCTCCAACAGCATGCCATTGAGGCCGTCGCTGACGTTCGTTCCTCGCCTTACAGCCAACACCACCCGCAGTTCAATCGTGAATTGCTTCAGAAATCGCTGCAGGAGCACGAGATCGCTTATGTGTTCCTTGGGCAAGAACTGGGCGCGCGCCGCACGGAGCGCGAATGTTACCTGGAGGGACGCGCCGATTACGGCCTGATCGCGCAAACCCCGGCCTTCAAGCGCGGCATCGAACGCGTGACCCAAGGCGCGGCCAGAATGCGACTCGCCCTGATGTGCGCCGAAAAAGATCCGATTGATTGCCATCGCTGCATCCTCGTGACGCCGCATCTCCGGCGGCGCGGCCTTCGCGTCCTGCACATTCTGTCGGATGGCTCAGTGGAAGATCATGCGCAGACAGAGCAACGGTTGCTGCGTCTGTTCGCGCTCGAGGAAAATGACCTGTTCCGCTCGCCGGAAGAGAACCTTGCCCAAGCCTACAAGATGCAGGGCGAGAAAGTCGCGTACCACGAGGAAAACCTGGTGCTGCGCGAAGAACCACCGCGTTATGGCCATTGAACTGTTCACCATCGGCTTCACTCAGACCACCGCGCGTGAATTCTTCACGAAGCTCAAGCACGCGGGTGTGAAGCGCGTCGTGGACGTGCGGCTCAACAACAATTCTCAACTCGCCGGCTTTTCCAAGAAGGACGATCTTGCCTACTTCCTCCAGGAAATTGCTGGCATCGAATACGTCCACCTGCCGGAACTGGCGCCGACGCAGGACATCCTCGACACCTACAGGAAGCACAAGGGCGATTGGGGCGTTTACGAGAAAAAGTTTCTGGACTTGATGGCGCAGCGGCAGATCGAAAAATCCGTTCGGCCTGAGCTTCTCGATCACGGCTGCCTGCTTTGCAGCGAACACCTGCCGCTTCACTGCCACCGCCGGCTCGTCGCGGAATACCTCACCGCCAAATGGGGCGGCATCAAGACCACCCACCTCGTCTGAATGGCGTCTGTAAATGCGCCGGCGAAAAGGGCGTGACCGAAGTCGAGACAGTTCAAATGGGAATGGAAGAAAAGTCCCGCGAGCCTCGCGAGTCCTTTGGGAAATGTGGCGAGGTTGACGCCAAAACCCGGAACGCGACAAACAGCCATCCATGAAAACCGGCTTCGCCGAGCCCGAAATCGTGACGCGCACGGGCCCGGCCGTCTCTGCCACCATGCCTAGCGAGGATTGCGAGGCGCTTTTGGGGCGCAGCGAAGCCATCGGGTCCGACGGCCGGGTCGGGACGGTCAATCGCGGCGGCAGCGGTAGAAGCCCAAGGAGCTGGCTGGCGAGTGGACGAAGCGGAAGAACTGGTCCGCAGCCAGGGAATTTGTGCTCAAGTCAGTCCATGGGATCGGCGGCGCCAGGCTGTCCGTAAATTGCAGAACATAAGTCCCCTCAGCAGGTGGGGTGAAAGTCACGATATTGGTGGTGCCGTCGCGCGCCAGGTCGAGGCGGAGCGCGGGAATCGAGATGGTTACTGCCAGGGGCGTGTTCCCATACCAGTAACCACCATAGACGGCAAAGTCGATCGTGGCACCCGCCTGGACATTTGTGTGCAGGGCGAAGGTCCCCGCGTCTGAATCGCTCCACCACGGCTGTCCGTTGAGTCGAACCGCCACCTGCATCGTGCCTCCATCCCCCGGCAGAAACTGCCCCTCCAGTTTGACGGAACCGGAAGTCGGGGCGGTCCAGCGCAACACGGCGGGTTCCTGGCCAGGGCCCGGATGCAAGGATAACCAGCCGGTGGGAACGCCGTAGGCGAGAGGGCCAAGGTTCCTCCAGATGGTTGGCGAATTGTCGTAATACCAGCCAGCCCACTGCGGGTTGCCATTCCCGGGATTCAGCGCGGTGGTAAACAGGTTTAACGGCCCAAAGCCGCTCGGCATCCAACCATAAGACCAGACGCCGTTGGGATTGCCTTTGGTGACGCTAAAATCAACCGTCGCATCGTAGGCGAGCGTCTGCGCGGTGACTGACGGCGCCGGGAACAGCACGAAGAGGGCGCCGGATAACAGGAAGGAGCATAGGGTGTTGGTCTTCATTTGCCGAGAGGATTTGTTCAGGGGCGACACAGATGACAATGCGCATCACCGATCCCGCCCCGCTGGCGCCGCACATGGAACCGTGGCGCCATGTCGGGATTCGGTGCATCCGGCTTTTGGGATGATGAAATCATAGGCTCGTAACCAGAATCTCTTTACAGGTGATGGTCGGTTCGTCCGTCATGAAGCCGACGAAGCCGCCGGCATAAGGCAGGTCCATGGCGTAGGCCACGAGGTCGTCGTTTACGAAGGCAAAGGCGTTTCGCTCGTGGGTAATCACCGTGAGGGTGTACCACACGCCTGGAACAATAGCAGGCTTCTGCACGACGGACGCGTATTCGGCAACGGCCTCGAACCCACCCTCCATGAACGCATCCTGCGTAATCCTGCAAGTGTTCCCATCCTCCCCGGCTACCGTGAACCGCATAAAGTGGTTTGTGTCCTGAGCATGGAAAATGAGCCCGAAGTCGTTGTTGGTTGCGGCAGTCATGATTCTGGCTCGCAGGATGTAATTCGTCCAACAGGCCGGCTCCGCCATGGCACAGGCATCCCACGTCGGCGCTGCCACGATGCCCGTATAGGCGCCTGCAGCGACGGACCACTGCCCGCTGCGCCGGGTCCACCTTCGGTCGCTGCCATCGGCGAAGTCCTCGGCCAGAAGGATGGTTTTGTTAGTATTGGCAGCGACGCGGTAGAACATCGGCACGTCCACAGTCTTCGTGGCTCCGGCGGTTCCGGGCAGGGGGCGCAACAGCGACCACGAATCCTGCCACGGACCTGTGACTGTGGATGCCCACTGCACGCTAAAGACGGCGTTGGAGAGGCGGTTGGACCAGGTGAGCACGCCATTACCATGGAATCCCGTGATGACCGCCTGCTGGGCAACGACGGCAAAGGCTGAGGCCCAGGCAAGCAGACCGAGAAGTATTGCATTTTTCATTTTTCGACTCTCTCCTGATTGGCGGTCCCCCAAAAAACGCATGCGAACTCGAATAACATCCCAGGAAGGGTGATATGCGACGGGCCTCGAGCTGATGCCGGCATATCGCATGAGGTTCGATTCCTTCTACGCGCCACAGAGAGTTTTGCAAAGCATTTTTTCCCGGTTTTCTTCGCCGGCCGATCAAAACGCACCAACTGGCGGCGGCAAGGATGGGGTACAGAGACGGGTCGAACGCGCCGCGGGTAAAACCGATAAACCATGAGCCTTGCGATGGTATGGCCCCGGGCACGCCGTTCCCACCAAAGGTCATGGCTCACGACGCTGGGGCCAGCCAAATCTCGGGCTGATGATGGAGGCAGGCCTTCCGGTCCGGATTTTTGGCCGTGCGCCGCGCTGACCTCCGCGCTAAGTTGAAAGTGCATAACCGAGAGTGAGAAACCGTATGCCGAAGATCAGGAACTTCTCGTTGCCACCGGACTTGACCGAGGCGTTGGTCGAGGCGCTGGAGGTATTGCCGATTGACCGGCTGATGGCGTGGGCGCAGGAATGCCAGCCGGGCGGGGTCATGCGGCCGGACGTGATCCGGGCGCAGGTGAACGCGCTGGTGCGGAGTGAGGGGGAGCTGGACGCCGGTTTGCTCAAGCTGCTGGAAACGGAAGGGCCGTACCGGGAGACGATTTCGTTCCTTTCTCTGGCGGCGTTGCAGGAGTACTTCGAGCCCCTGGCGCGCATCATGGGGCGGGAACGGCTGCTGCTGGGGTTGCTGGCGGATCCACGGGACCGCGTCCAGGAGTGGGCCATCGAACAGGTCCAACGGCCGGCTTCGTCGGGGACGGGGGAAGGTTTTCCGCGTGAGGCAGTGGAGAGCATGTGGGCGGGAATCGAGGAGCGGTTGGTGTACCCGCTCCAAGTGGATCTGGCGCCAGGCAAATCCCTAGAGGGTCCTCCGTCCGGACTCCTTGACTCGCTCGAAAAGACCGCCATCACAGGCTTCGCGCAGCAGCTCGATAGCCAGAAAAAGAAGGTCGAACGGCTCAACCGGGAACTGGGAAAACAGAAACAGCGTTACCTCGAAAAACTGAAGCAGCAGTCGGCCGCCGCCGAGTCGGAGAAGAAGCAGTTGCGGACGGAACTGGAGGCGGCCCGGGCGCAAATCTCGGCGCGGGACAAGGAGGTTGGACGGCTGGAGGCGCGACTGGCCGAGTTGTCGCAGCGGATTGAGGCGACCGTAGCGGAGCGGTTGCGAGCGGAGACCTCGACGCTGGTCCGGAAATGGCTTGGCGAGCCGCTGGAAACCGAAGCGGCGCTTGAGGCGGCCCGGGCCAGCGCGCCGGACTTGGTGGCCAAAGCGGAGGCGGTGTTGGAAGCGCAGGGACGACAGGACCGGCACACCGGCAACCGGCTCGAGTTGGAAAAACGGCTGACCGCACTGCGGGAAACGCGGGCGAGGCTGGAATCCGCGCTGCAGAACGCGGTGACACCCGTTTCGCAGCTTCGGCCGACCCTGCGGGAGGTCGAGGCCGAGATTGGCCGGTTGGAGCGGTTGCTGGGCGTTGCGGCGCGGGCACCGGAAGTCGTGTCGCGGCTGCTGGCGGGGGTCAACGCGGCCGGGACATGGGAAGAGGTGAGAACCTTGAGCCAGGTGGTGGACCAGATGAGCGAGGCGGGGCTGCTGGGCGGACCGGAGGCGCGGACGGTTTATAACGCCGTCCAGCGCAAGTTCAGCCTTCTGCAGGAGCGCACGCGGTCTTTCGAGGGGGACAACGGCTGGTCCCTCCGGGACACCCTGTTCCGCAACAAACCCGCCCTGCTCCTGCTGGACGGACACAACATTCTCTTTTCGTTGCAGGATATTTTCGGCGCGGATTACGAGAACGGATACCCGGGCCCCCTCGCCCGCCAGCGCCTGACCCGGATCGTCGAGCGGCTGGTGCAGAACCGTTCCAATCTGCGCGTGAAGCTTTGCTTCGACGGTCCGGACGCGCGCTCGGTGCAGGTCAGCTCCAATGTTTCGGTTGAATACTCCGGCGGCACCGGCCGGGACCGCGCCGACGAAATGATTGTGTCGCGGTTGCTGTTCAAGGACCTGCAGACCCTGGACCAAAAGGTCTTTGTGGTCACCGACGACCGCCGGATTCGCCACGCGATTCTGCAGAGCGGGGCCAAATTCGTCCGCACTGACCTGTTCGCCGTGCTCCTGGCCGATTTTGGATGTCTGAACTGACCCGCCCGGACCGCCTTAAGGTCTGCTGATCTCCCGGGTGAAGGCGTTGACCGACTTGATGCGGGCTTCCTTGGCGGCGTCCATGACTTTGACGATCTGGCCGAAGGGAGCGGCTTTGTCGGCGCTAATGGCCAGGCGCACTTCGGGGTTTTTTGAAGCCGCCTCCAACAGCTCGTCGCGAAGCCGCTCGGCGGTGACCGGCGTGCCTTGCGGGCCGAAGCGCAGGCTGCCCTGCGGGTCCACCGTGACGACCAGGGGCGGTGTTTCGTTGGCGCCGGTTTGTTGGGCCTGGGAAGACTCCGGCAGGGCGAGCTTGAGAGCGGGCTGCTGTTTGAAGGTCGTGGTGACCATGAGGAAGATCAGCAGCACGATCAGCACGTCAATCAAGGCGACGATGATGATGGCCGGCGGCTGGCGGCGTTTGCGGACGCGGAAACGCATGGCTTACTTGCGCGCCTCCTCGCGGTACTGGCGGCGGATGAACTCATCACACAGGGTCTCCATCTCCACAGCGATGGTTTCGACCTTCTTGCTGTAATAGCTCCAAAAGATGAGGCAGGGGATGGCGATGAGCAGGCCGATGAGCGTGGCGTTGAGGATCAGGGCAATGCCTTTGGCCAGGCGCGTCGCGTCGGTCAGGCCCGCCTCGCCAATGTCCCCGAACAGGGTCATCATGCCGGCGATGGTGCCGACCAGGCCGAGCAGCGGCGCAATGCCGACGATGATTTCAATCACCACCAACCCGCGCTCCAGCCGCGTAATCTCCTGCCGGGCGCGGGTCTGGAGCGCATCCACGTTTTCATCCTTGGGCCAATGCAGATGATCGGCCGCCAGCAGCAACAACCGGCTGATGGGCGAGTCGTGCTGCTGGCACACCCGCCGCAGCACGGGGAGGTCCTGCCGGCCCTGGCATGACTCGAGGGCGGAATGGACCTCGGGCGGCACGACCCGGCGCCAGCGCAGCGCCCAGCCGCGCTCGACGATAAAGGTCAGGCCCACCACCGAAGTGACCGCCAACACGACGTAAACAAATGCTTCCATAGACCAAGGATGCGCGGAAACTAGTTATAATAGAAGGTGAATTGAATGCTGCGGCTCTCGCCCATGAGGCGCCGCATTTCGGTCGGCCAGGCGGCGAACGGCGCCGGGTCCAGCACGGCTTTCTGGCAGAGCAGGCCCAACACTTCCCCGGCGGTGTTCTCGGCCACCGTCAGCCCCGTGACGCGTCCGTCCTGGTGCAGTCTGAAATGGAGCACGACCTTGCCGCGGCTGTCGGAGGCGAAATCCCGCTCGTCCAACAAGCTGAACCAACGCTGGGAAATCGCTTCCACGAGCATGGCATCATAAGCGCCAAATGGCGTGGCCTTGGCATCGAGCGACGCCACCTCCAGCCGGCGCCTGACGCCGCCGTCCTGCTTCATCTTCTCACCGGGAATGTGGCTGGCCGGCTTGCGGGCCAGGGCTTCCTTGATCGTGCGCGGGCGAGAGCGGACATCCTGACCGGCGTCCTTCTGGGGGGAGGTTGGCTCGGGTGGTTTGGCCAGGGCCAGGTCCGCCGGCGCGGGCGCCGGTTTGAGAAGGGGCGCGGGCTCGGGGGCGGGTTTGGGCTTCAGTTCCTCCTGCTCTTCCCTGGCAGGAGTGGCGGGGAGGGCGGGCTGCAGGGGGACGGGCTTGTCCCGGGGCACATCCTCCGTTTTGGCCACTTGCTCCTGGTGACCGGTGATTTTGGGAACGCCGATGTCCTGGTCGGCATCAGGATTGGCGGCTTGGGAGTTGTGGCTCGAGTAGTATTGAGCGTTTTTCGGCGCCTCCGGCGTGGCTTGGGCCGGACTGACCTCGACGAACACCAGCGGGATGTCGGGCAGGGGCTCGGCCGGCCGGGCCGGTTCGGCTTCCGCTTTCCGGAGCAAGGCGGTCAGCATTCTTGACGACTTCACCCAATGGAGGTTTTGAAGGTGCTGCCACCACCCAAGCTGTTTGCCGGTGTAATACCCCCCCGCCAGCGCGAGGTGAACCGTCAACGAAATGACAAACGCCCACGCCAGCCGCGACGAGTCGGACCGGCCGGGACGCAACCACCATTTCAGTTGATCGGCAACAGACATGCACTGCCAGTTTGCCGCAGGGGCACGGCAGCGGCAACTGTTTAGACATTGCCTCGCCCCGCGGCAGATGGAATGTTAGCATCCGCAATGCCAGTTATCGTCAAGATTTGTGGAATCACCCATCCAGCAGATGCGGAGGTGGCGGTCGCCGCCGGCGCCGATGCGCTCGGTTTCATGTTTTTCGAGGGCAGTCCGCGCCATGTCACCCTTGAGGCGGCAGCCGCCATCTGCCGCCAACTCCCGCCCCACGTGGTTCGCACCGGCGTCTTTGTGGACGCGCCGGAGGAAGTGGTGATGGGGGCGATTGCGGCGTGCGGCTTGAACCTCCTGCAATTCCACGGTCACGAGTCGCCGGACTACTGCCGGCAGTTCGGGCTCATGAGCATGAAGGCCTTTCGCATCCGGGACGCCGAGTCATTGCAGCAACTGCCGAAATACCCCACCGAAGCCTGGCTGCTGGATGCTTACTCCCCGGACAAACTGGGCGGCACCGGGGAGGTCTTCAACTGGGCGCTGGCCCTCGAAGCGCGCAAGTTTGGACGACCTATTTTTCTCGCGGGGGGGCTGACGCCCGAAAACGTGGCGGAGGCCGTCCGAACGGTTCAGCCTTACGGCGTGGACGTGTCGAGCGGCGTGGAGGCCACGCCGGGCCGGAAAGACCCGGGGAAGGTTCGGGCCTTCATCCGGTCGGCAAAAGCCGCGGACTTGGAATCAGCGTGAGATTCCAGCCCGGCACCGGACCGTCACCGGTTCAGCCTTGAGAATGAAGTCCATGCCACTCCAACTTGAAAGTTACCTCGGCAAGCCGGTCGAGGCGTTGCCGACCCCCGCTCTCATCGTGGATGCGGACGCGCTCGAGCACAACCTCGCCTGTCTCGCAGGTTATTTTGCCCGCCGGAAGGCCCGGCTCCGGCCGCATTTCAAATCGCACAAATGCGTGACCCTGGCCCGGCGCCAGTTGGCCGCTGGCAACACGGCGGGAATCACCTGCGCAAAACTCTCCGAGGCCGAGGTGCTGGTGGCCGGTGGGGTGAAGGATGTGCTCATCGCCAACCAGGTGGTGGGAAAGCCAAAGGCGGAGCGGTTGGCCGTCCTGAACCACGCCGCCACCGTGCGGGCGGCGGTGGATGGCGCGGAGAACGTTGAGGAGCTGGGGGCGGCGGCTGTCGCGGCGGGGGTTGCGATCGGAGTGTTGATTGAGATTGATGTGGGCATGCGGCGGTGCGGCGTCCCGCCGGGCGAACCGGCGCTCGCGCTGGCGCGGAAGATCGCCGCGACTCCCGGTCTGCGCCTCGACGGCTTGCAGGCCTACGAAGGACACCTGGTCACCTGTCCGGACTTTGAAGAACGGCGGGCCCGGGTTACGGACGCCATGCAACCGGTGGCCGCCACCCGCCGGTTGCTCGAGGCAGCGGGGTTGCCTTGCCCCATCGTGTCGGGGGGCGGAACCGGCACTTACGAGATCACGGGGAACCTGCCGCACTTTGATGAAATTCAGGCGGGCAGCTATGCCCTGATGGACTGCGCTTACGCGAAGGTCTCGCCGATGTTCCACAACGCGTTGTTCGTGCTCGCCACCATCCTCTCATCAGGGCGGGGGTTCGCGGTGGCGGACGTCGGACTCAAAGGAATGGGCAACGAATTCGGTTTGCCGGTCATCGCCGGCCACCCCGAGGCCCGGCCGCGCTCCATCGCCGAGGAACATCTGCCGATAGACAACTTCGGCGCTGCCGTCGGTGAGAAGATTCGCATCATTCCCTCGCATGGCTGCACCACGTGCAATCTCCATCGCCGGATGTGGATTTTCAGGAGGGGGATGATCGAAGACATGTGGCCCATCGAGGCCAGCGGGTGTCTCGAGTAAGCTCCCCGGGGCTGCGCTGGATTTCAGGCCTGCCACCGCAAGATCGCATCCAGTTCCGAAGCCACCCCAACGCGCAGGCTCCATGCCGCCTGGCCGCTCCGTCTCACCCCCGTTCGACCAAGACGGGCCGTCGCGTGGCCTGGCGCCGCCGTCGCCTGCCCTTTCCCGCGTCCCCGGGACTGATGCCGCGCTAGATTTGCGAGTACTCGGCCGCGACCAGTTGCAGATTGGTGATCCCGCTCAGGATGGCTTTGTCGGAGTATTCGGGCATGGCGCTGAGGCGCTTCCACTCCGGGTGCGACACGAATTTCTTCCAGGCGGCCTTCTGCTCCTCCATGTTCTTAAAGGCCAGCATGTAGGTCAGATTTGGCATCCGCGTGCCAACGACGGTTTGACCGAAAAACACGGGGTTGAGGCCGACCTCGCGGAAGAGGCGGATTTCGCCGGCGTCGTTGAACATTTCGATCTTCTTCAATCCGGTCCGGACGCTGGGGCTCTCGTAGATGCGCAACTGGAAGACCCGGCCCGGGTTGGAGACCGGGCGCTCGAGCTGCGGCATGCCTTCGAAAGCGACCATCAACGAAGACTCCATGCGCTTGAAGGCCGGCGCCTCGGCGGGTGCATTGATGAATTCCTCGCCGTTGGAAAGAAAGTCGGGATCGGCCGCCAACTCGGCGTTGAGGTTGACCACGGTGTCGAGAGATTTGTGGCGCAACAGCACGTAAACCGGGCTGAGCCCTTCGGCGGGGCGGAAGACGCCCACCGGTTTGAGTCCGAGCCGGTTGAGCGCCGGGATGGCCGCCTCTTTGAGAAAGGCGTCCAGTTTTTGTTTTTGCGCCTCGGTTTCGAGGATGAACTGCCGCAGCTCGTAGTAGTCGCGGCCGGAGCCGCCGCCCGCCGCGCGGGCGGAACCTGTGGGCGATAAGGTGAGGGCTGCCACACTGGCAGTCCCGGTCAGGGCAAGAAATTGGCGTCGCTTCATGGGCTGAAAGTAGGGGGGGAGTGGGCCGGCTGGAAAGGCAAAAAAAACGGTCCGGCGATAATTGAATTTACAGCGGGGCGGCTGTTTGACATGCTGCATATAAGCTCCGGGAAACGCCGGGGCGGCCAAACCATGCATCTGATCGAACGTTTGTGGAATGCATCCCCCGGCTCGATTTGCCGGGGACTCAAACGGCGTTGGCACGAGCGGCAGGTCGGCTCCACCTGGGGCACCATCCAGGCCGGCATCCTCGCCGGCGCGGAACTGTACCTCCCGCCGGCCGGCCCGGTGTGGAAGGAAATGATTGCCGGGTATTATGACAACTTCCTCTACGAGGCGCTCCAGCCCCGCCATCCCCCGGCGGGCAAAGTCGTGTGGGACATTGGCGCGCACGTGGGGTATCATTCGCTGGCGTTTGCGGCCCTGGGCGCCGAGGTGCTGGCCTTCGAGCCCAACCAAGCCAATGTCGAGCGGTTCGAGTTGAATGTGAAACGGAATGCAAAACTGGCGCCTCGCATCCGCCACCTCGTTGTGGCGGTCTCCGATACCGATGGCCAGATGACCTTTCGCCAGAGCGGCGACTTGCGCGGCGCCAGCATGGGAGGGCATCTGGACCGGGCGCTGCCGCCCCTGGACCCCCAGGCTTACGAGCAAGCCCGGTTCAAGGATGTGGTCGTGCCCACCGTGCGGATTGACACGCTGATTGAGAGCCGCGGCGAAAGGCCGCCGGACATTTTGAAGATTGACGTGGAGGGGGCGGAGGAACTGGTGCTGAAAGGCGCGATGAATCTCTTGAAGCAACGGCATCCGGTGCTGCTGATCGAAGTGCATCACATCTGCCTGATGTTCGGGATTCAGAAACTGCTGCTGGACGCCGGCTACACCACCCGATTGCTTGACCAGGCCCACGCCACGCCTTCGCGCTGCTTTATCATGGCCGAGGCGTGAGCGGGGCCGCGTTCTCATGGATACTCGTCCGCTGACCGTCGCCTGGTGCTCCTACTTTCCCGTCGAATGGCTCCCGGACGCGCCGGAGGTCATCCGGCGCCTGCCCCGGCGTCATCCCGCCTCCTGGCTGCAGGCCGGCGTCGAGGAGTTTAAACAGCGGGACAACCTCAAGCTGCATGTCATCGAATTACGCAAGGGATTGCGGGAAGATGTGACGTTCGATTCCGGTCGGGTGACCTTTCACTGTCTGAAGGTTCCGGGGGGCCTGCGGGCGCCGACGTTGTTCTGGCTGGACACCTTCCTGATTCGCCGCCGACTCAAACAGGTCAGGCCGGATGCGATACACGCGTGGGGTTCGGAAAAAGGGGCCGCCCTGGTCGCCTCGCGGCTGGCTTATCCCTACCTGGTTTCCTTGCAGGGCTTGATGCAGTATTTTTCGGAGCTGCTTGACCTCAAAACTTACGAACGGGCGGCGGCGTGGTTTGAGCGCGTGAGCCTTCGCCGCGCCCGGGTGGCCAGTGGCGAGTCCACCTTTGTCGTCAACTGGCTGCGCCAGCATTATCCGCACCTGGAGGTGCACCACGTCGAGCACACCCCCACGTGGACGTTCTACGGCGTCAAGCGGGAGCCCGAAACCCGCCCCATCCAGTTCCTGTTTATCGGCAGTATCGGTTATCGCAAAGGCACCGACTTGTTGCTGCTGGCGCTGGACCGGCTTAGAAAGCAACTGGATTTCCGCCTGACCTTGATCGGCTTTTCGGCCGATGCGGAATTTCTCGGCCGTTTGAAAAGCCAGACTTCTTCCGAACTTTGGGAACGCGTGAACCTCCTGCGCACCGCCCCTACTTCGCAGGTCCTGGAACACATGGGGCGCGCCACCATGGTCCTGTTTCCCACCCGCGCCGATACCGGCCCCGTGGCCGTCAAGGAGGCGGTCATCGCGGGTGTTCCAGTCATCGGCAGCGCCATGGGCGGCATCCCGGACTACGTCACCCCCGGGAAAAACGGACTCATCTTCCCCCCCGGCGACCTCGAGGGCTTCACCCACGCCATTCGCCAAGCCTGTGCCCATCCCCTTTTCAGCCGGGGACAGGTGGACCCGGCGGCATTGGCCGATGTGCGCGAGCGCTTGTCTCCCCGCCGCATGGCCGATGGGTTCCTGCAAATCTATCAGCGGCTGGCCAAACGGCCGGAGGCTCGCGCATCCTGAAAGCCGGCCGCGTGGGACCCAGGATGCCGCCCGGGCCTCGCACGGCCCCAAGAAATCGCTTTGCCCGATCGCCGGCCGGGGGGCTAACGTAAGAGCCATGGACCGTGACGAACTGCGAGCCCGGGTGGCCCAACTGCGCTGGCACCACTCGATTGACCTCGGGCAAGGGATCATAACGCCGGGGCAGGACAACAGCCCCCGCAAACTCGCGCGGCTGGGCCTGCCGGAATCCCTTGCCGGCAAAACCGTGCTGGATGTGGGCGCCTGGGACGGTTTCTTCTCGTTCGAAGCGGAGCGACGGGGCGCGCGACGAGTGCTGGCCACCGATTCCTACTCGTGGAACGGATCGCATGACTGGGGCGACAAGCGTGGCTTCCTGCTGGCCCGCGAAGCCCTCGGGTCCAAGGTCGAGGACATGGATATTGACGTCCTGGACCTGAGCCCGGAGCGGCTGGGGGGCACGTTTGACCTCGTGCTCTTCCTGGGGGTGCTCTATCACATGAAACACCCCATGCTGGCTCTCGAACGCGTGGCCAGCGTCACCGGCGAAAGGGTCATCGTCGAAACCGCCGTGGACATGCTTTCCACCCGCCGCGCGGCGATGGCCTTCTATCCGGGAGATGAACTGGGCAAGGACCCCACCAACTGGTGCGGCCCCAACCCCCAGGCGGTCGTCGGCATGTTGCGGGTGGCGGGCTTCAAGCGAATCGAGATCGTGGCCGGCTTGCGCCCGCTTTGGTTCCGCCTGGCGCGGGCGGCCCGGGAGAAATGGCGCCGCGGGTTCGGATTCTGGAGCATCGCGCGCACCGACCGCATTGTGGTGCATGCCTGGAAATAAGGAGGCCGGCGCCCGGCGGCCACGCGGCCCGGCTGGCCCAGCAAGCGGAGGCGAGTTTCGTTAAGTCGTACGATT
>ERZ795051.2997-NODE-2997-length-17862-cov-23.595496_pt1 | contig 17862 bp, 15 predicted proteins | sample MGYA00375135_ERZ795051 | MGnify/ENA primary metagenome ERZ795051 (study PRJEB30180, sample SAMN05720222) | activated sludge metagenome | isolation source: Anaerobic digester | place: Japan | collected 2015-05-26 ... | reverse complement strand
TTTGTACTCGGTCTTCCAGCCATTTTCTACATTTTCATCCTTTCCATATTTATATCATTAAACAAATGCAAACCAATTAATAATATCTCCACTTGGTTCAGTCTGAGATAATACTTCATGATACCATACCTCCGTTTTCTCCTAAACTTGTAAAAGTTATTTTTACTGGAGTCGTGTCTAAAAAATCGGGATAAGGAAGTTGCATCATATCACATACTTTCGAGCAATAAAAAGAAGCTACCTTGTTAAGTAGCCTCTTGTCGAGTTATTTTCCTTATGCGAACCTACACAAGCATATAATCAATGCTAATAGTCACCGATGTACCACCACTGAATGATGCACCATATACAGTTAATGCTTTTCCTACTGTTAAAGCTGATAACATGCCTACACCATCTGTAACATTTGCGATAGTTGCTCCTGAACTGATTTTTGCACCGTCAGTCAACGCTGCTTTAGCTACTGTAGTAACTACAACAGGATTTGTGTTATTATCTTGTATTAACATGTTTGTTCCACCTCCAGATGAAAAATCACCTGTAGATTTAATAAAATATCTTAGTGGTTTAATACTATAACCTGGTACTGCTGGTATTAACGTTGCTCCTGCTGCTATTTGTTCTAGAGTTATTGTACCTGTATAATTCTTAACAACTCCAACTTGTATACCTGGCAAGTCATCAATCATCTCCTTCCAAATTGGTACACCAATACGGTTGATACCAATGGTTGACTCATGATTGATGCCATTACCGCCATAAGGTTGCTTTGTTGTTGTGTCTCCATCAACATATTGACCCCAAATTTGTTCATCTGTTAAAAGTTTTGGATATGCCTTATTCTTAAATTCATATAATGTTATGTTTTTGACTGTATAAGTTCCGGTATTACCACTTTCTTTTTTGAACTGGATAATACCAGCAGCATTGTTGATTTGGATGTTTTCATCATACAGCACCAAAGCATCATCCACATATACTTTTAACACGTTATTTACTCTCTCCACAATAAAAACCCTGTCTGTATCGTCGTGGAATGGTGCTATAGATACAGTACCAAGCCTATTTGATGTAGCAAGATTATCCCAACTTGCAGTTGCTATCGCTCCCCATTGAGATGAATCTGGATTATTACCGTAGCTGTGTATCTCACACAGTGTGTCCGATGTGCGAGGAAATATCTGTATAATATTAGCAATACTCGTTGAGCCATAAAGCACACGTAAACATTCACCACCAGCTGGGGAATCTGTGCTAAATTTAGCGGTAAATTTAAGCTTAAAGTTACTAAGTTTTGGAGTATTGATTGTTATAATATCTGTTGTATTTTTCATAATAAAACCATCAGTGTTGTTTCCTGTTGAGGTTGATGTAATATCTAGTGCTAAAGGATTACCATCCAGATATGTCACAAGCGGGTCATAACCATCTCTTAATATATGATATAGCCTGTTAACATCTGCAATATATGCACCACGTTCCAGACCATACCATCTTACTGTATGTGCTGCGATATCTCTACTAGCCTGTGATTCTTCGCTACTGTACACACCGTTTCTTACAGGTTGTGGCGTTGTAGCAAATATGCTACTAGGTTTTTTTACAAAATTAGTATCAATATAGTCTAGTATAGCTTTTAGTGTGTATTTAACACTTTTTGACAATGTGTAACTAGTATGATTTATACCGTGATTCCAAATTACAAGGTCAGGATTAGCATCTTTAAGATGTTCTATCCAAGTTTTTTCAACTCCGCTTATGGTCTTATTTTGATTCCATTCATGCATTGTTGTTCCTGCGATAGCATAGTTTTTGAATGTTATATTTACGCCTGGATACTTATTTAGTATCATTGTTCTTATTTTTTCCGCATTACTTTCGGACTTGCTTATAGCATTTGGTCCATAAGTTAATCTGCTATCTCCCATAAATACTACAGTTGCGTTCCCAGACTCTATTGCTTTTTCCCATGTCGCAAAAGTAGCTTTCATGCTTCTGCACATGTTCATTTTTGGTAATGCATCACCTACGTTGGCAAACACAACGCTTTCTCCCATAGTACCACTTTGAATATTTAATTGTTTTGCATTATATCCAGTATTGTCACTATAAAAGTTGCCCGACATAAAACATCATCCTCCTATATTTTGTCAAGCCCCAATTCATCTCACACTTAAAGAAGTGAGAGTATTCTTGGTGATTTAAAGATAAAATAATTGGGAAGTAAATTGCTTCCCAATATCTAAAATTAGGCTATTACATCCATTATTCCGTATTTAGCATTGGTAGCAATACCAACAGCCCATCTCTTCTGAAGCGTAGTAGCCTGAGTAAGATTAGCGTTTGCATACTGTCCATCGGTAATTGTAATAGTTTCGCCTTCAAAACCAATCTTTACAAGTTTCTGTACTCCAGTAGAAATGAAATACAACTTATCATCTTCAAGAGCAAAAGAATAATCTCCAGCGGCATCGTCTATCTTCTGAGGAATTTCAAACAAGCCTACACCCATGAAAGTAGTTAAGTAACCCATGCGGTTATAAATGTCGCCAAGCTGCATTTTAAGATAATCATTAGAAGGAAGTATCTTAGAAAGTCCAATTTTAGTGCCAAATACAACACATCTTGCACCACCATTAGCAGCCTGTACTCTCTGAGCAAGTTTTACAAATCCATCAACAGTAAAAGAAGCTTCTTTGAAATTATTAGGAAGTGTAGCATATGTATCATTAATTGCCTTATAAACATCAATAGACAATTCTTTTTCCATAGCCAAAGCACACTTCATAGCATATTCAGCAAGATTTCTCTTACCACACAAAATTCTATACAAATCTTCTTCTACGGTTACAAAACGAGGCTCTGGATTAAGAGCAACCTGCCCGTTAAACTGTCTCTGTGCAAAAGTATGTCTCTTCCCGTTTGCACCTTTTGATACTATAAACAAATCACTTGAAGCAATATCAAATACAAAATTATCACCAAATCCACCATTTCTGACTTCTGCAAACTGCATAAAGTCATCAACTACGACTTCAGGTATAACCATATCTATCATTGAACCAATGACTGCAAAAGTAGCCCATCTGTAGTTAGGATTGGTTTTCCATATCGCATCAGAGAAACCAGTATTGTTGATTCCTGCAACTTCACCAATCCTTGCTTCTATTGCTTTATGCAATTTCTCGGTTTTTTCCTCAAAAGATACGTTTCTATCATAATCAACATTAGTTTTGAAATTTACTGCTCTATAGTGATTGAAATAATCTCCCCATGCTTTATACAAATCTACATTTCCATTAGAAAATTTCAATACATTATCTGGAATTCTTATCATATGACATTCTCCTTTCATTTTATTTTAATATTTTACGCTTTCACACAGATAAACCTATATGCTGTTACTCTTTCATTACCAATTGATACATAAGTATCACTAACATATTTATAAGCAAGAGAAACATTACTAGCATCATCCGCCCAAGTAAGTTTAGTAGTATCATTAGCAGGAACTACATATGTGTTAGCACCCTTTGTCCCTGCAAGACCATCGGCAGTAATTACTATTTCATCAACACCCGCCATCGGCTTATACATTGTAAACTTCTTACCAGCAGGAATATTAAATTCTCTGGGGTCATCAGTAAGTCCAGAATATTTACCATTTACTAATACATTTACAGGTTCATTTACCATGTAAAATATGTCACTTGCCAAAGTAGCAGTAGCAGGAACATTTACATTATAAACATCGTTTTCACCTTTAGTAGTAGACTTGTTGCCTAAAGCAACGACATGACCGTTTTCAACTGCAACAGCAGCCTTACCAAATTTATTCAAAGAATCAATATTTTTTGCAGCTATTTCACCAGCTATTAAAACAGAATAACTCATATTACATCCTCCTTTAATTTTTTATAATAATATTTTTTAAATCCTATCCCACAAACTCTTGTTCGTGTTATCATCAACAATATCTATATTTATTGGAACTCTTATAGAGCCAACATCACCTTTGTTCTTAGATTTTGCAACACTATAAGCAAATGCCTTAATAGCATTACTAAAATCATCTGGATTGCTAAATTCTTTAGCCTTTTCACGCCATTCGTCAATCTGTTCTTGTGTTAAATCATCAGCGACAGAATTGATTGCAAATTCAATTTTAGATTTTCTTTCTTGTTCTTCAACATTAGTCTTAAATTCAAGAAGTTTAGTATTTTCTTCTTTTAATGCTTCAAAATCTTTTTCAAGAGTAGAGAACTTTTCAGAAATTTCTTCAAGTTCAGCTATCTTTTCTTTATAAGTAGTAATTTCACTATTAAGCTGTTCTTTTTCTGTAGCAAATTCTTGTTCCTTTTCTGCAATTTTCTTATTTACAAAGTCCATCAAATCATCTTTTTCGTCTGAATCATCATCTATAATGACATAAGTCATTTTTGCACGTTTTACACCTTCAAGATTAAGTTTAGCTACACCATCTTCAATAGAGTATGGAATAGCAACAGTTTTGTTTGATTCTTCATCCTTAGCATAAATATAATCTTCATCGTAATCTCTCATCCAATATTTGCTACATTCTATATCTCCATTTTTGTATTTGACATCATTACAAGCAGCCGATAGAAAAGACCACATTTCATTTGCAGTAATGCCAAAGGTTTGAGCAAATTCTTCTTTATTAAATTTCATATCTTCACCATCCTTACATGAAAAGTTACTTGTATCTAAACCAAGTATTTTATAATATTTTTTTAATTTTGCTTTTGCAGATTTATAATAGTCTGCGTTTGTGTTTCTTTCTAAGAAAGAAAGAGCAGCTTCGCAGCCAGACTTGCACAATACTAAAATATTATCTTTTATTCTGCATACAGGATATTTAAGTTTTAAACTAGGAGAATCCTCCCATCCATCTTCAACAACTAAATAGCATTTGTTAACTAATGTTTTATAATTCTTAGCTTTTAAAATACTATCTCTTAATTGTATCTTATCAACGCTTCCCCAAGGCGTAGTCATATCTGCTGACTTTTTAGATAAGTCTATTTTAATAGGATCATTCTTTCCTATATCTTCTTTAGGCACAGCAAATAATATTTTCTTTACTTCTTCAACCATTTCAGAAAATTTTAATACAGTTGCTTTTGCGTTAGGAATAGCAGGAGAATCACCAATCAATGTTACACCTAAAAAAACAAACGATAAAATCTCTGTTTTTTCGTCTTTTTGTTGACTGTCCACTATCTGTATTTCCATTGATATAGGCTTTTCTCCATCGTGTTTCTTAAAAACTTCTAATACTTCTGGACAATAATATTTCCATATGTAAGCAGTACATACAAGCCATAATTCTTTATTTTCGTCATACTCAAACCTAATATCATCTTTTGACAATACAACTCCACAAGGAATTTCATCTATTTCATGTCCCATGAAGTCTTTCGTGTATTTATTATATTTATAAAGTATTGGTTTGCCAACAAGGGTATCTGCTGACTGTCTTATAGCATCTTCGGTTATGGGAAGATTATGTTTGTTGTCACCGCTTTTTGCAACCCACATTTCTATCTTTGCTAATTGATTGTCGCTTATATCCTGTATATTATATTTGTTTATTGTAAATCTTACAACATTATTCACATCTTCACCACCTTTCGTTTAACTAAATTACCGAGAAATCCTCGTCAGTTAAGACTTAGGGTAGTCAACTAAGGCTTTTACAAGCCTCCGTTTATAGAAACGGAGGTAGTTGACATAGGGCAGGGAAGAAGGGTTATTCTTTTGGAAATGCCAAATTCCCTGTTTCTTTGTTCTTTTTCCATTCCAACAATGCATTACTTAATTCTTCTGTTTTAAGAAAAATCCATACTATTTTTTTATCGTTTTCATCAATTTGTCTTGATATATATTTTATATTTTTAATTTCACATAAAAATTTTTTTAAGTTTTTACTTTTACAATAAAACTTTTTTTCATTGATTACATCTGGATTACTTACAAACATTCCAAATTAACTTCCTTTCCGTTAATCATATTTCCTTGTCTATATTGCTTCCAGCAGCTCTACTTATTTCACCTGCGTCCGTCAAATCATTATCTTCCTTTGCTTGTCTACCACCTTTACTATCTTCTTTTGACATGGTATAAGATGTTTTTATAGGTGTAAGTTTATCTGTAAAACCAAGCCATTTCATAAGTAGCATACTTGAATCTAAATCTTTAATACTCATACCGATGTATTAAAGTTATAAAAAGTTATAACTTTAATAAAATTTATAAAAATTATTAAATATAACCTAACTTTTATACTTCCCAATTCATCGAGTTCACTTTCGCATAAATACTACTTGTGTTTGATATAACTCTCCAAGGGCTTAAAATCCGCATATCGGAATACGTACATGCTACATTAAGCAGTTAGGTTGCTTATGCAGCTAATTTCTTCAAATTCAATGATGCATTATAATCTCTATCAATTACTAGTCCACATTTTTCACACTTATATATTCTTTCACTCAAACTTAATTTTTCTTTTTTATTTCCACAACAACTACATATTTTACTACTTGGATACCACCTATCAGCAATAATCAAATTAATATTATTCCATTTACATTTATATTCTAATTGTCTTTTAATTTCATAAAACTTGGATTCTTTAATTTTCTCTGATAAGTGTTTATTTTTCAACGTTCCCAAAACATTTAAATCTTCAATTACTATTGCTTCGGGGTTTAATTTTACCAATTTAGCAGTAAATTCATGTATATTTGTTGTAAAAACATTAGTTATTCTTATATACAACCTTTTTATTTCTTTTTCAAGTTTGAGCAAATTTTTTGATTTTGGAAGTCTATCAAACTTGGTTTTCGTTTGCTTACTTTCCTCAATCATTTTTTGATATTGTCTACTTGCTTTTCTTTGCAATCTTTTAAGTTTTTTCTTTTCTTTTTTATATTTGGTTTTTGTAATTTCATTCCGTTGGAACAAGTAGCCAATTGTTTTATTCCTAAATCAATTCCTATTGCTTCTGTTTTAGGTTTATCATTATCTTGATTATCAATAATTTCAACCGAAACAGATACCCAAAAATTCACACCATCATATTCAATTTTTGGATTTCTATATTTTATATTATCACCATAAGGAACACGATTTTTTTGTGCTAATTTAATCCACCCTAATTTTTCCAGTCTAACTTTATTAGTAGTAAATTTTATTGTTCCTTCGTGAGTAGCACATTTCATTTTACTTCTTTTTTTTGTCTTAAATTTCGGTTTGTCTGCCAATTTCTTAAAAAATCTCTCATATGCTTCTGCTGCATTTAATATTGCTATTTTTAAAGCTCTGCCAGATATTTCTTTTAACCATTCATTCTCTTTTTGCTTTTTAAATTCAGTAAAGATTTTAGTTAAATCATATCCAGAAATAAATTTACCACCATTTTTATAATTTTCTTCTTCCATGGCAATAACCCAATTATAAGCAAATCGTGCAGCATGACAAAATTTAATTATTTGTTGTTGCTGATATTCGTTTGGTAATATTTTAACTTTAAATCCTTTTATCATAATAGTTGATTCTCCTTTTTTGCATAAAAAAAGTACGATATCAAACGTACTTAATTTATGACTTATATTTTTAATAATCTTTATAAATTTTACTAAAGTTAAACTTTCCATAACTTTTATACGTGTTCACTTAGATTCGCTACATCTAAGCAGTTTTCAAAGAAACTTCTCATGCTTTCACATGAGCGCAGGTCATGTCTTCACCTTCAGCATTACCTGTTAAGGGCAACCCGTTTCGGAACACCAATCGCTTGTGTCCTACGAGATTTCTCTCTGACCGTCGAACGTTGCTCTATTCGAGCCTTCGCTGCATAAACATCCATTGTTACAGGCTTTAGGATTTAACCATAACCCATCTCTCAACTTTTTTCTGCTTTCGCTCCATCACGCTTAGGCATATTTCATCCTTACGTTGTGGCATGAGAGCTTTAGGAATTACTTGCAATTAGAGTTGTGTCCTATGCACATTTCTGTACATACGAGGCAAACAGCTAATTTATAACTTTTATAAGTTATTTTAAGCTGTTCTTTTACCTTCGGCAGAAGCAATTTTAGGTGTTATAATACCATTTTGTGCTAATTCTAATGCATGTTTTTGCCTATCATCTCTATCGTGGATTGTACCTTCAAATGCTATCTTAAATTTATAACGTTTCGTTAGCTTGTTTACATGATAAGTACAAAAATCTTCAAATTGTTTATACAATCTTTGGATAAATATAGAATCCATAAGTTTTGATGCATTCATAGATGCAACATTTGCTTTGTCTGTATTAAATAAATTCTTATCAATACCTGTTTGAGAAAATATATTATTTAATGCCTTCAACACTACATCATTTTTTACTTCTGTCGCATTATCAAAAGAAAATATCTCTGGATTTTCTAAAGGTAACGCTTTAATATCAACACTAGAAGGTAAATTATTTTTGGCAATTTTTATAAATTCAGCCAATGTATTAGGGTCAACTGCAAAATCATCTGCTTTTGAACCTGTTTTGTTTTCTTTGTTTCTTGGAACTGCACCAAGTATTATCTTATAAACTTCCAAATCTGCTTTTATTTTTTGCAAATCCTTCAAATATGGTATGTCTGCAAAATCTAAAAATACACCCATTAAAGGTGGAACTAATCCAGCAAAATGAGTATGGAACTTAAACACCCATCCGTTTTCAGGACTTATTTGTTGCCAATACATCCATTGACCATTCCTCATTTCTGCTTTTATATTAGGATAATATGTTTTATTTTTTTGCATATCTAAAGCATTTTTATAATATTTTTTAAACTCTGGTGCAAACCCATTTATATCAACACCCATTTGCTGAAAATACATAAGATTAAATGAATACATATATCCATATTCCCAATAAGAATCTACTATACACCAATCAATAGGCATTTCTTGTAAAAACAAAGCATTGTCGCTTTCACGTAAATATACAAAATATCCGTCCTCTAAACACATTTTTAGTAATGCTTTTGTGAATTCCTTTTTTACATTAAATTTATCAAACCAACTACACATATTATCATAGTCTTTTTTAAAAGTTGATTTTTTCATATCTTCTTCAGTAGCATTTATAGGAATAGGATACCAGTCAAACGTAAGAATGTCTGACAAATAATGCATCATTCGTTTGTATGTAGTCTGTGTATTATATAAATATTGTGATAATCTTCTTAATACTTGCTCATTATCTCTTGGATTAGCAATAAGTTTTTTTATACGTTCTCTGTCTTGTTCAGCAGGACGCATGTTTATATCTTTAAGATAACTATTTGCAAGCAAAGGATTAAATAAATAAGCATTTAACTGTGTAAGACTTCTTGCAAATTCTAATGCAAAATTAGAATCTTCTTGAATTTCTTTACGTGGCACAATGTCACCACCTTTCTATATGTAACTATATTTAAGTAGCATATCAAGAGTATTACTTTTATCTTCTTTTACTCTCAATTCCATTTCTTTTTGTTTTATATAATACAATCCATATGCTAAACTACTATATCTATCCTTTCTGTGTCCCGACGGTTCGGTTAGTTTAATAAAACCACTACGTATCTCCATTTCAAGATTAATCATTTCTGTAATTAGTCTTGTTGTTTGGAAATAACAAGCGTTTAATCTTGCAATATCAATATCATCTAATTTTAAAGATTGTTGATTGTCAAGAATATATTCACGACCTTCAATTTCATTAACCAACAATTTTATTTTACGTTTCTCAAATTGAGTTTTAGTATATACAGCCATTTCGTGGTTTGTTTGCGTGGCATTAGCACCAGTAACTTTTATAGAATATATTACTGGTAAGGCATCTTTATCGTATGCTCTATCTTGCATTTTTTCATCATTAAATGCTGTAAATGCAGGATATTCTATACCACGTGCATTATCGAACGTAACTTTGGTACATTCATCATAAATGCCTATAGCATTACCATTAGTATCCATTGCAACTATATCACATTCTAAATCATAGAATAATTGTTTGAGACGTAATGCTTGAACTGTAGTGTGTTGACCTTCCATTGTTTCTATATATTCAACTGATTTTATATATTCATCATTGTTTGGAATACAACGAATAAATGTAAATACAGTTTGGTCGTTGTCTCGTCCTCCCATTAATGCACTATCAACTGCCAATAATCTAAACTCATTTTTATGTTTAGGTTTATAAAATTTATTTTTCTTTAAGTCTCCTTTAAATTGAATATAATCAGAATTAGACAATGGTATCAACGGTTTAGTTATGTTTCTGCACTTATTCAAATCATCAAATTTAAAATATGCTTTTTCAGACTCACCAAAAGGTATTGTCTCCATCTCAACTTGGAAAGAAAGCGGATCGAAGTCGCTTTCGCTCATTTCGTCTATTATTCTTTGTCTGTCAATTATTCCATGCTTTACCCCTAATTGATAAGGGAAGCCACAGGTAAAATATCTTCTACCTGCAAGCATAGCGTCTTTAAATGCCAAAAACCTATCCCAACTCCAATGGCTTTTTAACCAACACGAAGACAAATATATTTCAGTATTAGGCTCTTGTATTCCCTCATATTCTTTATGTTTTAAATAGCCTGGCTGTCTACGAGAAGTCAAGAACTTCCTTAAAACCTTCTTTATTACTTCTATGTCAACCATTCTAAATTCATCAACAACTAAAACATTTGCTCTCGCACTACGAGCATTATCATTAGCAGCAACAACTTTTATCCAACTGCCATTATGAAACCTAACAATAGGGTCGTTTATCGCTGTCTTTAATTCACATATTTCCCTTTGTAAATTAGGACAATTGTCGTAAAATCCTTTTATTTTCTCACTTATTACGTTTAAACTTTGTGATTTTGTACCTGCTGCTATACATATTTTTGTGCCAGGGTATAAAATACATCTTACTATACAATAAAGGGCAACAAGGTGGGATTTTCCAATCAATTATGTTATCCATAAGACTTTTTATTCTTATGTTCTTACACTTTACCATCGTGTAAGTTCAGCATACATTTTTACCCACGACTTTACGTTTGGGTAACGGACACTCGTGGGAGTATTATATTCTTTGGATGTAGAGTCCAAAGGTTCAACTCCTATGCGTTACGGTGTTATATGTGTATTACCACATATAATTACCTCGGTATTATCCAGCTTTAATGGAGGACTTCACCGATTTTGCCCGTTAATCATTTGTTTCATTTCTGAAACAAACGGCATCTTGATAAATCTTATATTTTCGCTCTAAATAAACATTTGCATTTTTATATAATAAATCTAAAAATTCTATTTTATTCCCTTTTATATATAAATCAAAATTGCGTTGGTCTTCTGTAAAAATACTACTATAGAATCCAAATTTTTGTAATCTTTGTTGTAAATATTGCAAAAACTTTAAATTAGCATTTGCAAAAGTTATACTATATGCATTTTTAGATTTCGATATACAACCATCACCATTGAGTTGTTCGCAAATTTGTTTATATGTAAAGTTTTTATAATTATTTATTATAAATTCATCTTCCCATTGTTCAAATTGTGATTTAAAAAGTTCCATAGTCCCCCTTCTGCGAAAATATAAGACTAGATACCACGGCTTGCCCACCAAAGAAAATAATCTACATGAAACATTAAATATATTAATATTTTTTGAAATAATGAAAATGGACTTATTTGTAAATATTCTGAAATAAACCTATGCGGATTTTCTCTCCAATACCCAATCCATACAGCAAGACCGTTCATAAATTTTTCTTGCTTCATCATAGCATCTGTTTGTTTATTAAAACTTCGTCTCTGTTCAAATGCATTGTCTTTTATGCTATTCTTTTTATCAGGATGTTCATAATTACTGTACCAACCCATCCTGATCACCGCTTTCTTCAGTTATATTTTCTTCATCTAATTCTTTATCAAAATTTATATTATCATTTTGTTTTAAATCTTCATCTGTTATTTCAACAGAATATTTTCTCATTTCTTCGTCATATTCTTTTGCATATTCATTATTGATACCTAACATACGACAAAAATGACCTAAAAACCAAACTCTAATATATTTTTTAATACTATCGACATCTTTAAATTCTGGGTCTGGTTCTGGTATAGGTTTTTCATTTTCAAACTTCTTAATCCAAGTACCTAAAGTATTCACATCAGCAGCCATAGCAGCACTTTCTTGTATTGGCTTCAAAGCAGCAGAATTCATTAAATCTTGTAAGTCTTTTAATTCTTTACTTACACCATCTCCACTTGCTCTTTTCTTTTTTATGTTTAGCTGCTGATAGCATATTTCTTGTACTAATATTTCCATAGACTTTGTAGAAACATCATATCTATTGCACCATTCATTATATTGCTCTTCTAGATATTGCAAATCTTGTGGTGGTAAATTACCCCATTTGCGTATCAAATACGAATTGGATTCTTCGTCAGAAACACTTATATTATTATCTAATTTTATATTATCATCTAAAAAATCATCACTTTGGTCAAAACAATCTCCATAATTATTTGTACCACCTAAAGAATTTATTTCTTTAAAATATGATTGCCATATTTTCCAACCAGTTTTTATAGAATGATTAGTAGCACCATTAAACGCAGCTATAGAAAACGGTACATCTAATCTTCTACATAAAAAATACATTGCTTTTTTGTTTTCACCATATATAGCAAAATATTCATTAAATAATTTATCAATACATTCTTTACATATAGGCAATCTTCCTATGGCTGCATATAATCTATTTTTACTAACATAAAAATCTGAACTTTTTGTTGACCCGCAGCAAACACAAAAAAGATTTAATGTGTTTGCTTTCTTGTTTTTTGTGTTTGCCACTTTTGCACCTTCTTTCAATTGTCTTCGTTATATTCGTCTAAACTACCGTTTTCGTACAAATTCTCCAATTCATCTTCTAATTTAACTGCATGTTTTAGTAAGGAATTACCTAATTCATTAGCCAACACATGTTGCCCTTCTATGTATGCTTCCTGTACTCTAAACTCAATTTCATCTTTCAATATCGCTAATGCTTCGCTATCAGAAGATTGTCTTATTTCATTGATTAATTCAAGAAGACATTGACATTCTTCACAGTTACATATTTCTTCGTTATGGTCATCTTGTTTAAGTTTTGTGTTCTCGTATAATTCATCTGTTAGATTAAAATATACATCTTGTGTAACTTCTTTATCATCTATATAATACTTTTTAATAATTTCTCCATTTTCTTTATAAATTTCTTCACGAAACTTCATAGTACCCACCATTTTAACCTTTCTACAAACAAATTAATTTTGATTCATCATATATAAGATTACCTTGTTCATCCTGCACTAAATATACAAATCCTTTATCTTGTGGTCTTATCATAGTGCCATCTGAAGCATAAGATTGTTCTTCACATAAACAACCACTTTCATACATATATACACCACCATATCTGCTAAAACCTTGATGATGTGTGTGTGAAAGACAAAGTGCATCAAACTTTTCGCCTAATTGAAGAAAATATAAATATGCCTTTTCTGTCGTAGCTAGTATACCACTACGAAAAGCTTTAGGGTGTGCAAAAACAGTATGTCCTACCTTGCACCACCAATTTTTCATATATTCAATATCAATTTTTCCATCAAACACTTTGGTTAACGGTTCATAAAATGTTTTACTTTTTGTTTGATGGTCATGTTTCCAGAAACCTAAATCTATAATAAAATCAAGATTAGTTTCAGGCATCAGAGTTAATAAATCTTCATGCACCTTTTCACTAAAATAATTAATTAAACGATAGTTATGATTGCCTGCTATTAATTTAACTTGTTTTGGTTTTATATACTCAATAATATCAATAATCATTTGTCTAGTACCTATCATTTCATCTACAAATGGTACTCTATATTTTTTCTTAAATCTACTTACAGATTGACAATCTTGTTCATCTCCACCAAACACAAGTACATCAACCTTACCAACATAATCTTTAAAAACCTCTTTTGGTAAATTAAATGGGTAATGATTATCTGAAATATGTAATATTCTTGTTTTATTTTTATATCCTATTTCTCCATTTTCTCTACGTATTCTTTTAAACCAAGTGCGCAAACATTCACCTGAAGAAAAATTATATTTTTTTGCAAGTTCTTCCCACGATAAATCAATTTCTTTATTGTGCTTTTTATAGCATATATTCAATAATTCTTTATTCAAAAATTCTACCTCCCTAACTCTTTTTTTATACAAAATAAAAGAGTAGGGGAGAGAAATACCCCTACTCATACAATCTATACTAAATAATTTCTTCATCTTCGTTACTTTTATCTTTTTCTATATAAACATACAATAAACCATTTTCGATTTTTTTAGTAGGCTTCTTAAACTGCTTATATGGAATAGCCCATCTAGCACGAACTTCCATCTCACAATTTAATTCTTCATTGTTAGTTTTTCCTTCAATTGTGATATATGTAATACCATCTTCCACAATCTTTTTTACAGTCAAATCATCTGGATTAATACCATGCACATCATATACAAGAATTGCTTTGTCATCTTTTACAATTTCCTGCCAATGTCGTGTGCTGAAATTATGCTTTTCTTTTTCCTGTTTAATTGAAACTACTGAATATGGCTTATCAAAGAAAAATGTACGCATAATATTATTTGTTATTCTGTCCAATTCATCAAATGCTCTAAAAGAGTAAAAACCTTTCTCTAACATATAAAATATACCTCCTAATACAATAATATAATAATACATAATTTACAATCCGCAAACTTCATGCAGTTGTTGGATTGGTATAGCTCCAAGTCCCGAAGGAATCTTGAGGATAAACTGGAATTATAAATTGGCTTCGGCTCTCTAAGAACACCGAAGCACTGGTTACTTGTGATAAAATATTGTATTAATGATGCCTTATCGGCGGTTCTATTGAACTTTGTTGTGACTTTGTTGTTAAATGACCTTGCTGCTCTTACAAATCTAAGTCCCAACCACTTTCACAAAGTATTTTCAGAAACTATGGGAATTACGCCCAATGTCTTTATGATAAACTAGTTTATATCTACTTGATAAACTAATTGTATTATATCCTTTGGCAAAGGAGTCTCTATTGAAATAGGCGTTAAGCTGCCATCATCTGCATAATATTCAAATGTTAATACTGCCTTATTATTATCATTTTCAGGATATTCCACATCAACTGTAGCCTTACCCTTAACTAATGCTACTTTTTGCTTCAGTACATTCTTGATTTCTAAGTCTAATTCAACTTTCTGGAGCGTATATTTTCCAGTCTGCTTATTATAAATAAGCTCATAGTTATTTATCACATAACTGTATGCATTATCAATATTAGTATCTGCTACAACACCTCCAGTTGGTGTATACTTAGCTTCTTTAGGTAATGTAAATTTAAGGGTCAGAGTACCAACCAAATTTACATTATTAGTATATATTTCATCAGTAATTTCATTTACAGCATTAATAATTTTATTTAAATCACCTTCTGCATCATAATAAAGTTTGCTAATATCATTAGAAAATGATTTGTTAGTATAATTTAATATATCATACTCTAATTTCTTAAAAGCAAAGTCAGTCATATCATGTGCATCCTTATTTGCCGCATCATTTCGCATACAATTTATAAATTTGGGAACTATCCCTCTAGCAGCAAGAATTTTACCCATTTCCAATGCATATTTATAAGAATTTGAGTTTATTATATCTTCCTGTACTTTTATATTATCTTCGTATACATACTTTGTACTTGAACCATTAATATCATCATTCCCAAAGTACATTTGACTGTTTCTGGAATTCACAGACCAGGTGTTAGGATTGCTTCCTGAAAATACTATAACTGTCTTTAATACATTTTGATCTGAAGAAAAAATGGAATTTGCACCCCTTAATCCATCACCAAGATTACTTTTCCCAACTCTTTCATTTACCGGATTGTTTTTGCTAAATATATCATTAGCCTCTACTCTTATATTCTCAATTACATTTTTAAACTTATTAACTTCACTAAATACTCCATCTACCGGTCTATTAATATCGATTAATCCGCTATAAAACGACGAATTACTATAATTAGAAGAGTTTGCTGTACTATCATATGTTAATATGCCAACTCTTACCGGTGACTTAAAATTCTTTGCTAAAATGTCATCTGCAAGTTTGTCAAGATAACCTTTAGCAGCATCATATACAATGTCATACAAAGTAGGCCTAAGCAAAACAGTGCCAAACATTTTGTTTGCTTCACTATCTCTGTCATATTTGATAGTAGTATTACCTGGTTGAGTTTTTATATCTTTCGATATAACACTTCCGGTTATGTCAATATTGTCACCATTTAACCTAATAAAACCTTCAGGAGCATAATATGTTCCTGTAAATTGTGTTCCTGCAATATCATTTAATATATTACCAGATAAAGAATAAAAAAATGCTTCATTTACCTTATTTGTAACAGGGTCTATACCTGTGCTAACCCCTGTTCCCTGAATAGTAATATCATTTTCTGCAACAACTATTCCGTATTCATTAAATTTTACAGAGTTAACAAATTGTACATTACCTCTAAAATCAAGTTTTGTATTAGGTAAAATATTAAACGTATCGCTTCCAGCTATTTTATAATTTATTGCACCATTTGGACCTCTTTCCACAACTATATCTATATTGTCAGGATAACTTTTATTCCTTAATTCTTGCTTATAAGCATTAACTGTATCTTGAAAATTGCTACTACTAGCATTAAATATATATATTTTACCGTTCAATTTATTGGCAACATACTCATTTATCTTACTATTAATCTCAGGCAGAGGTTCAATCTCTGATTGAACAAGATAAGCCTCAGTCTTTTTCTTTTGAGCATCTGTTTGCTCTACCCTCTTATTTGAAACATACTCAACTATTCCTTCGGTAATTATATTACCATCTTCATCTACAAAAGAAAAATCTGTGTTATTACCCGCTATAATTACTCCTGAATTTGAATGTACCTTTCCTTCAATAGTTATATTATTTCCTCTGAGCTCAAGATTGGTACTTGGAGTATCATTTCCGCTAAATAAACAATAATCGGGAAAATAAACAGCTTGAGGCGGATATTTATACAAGCTTCCTGAAGTATCAATGAGCAATACAATTTCCTTTTCAGGTACTATATTATATGGTAACTCTAAATCTCCTTCATACTTAAACTTTATACTCTGTTTTTCATTTACTTTAACTGTTTTAGGCGTTATTTCTCTTTTAAATTTTGTACCATCAGTTATCACTGAAGATGCAGCATTTACGTTAATACACGAAACACTTACAAGCATACATAATATTACCAAAACAGAAAAAACTTTAAAACAAACCTTGCTTTTCATAAGTAAACCCCCTCCGGTTTTATTTTGTTCCTTGTTACTCAAACTAATATAATTAAATAAAAAACCTACTAAACTCTTTAATCTATCTTATTTGTTCCTGTATTCAGCTATTGATACTAATTTATTTTCCGATGTCCTTATTTTGACATCTATATAATCAAAACTCATATTAGTAGTGTCGTATCCACGTATATCACAAAATGGCAATATATTAATTTTATTTTGATAATCAATTGTTCCAACTGAATTCTATCTCCAATTTTACTAATTAGCATATTACCCGTAGACGTTTCTAAAATTTTCTCCAAACGTGTGCCTGGATTAGTATTTGTTGATACGCCAACATCAGCCTAAATATTTCTTATATTCTCGCAATACACTATCTTCAACAT
>ERZ795051.2995-NODE-2995-length-17869-cov-4.186258_pt1 | contig 17869 bp, 21 predicted proteins | sample MGYA00375135_ERZ795051 | MGnify/ENA primary metagenome ERZ795051 (study PRJEB30180, sample SAMN05720222) | activated sludge metagenome | isolation source: Anaerobic digester | place: Japan | collected 2015-05-26 ... | reverse complement strand
GTCTTTAATTAGCCTGACAGCTAATCCATAATTTTTAAAATTAGAAGACCCGGAAGCATCAGATGTGCCGTCAAAACTAAATGCTAAAATCCATGAATAAGCATAAGATGAACTATATTCTTCAGATGTCCATATAATCAAACCTGATTGTAAGTTCTCAAATGATCCAACAGGAGTTCTGTCACCTGATCCCCTGCCTGTAAATCCAGATTCATTTGTCGCATCAATATTTCCATCTCCCCAATCAGTGTCACCAGTATCTTTTAGTTTACCTCCGGAAACGGAGTCGCCACCCAATTCTGTTATTAAAGTTAATATCTCATCCCTTGTTGGCACGTGCCACCCGTCAGGTGCAAAACCCCGTGCATCGTTTACAGCATACCAGTTATATAATGCTCCGTAAGGATCACCGCCCCCGGAGAGAAATTTATAAAGATATCCGTAAGCACCTTCTTCAACATCACTTTCTATATCGCATACCTCGAAAGGAACAGAATAATACTCGTAAACCCCGTCAATAAGTTTCAAATAATAAACTCCTGCGTCAACTTCATCAACCGTTCCGCTCCATAGGTAATATGTCCATTTTCCTATTTGCAGGATAGTTATGTTTAAAGAGATAACTGTTTCATGTCCGTTCCTGTTAACAAGAAATGAAGTCACCGTTCCTGTTGAGGAATTTAATGTCCTGAACTGGAAAGGCAGAAGGTGGTTATTATCTGCTATTATAGGTTTAGTATTCCAAACTCCTTCACGAAATCTCAAAGGTAAATGAATATCATCCCTTCTTGATAATCCATTACCCAAAGGCTCCAGATCACATACTGAAAAAGGAACACTATAATAGGTAAATCCACCGTCAACTATCTTTAAATAATAAGTTCCGAGTGGAAGCGAGATAGTTCCGTCAAAAATATAGTAAGTATAATCTCCTATCTGAAAGATTTTAATATCTAAACTTATCTCACTGTCTACCAAATAAACAGCTACTGTACCGGTAGATGAATTCTTAGTCCTGAACTGAAACGGAATAAGTCCGGTATCAACAATTATCGGATTACAGTCAAATATTGAATCTCCGAATCTTAATGGTAACCAAAGGTCATCTCTTTTCATATCTTTTTTATATATGTGCAGTCAGCAGCTGTATCTAAGTTAAAATAATACTCCCACGTTAAAGCACCACCGGCAATAACTACGTTATAGATATTAAACCGGCATAAGTTAGTCGCAAGGGGTTCAGCCGGAGGGCTCCAGTTAACAGTCGTACTCCCTGAAGCAGCACCGGAAAGAATAGTTATCTGTCCATGATCATCATGGAAAGCACCCCAGTCATCTAAGATCCTTACATCAAAATCAATCGTTATATCAGCATCAGCAGGAACAGAACTCTGAGCATAATAAAACGTTTTATTAGGAGGCGTAGCATCGGCTTTTTCTTCTATCTGAATAAGGTTCTCATAGACTAAAGGAACAATAGGATTATCTGCTTGCCCGTAACCCAGAATCATTTTAACTAACCCAGACGGAGAAATTTCTGCCCTTAAAACAGTTGCTTTAATGCCTCCGAAATAAGTCTCTCCGAGTTCAGTAGTTATCAGTTCTGAGGCGTCAAAATCATCACATATAATAGCAGAAGATTCCTGTATCCTTGTTTTCTTAGTTGAATAAAATGCTTCGTTTATATTGTTCATATATCCCGCAAGCACAGGCCGGTCATGCTTAAAGAATGCTTTATGTAACAATGCCCATCCTAAGTCAGCGTTAAAACGGATCTCAGAACCTGTATTGTGATTCATATAAATCTTATATCCCCCGCTGTCATAATTGGCAAGAAGAACCCAGCCATCATCTGAAATGTTTCCTTTCTTATCAGCAGAGTCCATGCAATCCTGTATATACTCAATGTCAGTAGTAACATTCCATGAATACTGGATAGTATTACTTTGCTTATCCTGGTTTGTACAAGGAGAAAAATAGTTTATTGAATGAGGAATAAAATCAGCACTATTAGCCTCCATAAAAGAATATTTCTCACTGGCAGGCATATTGTTTTTATCATATTTATACCTGTTAACCGACTGATGGAGCTTCTGAGTTCTCAAATCAAGTCCATCAGCATAGGAGAAATGTGATATATGTTCAATAGTCAATGTATTGGTTGTATCGTCATAAACCCAATAGAGATTCATTATTTTAATTATCTCCATCAGCTCATTAAAGGAAATAAATCCTTTCCATGCTTTATCCGAAGCACTCCATCTTTTTATATCTGACTTCTGAGCAAGGGTAAGAAGATTATATCTATTAGTAGTAAGAGTAACAGGATTTATTGCTTCTGTAAAAAAATCCGATTCAATAGTTATCGCCCCGTCAATCTGTCTTGCAAGATATTCAATGGCATCAATAAGAAGAACATTTCTTGTATAAACGAAATCAACTACCACACCCCCTGACATCATTCGTGACATGGTAGTAGTATAAAAATCCAATGCTCCCTGAAGAATATTTACCTGGCTGTCTCCTTCCTCGTCAAAAGCCGTATATTTATCCTGCACTTGAGGAGTTACGGAGAAAGTACATTTATCAAGATCGAATTCACCGTCAGAAGTTGAGAACTTTCCGAGCCAGTAGGTATCCCCGTCACGGGTAATCTCCAGGTAAATAGACTCGCAAGGTTCTGTAATTTCAATATCATAAAAATAGTCAAAATCAACTTTACGGTTTATTTTTACCCCATGTTCATTCTCTGCCCATGAGTTAGTTCCAAACATAAGCGTTCCGTTGAACTTTCTTCTACGGAATATTCTTCCCGTTTCCACTTCGTCAATCAATGAAGTAGAATTGAAATTCAGCGGGAAAACCTCTGTCTCAACTGAAGAATAAGGATATGTTACATAGAACCTGTAAGTCATTTATAAACTATTCTTACGCTGTTTCCGTTTCTTATTATTTTCTTATCTCCCGTAAATGCAATCTCTTTCTTTGAATTGGCTTTTACAAGTTCTCCTTTTACCGCATCCAATCTCTTGTTTGTACCCTTGGTATCCATAACCACGTTAACGGATGGAGATGCTATCTCCGGTAATTCTCCCCTGTTGAAAGAAGAAATCATCTCATGAAATACGGGTCCGAACTGTTTCGTAGCCCTCCTGTTCAACACGCCCCATGCTTCACCGTCTTCTACCTCTATGTTATCCCTGAATCTCTCACCGCCCTGGAAATGTCTTTTTCCTTTAATTATTCCCTTATCATCTCCGGAACCTCCTTCTGCAAGTCTTGTGGATTCTGATGCTTTTGTTTTGGCATTAGCCCACAGAGCATAAAGAGAAGCTATTGCACCAACTGCAAGTACAAGCCCTACAACTCCACCTTTAGAAGTAAGCTGTTTAATAAGATTGGCTGCCGAGGACATAAGAGAAACGGTCTGGCTTATAGCTTCGAGTTGTTTCTGTCTCTGGATGGTTTTTTCTTCCTGCCTGAGAGCGGCATCCCGTTCCTTCTGAAGCTGTGCAAGCTCCTGTTTTTTCAATGATACATTTGAAGCATAACCGTCCCTTGTAAGGATAGCTTCTGTCTGAATGCTGTTCTGAAGTTCAAGTATCTGCTGGTCTAAAAGTTCTCTGTTTCTTGTTGCATCTTCTACTCTTTTCTGGTAAAGGTCGTCAATAATTCCTTTAATTTTATCTGCTGACTCTTCAAAAGCAGCGATCTGTTCTTTTCCTTCATCTGACTCCTCGTCAATGCCAAGTAATTTCCAGAATGAAAACTCTGCATAAGGGTCAGTCGGTGTTGTTGTTTTGATAAAAGATTTCTGAAGTCCAGGCAAGTCAATAGAACCTACTAAAGCCTCAGATATGGCAGTCTTCTGATCAGGAGTTAGTTTAGTATATTTAACCATCGCATCAGCGAAAGCCTTATTGATATTTCCTACAAGTACCTGGAATTGTTCTTCCTGAATATCTGATAGTTTTCCGAGTGCCTCTAATTGCTTTTTAAAGGCTGCTATCTGTTTTAAATCATATTCTCTTTGTGCCTTTAATTTCTCCGCCCCTTCAAGAGAATCTATTACTGACTTATCATAATCGTCAAGGAGTTTAAGAGATAAATCCTGAAATTTCTGCTGGATTTCAAGAGCCTTTTTATTGTCTTCTTCAATCTCCTTATGCCAGGCATCAATCATCTTTTTACGTTCTTCAAGTTCTTTTTGCTCTGTTTCTTTTTTTATACCTGTCTGTCTTGAAAAAAGTCTTTTAGTTTCTGCTGCTGCCTGTGCTTTCGTTTCTTCATATTGTCCCAGAAGAGCAAATAATTGTTGGATATATTTTTCATTAGTTGGATTAGCCTCTACGAGTCCCTTATAAATATCAATTTCTTCTTTTATATTTTCTAGTTGTATCTTTACCATCTTTGCATGAGAAGCCAACGCACCATCAATAGCCGCTAATTTTTCAGTATCGGAAAGTGTCTGGTCAACAGACTTAGCATATTGTTCCTGAAATTCCCTGTTATATTTTGATATCTGAAGATTTACTTTATAGTCTTTAAGCCTGAGATTATTTAATTGCTGTTGTGCCAGTAATGCAGTTCTCATATTAGCAATGCTCAGTCCTGTACCTGAGACAATATCATTCAGTGCCTGTTTAGTTACGGCTGCAACATTATTAAAGAGGTTCATTCCCTGTACCGTCTGAAGAAATGCTTCTTTAAGCTTACCAAGGATCATAGCTGCACCGCCAAGACTCAGAACCCACTTGCTAATAGAAGACGAGAAAGACTCTGTTGTCTTCTGTGCTTTTAGTCCGGCCTGATTATACTCCTGTAAATCACGTTCAGCTTCTTTTATCTTGCGGTTGTATTTTTCAATATCTTCTACATTGAAAGCCTTGCGCCTTGCCTCACGAAGACCAGCCAGTGATTCTTCTATGTCTTCAATAAGACCTTTCTCACGCTGGGTATTGGTTTTTACGGTCTTATGAAAATCCTCCTGTGCTTTCTGCGCCTGTTTGACGTTACGCACATAGTTATTAGTATCAGCCGTTATGACAAGACGAACATCAGCCATTTTTACTCTTACTTTCTATGAATGAAAAGAAATCCATAATATCAAACTTTTTTAAAGCTATCATCTCATCAGCTCTTCCATCTGTCGCTTTAAATATCAGGTCAGTCCAGAAATTATCAAGCTCATTTATTTCATTTCTGATGACGAAGTTTCTTCTTTGTCCGGGCTTAAACCACTTTGGGAAACGATTTTGTAAGCGGGCATCCAACCCGGAACTACACTGGATGCCAAATGAAAAAAAGGGGTCACATCAAGCTCCTTTGCCCAACAGTCAATTTTGCTTTTCATTACTCCTTCATTATAAACAGAAGTATCCTCTCCGTCTTCTATTATAAACAATGCACATATACGTAAGGCGGGGTCATCTTTGTCATCGAGCTGAATAATCCCGTACATCATATTATGCAACACCACAGCAGCCTCTCCTAAACGAAGACCATTAAGATGATCCCACGCCAAACGTATATTTTTAAAAATGTCTTCAAATGTAGCCCCGAAGCCAAATTCAAGATTTATCTTCTGGAGTTCTCTGTAATATTCAAAACTAAGAGAATCCTGAACCTTGAATTTTCTGCCGCCACATTCAAAACTTTTCTTGCTGAAGTCAATCTTTCTCATTATACCATATAAAGTTGTATATAGAAACCAAAAATATACCTGCCGAAGCAAAAAACAGATGTTCTCGCAGTTGATAATCCCTAAAATGAAAAATAAGATAATACCATAAGCATACCTGACCTGTAAAACAATAACTGCAACCACCCAGGGGTTTATTAAGCCATAAAGGAAGATTAGAGATAAGCCTCTGGTAAGGTGCAAATATCATCTCAGGATCACCCAAGGCAACGAACATGAAAGCAATTAGTGATATTTCAACTATCTCTTTAATCATGACAATCTTCATAAACATCCCTACCCGAAAGACAGATACCGAACTCTGTCTGTATTGTCAGAGCAAAAAAATCATAAGGACTCAGCAAATACTGAGTCTGCTTCTCATTATAAGAGTACTGCGAAAATATAGAATTGCTCCTTATGACCTGGTCAGTGACCTCAAAACTGACAGCATCGAAAGGACTTATATTCTCAGGATATCTCGGCAGATGCCTTATTATGTCAGCTATAAGATGCGCCGAAACGGTACAGGAAAGAGTATTATAACACTCTTGTTCTTTAAGTTTTGCCACGTTGATCCAGCATACGAGTCTCAGAGTACTTCTGAAGAACTTGTGAGTCCTGGTGTTTCTTTCAAAGGAAACGCCCCCGTCTTCAAAATAAATAACAGTCTTATATTTAGAGTTAGGCGCAAGTTCATTATATGCCCCTTCTATGCAATCATTAGCAGTAACGCAACAGGCAACAGGAAAAGATTTTGTTACTCTCTCTCCGTTCTCTCCCATAATATCAACATAGACCGTCTGAACAAGTCCGGCTATCTTATCAATGAAATCCAGATCTTCAATCTTACTTTTTATTATATCTGCAATAGCCTGGTTCATAAGTTATGTTCCTTAAAAATTTCAACAACTTTAAGATTAAATCTTTCCTCAAGTTTAATTATTTCCGTTTCCGAGAGGTCAAGAATTTCGCCTTTTCGTTTTGTGTTTCCCTCAAGTTTCTTTGCGTCTTCTTCAGTCTTGGCGGCAATTATCACTGTTCCGTTCTGATGATCGCTGTGGTTGGATACAATCCCTATGTTAGACCACATACGCCCGTTGAAGTAAAAAGATACATGATCAGTCTGCCTTCCATGAATCTCCCTGAATTGCTTATATCCTCCCGGAAGTTCGAAGAGTTTTATATTTTTACCACCCCTCTGGAGAGTTACCCATTTCAACTCTTTTCTTTTAGTCTTGCTTCCGGCCACTCTTGAACAGGCCGAAGTTGTCATAGCAGAACAATTTGTTAAAGTTGGTTTTGTTGAATACGGAGCATATTTTGAACCTTCAGCATTGACTCCTTCCTTGATAACCCTTTCTTTTATAGCAGCAAGAGCATCCTGACCAAGATAGACCATAGTCTTTGCAGTACTGTTTTCTATATCTTTAACAGCAGCATTAAATTCCCTGTTATATTCTTCGAGAGTCATAGTCTCTGCGTCATTACTTTATACCCGAACGGACTTCGACACTTGAGACATTCATTTCTGTCTTCCTCGAAATTATCCGCAATAAAGTCAAGTAATGCCCGATACCGTTCGTTATAAAATGCCCTATTAGCGTTCCACTGCTCAGTGCCTAAAAGAGTACGTCTTGATATTTCTTCGGAGTCCATAACATAGATAGAAAGAAACTCCCCGGTCTTGTACCATATGGCATTAGCTATCGCCCAGTCTACCTCATTGCCCGTCCAGTCAGAGTATTCGGTACAGAGAGATCCCATAACATCACAGGTGAAGTCTCCATGTAAAACAAGACCCCTGGCCTCGGATGAAGTACCCCAGTACTCTCTCTCAGAAAGAACATCTCCCGAAACCCCCGCTACCATAGCCCATTCAGTCCACTGATCTTTAGAGTATTTATAACATGGATTTTCTGTATCGAAACACCACTTAAAGCCCCCACAGTTACAGGTCAGCTTATTATTATAAGGCTTTCCCATAGTCTGGTAGAGAAAATAATAATTCCTGTCAAGAGGTAAATTAACCGGAGTTATCGAAGTATATACCGGCCTGCCGGCAGTTGCATTTATATTATATGAATAGAGTAAATCGTACTCATCGTATATCTCAAGAGTCACCGCTTCGGTAGTATCAAGGATAAGATAAAAGCCTCTTAGAACAAATACACCACCGCTTATGTCAGAATACATCCTCAGTCCCTGGTAGTTTTTTGTTGTCAGAGTATTTGTAAAACTTCTGCCTCCGATATATCCTTTAAATCGTTGTCTCGATGGCTCATGATATTTAAGAATAGCCTGAAGAACGTCTATTTTAAATGTACCGATAGCATTCTCCATCGAGTTGTACATCTTCTCCCATATATCATAATTACCCCCAAGAGAAGCTACAAACCTCTGGGGAAAGCCCGGAAGTTCATCTATGAAAAGACCCGACTCAGAGTGAGAATAACTTTCATCCCAATCATCAAGCACGCACGCATCTTCTTTTCTTGAGTAGCCCAGGATATTTTCAAAACAGGTTGGAACGCTCATAATTATTAAAAAATAATAAATTAAAAAAGGACAGTTAAAATTAAACTGTCCTTCAGGTTATTCATAAAACATTACGTTTTTAACTCCTAATTCAAAGGAGCCGTACCGCATTCGAATACGAGTATCCCGGTATTGTCGTCATCGCAGGGATAAGGATTCATTGCAAAAAGACCGTGAAGCTGTATCTTGTAAGCCTCACTGAAGTCATTGCTCTCGCAAGCCTGTTTCATGATGATGTCGTAAACCACGCCAGGAAGATTCCTTGAAGGTTCACTCCACAGGAAATATCCGGGAGCTGGCTCGACAGCATTTGCTGCATTGAGCGGGTTCCATGCTTTGGTAAGGAAAGCAGCAGCACCTTTATGTATAAGGATACTCTGACCGGAAGCAACTGTTTCGACATTCTCAGGATCCTGGTAGACCTTCAGTGTATTCATCTTGCGGAAATTGCCTGATCCGTCAGCATTTCCGGCCTCAAGAGGACGGTTGAAAAGAAGCTGATACAGGTTGTTTCCGGTAATAAGATAAGGATTCCTGAATTTATTAAGCCTTACGACCTGGTTGAAATATCCCCAGATAGCATCATCCCAGTACTGTGGAGCTATATAGGTAGTCGTTCCATTGACATCACCTACACCCCCGGTAAACAGATTAGTTCCTGCATTGGCTACAAGCTGAGCAAGAATATACTGGGCTACATATTCATCCATAGCCGCCATGTGGCGAACCATGTTAAAAGCAACTGCATCAACCTTCTCGATAGTACGGTCACGGTAGGCCCTTTCATTTACTTTGAATGAGGTCTCACGGAGACACTCAAGCTCATAATCCTTGCACTCAGCAGTTGCATCTTCGCCTGAGATTGAACAGTCATCAGAACAGGCTGACGTAGTAGGTGAACACTTAGTGAGCCATTCGACTCTCAGTTCCTTATTCTTGGTTCCGGTGATCGAAGGCATACGGATAACGCCCTGCTGCTGTTCGAGAACAGCCTTTGCGCTCTCAACGTCAGCGATAGCGTCATTGTTCAGGACGGGATCAGAAAATATCTGATCGGCCTTAGCCTGAACAGTTGATAAATAACCACAACTTATTAATGTACTCATTTTTTATTATTCCAAAAGTTAACAATAGCGATTCTTTCTTTTGGAGTAATGTTAGGATTTTTCAATCGAGCTTCATACTCTTCCTGGCTCTTTGGCATCAGCACATCATTACTTACGATGGGCTTCCCCTTGTTTCCGGGTGAGCTTCTGTCTTCTGCTTTCGGGTAATCAAAATATTTATCAGCAATCTCTTTTGCGAACTCTTTGAATTTTCTGATATACCCGTGAGCATCTTTCAGGGGCGATCCATCTTTATCCAGGACATTGAAATCATCTTCCGATTCGGAAAAATTGTTTGACAGAACGTCATTAAGATATGTGTCACGCCACACACTGGCTTTCCGTGCGTCTTCAGGAAGGATCGGCTTAAACTCATCAAGAAGAGTAAGTGCTTTGCTTCTTACTTTCTCATAAAGTTTTGCCCTGGCAAACTCAGCATCCTTGGCCTCAAGTTTAGCCTGCCATTCCTTGTCACGGGCTTTTTGCTCCTTCTCCCATTCGGCACGGGCTTTTATCATTTCAGGATGTTTGGAAATGTCCTTTGTACCCCTCCCTGCCTCTTCAATTTTAGAAAGAACGATTGAGTCTACCAACTCTACTCCGATTAAGTCAGATTCAACTTCATACTTGGCTTTGATTTCTTTCTCAATCTTGGCAGCCCCTTCTTTCAGGCCACGGTTGTATTGATTGGTTCTCTCAACCCCTAACTGCTTTACCCGTGCTGCATCAGCATCGTAAGCTGGCTGTAATCCTGTTAAATCTCCGGCCTCGTTATAGAGTGTGGCCAACTGCTCCTCGTCGATCTTTAAAGTTTTCGACAAAAACTCATTTAATACTTTCTTTTCTTCCTGTGTCATTCTTTACCAGTTTAAAGTCCTTCGGACTCGTTATCGTTTTCAGAGCTTTTATCTCTGTCACTATATATTTTCCAATTGTTCCCATCTTCCGAAGTGCTTCCACGCCTTTCTTAGACATCCAATAGATCTTCCCCGTCTTGCGGTTCTTAACCTCGTAATCCATACCTGAATATTCGCTTATCATATCAGTTCTTTTTGGTGCGTGGACGTCTTTTAATAACTCTTTTTTCCGGTTCCTTCTCTGCTTCCTTTTCTGCTTCCTTTTCTGGTACCGGTTCAACCTTGATAACGTCGAATTTCTGCGGCATCTTCAGCACTTCAATGGGCTTCTCTGATTTCTTCTTGAGTTTTAGTATCTGAATGGCACGTTCACTCAAACGGTGAATCCGGCCATCAATCTCTATTGGGTACTTCTTCTCCATGTCCTGAAATGAATTGTTAAATTTACGTTGTGTTTATATCGAGTTCAAAAACATTAAGTTTTTAATTTCAGTTCCGGCCTACGCTCAAAAGCAAGTTCCTCACTTATGTAAGCCAGATGATGTCGGCAGTTATAACCACCCCTGTCAATGATAGGATCATAACCGGGATAACCCAGATAACTCGGAATGGCATAAATATCTTTCTGTTTAATCTCATAGTCCGCAGGATATGCCCTTTCCTGCTGTCCCCGCGCTGGTGTCCATGTCTTCCATTCTTCAGATTCTTTGGTGGTGTAGACTTTTCCTACATGAGCGGCACAGAAATCCCTTGAATCAGTAACCAGATCGCCTTGATAGACGAAATACTTCATATTAAACTCTTCGGCCAGCTTCGCATTGTAGGTAGCGTCGTACTGCTGATAAATGTCAAAAGCAAACTGTTTGAACTTCCGTTCAGAGATCCCCTCTTTCTCAGCCGTACCCGTGACAAAGCCCCGCATCTGTCTGATGAACTCTTTCATATCCATCTGCCCGGAAACAGCTTTGGACATTATCTGCTTTACTTCAGTGGTGCCCCATTCCGAGAACAATCCTTCTAATAATCCTCCCCTGACAAACTGCCCCCCGTCAAGCCCGAACCTCAAATCAGTGGCCTTCCGTGCTGCTTCTGTAACTTTATCAAACCGTCCCCCGAGAGTAAGAGAGAAATAGTTTTCGCTCATAGTCCCTATCTTCGCGGCGGCCTGTGTTACCTGTAAAGCTAGTATCCTGTTCTGATCGGCACTGAACTTCTTATAAACAGAATCAAGTTGAGTAATGAGCCGGTAATTTTTCTCTGTATCCTGGATAACACCGTCCTTAACGTCTAACTCAGTTATCACCTCCGTTACAATAGTGTCCAGCCACTTACTCTGGAGCCTTATAATGGAATTGTTCAGCTTTTCCCGTGAGGAGTCAATAAAATCCTGTTTCTTTTTAAGTATCTGTTCAAGTCTTCGAGGTAGCTTCATCTTTGAAAAATTCGTTTTGCATCCTTGTGTAAGTGCTCTTTGCACAGTCTACATCCCAATCGTCAACCGTTACGCCTATGTAACGGAAATAACTCAGAATAGCCTGCTCAATCTTAATTGTGGGTATAATCTCCTGCTGTGCCTTGATCCAGAAGAACAGGCCCAGGTCTTCAGCATTCCTACGATAGATCTTAGGAATTAATTTTAATATGTCTTTTTCTTTGGGCATAAATATTCTTTTGTCCTGAAGTGAAAGCAACCTGTAATGAACGGGGAAGGGTATTGAGTGTCATGCTTGTCCGGTGTTCAACCCGTATCCCGGTGAAGAGTCCATGCCTCAGATTATTTGCCTTTAACTGTTCAGCATAGATGTCGTCTGAGTACCAGAACCTGACCGACTCGTCTAATTTTCCTATTTTCTGATAAGCCGTTGAAGTGATAAATATACACCACCCCGTCAGTGTATAACCCACCCTGTAACCAGGATAAACAAAGTCACCTCTCTCAAAATCCTTTTGCCGGTAGTCCGAACTCCATGCCGAAGCTGAATCAAACCCATTTAAATACATCAGTTTTCCTATCTCGTCCCATCCCGGATAGAAAATAATATCATTATTTGCCAGAATATAAATATCTCCTTTGGCCTTTTCCACTCCCATATTCAAAGCACGGTGATAATTGAAATCCCCTTCGTAACGGATAATCTCAGCATCGTAATTATAACCCATGCCTGTCTCAACAACAATAGTATGAACACCTGCGGACTCAATACACTCCTTAGTCATAGAAATAAGTTCATCATTGTCAGAACGTGCCACCACTATCAGATCATAGGATATATCCATTACAACTCTGGTTAAGTCCTGTATGTTTTATTTGCAAATCTGTCATATATGCCGGTTGTATGCCATGCTTGCGGTAAAAATGTCCTATCATATAATCGCCTTTCGATAGATGGTAAAACTCCCTGCACAGCCTTAAAACCACTTCATACCTCGCAAGCTGGAAAGCCCCTCCGGTATGAGTAGTATATTCTAAGTTATATCCATCTATGTTAACGGTTTTTAATGTCCGTGGTTTAAAATCCTTATCCAGCATCAGATCAACCGGAGAGACAGCATAAACGGGGTTTTTATCAAGGAATCCGGCCATCTGCTCCACTATCCCTTCGGAAACTATTTCTAAGTCGTTATCAAGTTTCAATACATAACTGCATTCAGGAAGTTCATTCAAGGCGTATTGGAAAGCTCTTGCTATCCCATAGTTCTTATCGAAGCTGATTAGATCGTATTTACCCTCTAACCACTTTTTTGTGCCATCCGTAGAGCCATTATCCACTACCAGGTGATAATCTACATTAGTCTTGGAATAGAAGCTCTCAAACGTCTTCTTTGTAAGCTCTAATCGGTTATATGTTATCGTCACGGCACAGATCATAAGTCATATCCTCCTGAGTTTCTTGTTCCAGGAACGTGCATAACGTAGTATTCCGGCGTAGGTATCTTCCCGAAGTTCTTGAATTTCTTAAGCTCCTGGACAAAATAAAAGTCATGGGCATAGCCTTTGGCATTCCATCTGGCATCTAACTTCTTATGAGCAACATTTGAAGTCCCGTGTCTTCCTTTGGTAGAAACATCACAAGGCATTTCGTACCATTTTCCACTCCTCGGATTGTAATGAATATCGTTAAAATATACCCAGTCGAACCCGTTCAGATGTTTATTGATTGTTTCTAAGTGTTCAGGGCCATAAATATCATCTATATCCAGGTAGACGATCCATTCACCCAGAGCCTCGTCGATACCCTTGTTTCTTGGTGTGCCGCCAAAGAGCTTGCCTCTTTCGATAAGAAAAGAACGTACCCCGACGCAGTCTTTGACTAACTCTATTGTCTTCATACACCCATCGGCTACAACAATGATCTCAAAGTCTTGAAAAGTCTGATGCTGCACAGAAGCAATGGCACGAAGGATCTTCGTTTCCCTGTCCCGTGCAGCACCAGGATAAAAGCCCAGATAGCTTGGTATGATAACTGAAAACTTCACCATTTGCTCACATCAAAAGCATTGCACCCCTCTTTTATCTCTATCGTCTTTGTGAGGTTTGTGTTTTTCAATACAACATACCACGGTTCTTCTCTCAGGTACATTGTGACCTGTCCCGGAGTAGTACAGGTAGGGATAAAGTCAGTATGGTTCACATAGTAAGTGCCGCCCACACCTTTAATCTGAATTTCATAGCTTGCACCCGTAGAATAAAATACAACATTGTTTGTCTTTACGGGGATATCTTTACTGCAAGCCGTCAGCAGCAGAAAAAGAATAAGTATTTGCTTCATCCGTTAGTTGTTTAATGTATTCATCAGTTTTCTGGTCTACTTTTTCACGAATGAGTGTAGTATTCATCTCATATAGCCATTCATTCTCAGCCTCTAAATCCTGGAAGATAGATTCAAGATTTTCATAAAGGACAATGTTTCTTTTAGGTGCACCCGACTGCGCAATGATAAATCTTATATTAGTGTCGGTATAGCCCCGGAAAGGATTCATGATGTTCTTTATCCGTATTTTCTTGAGGTCATAAGGCCGGTCAGAATAAAGAATCTCGTTTATATCGTCTTCAATAGCGGCTATCGTTGAAGTGGAAGCCCCTGCATCTTTAGCTAATCTAAGTTCAGTCATCAGTTCGGTGAGTCCTTTAAATTTGAAGTCATTCGGGAACTTGTGCTTTGGATACACCTCACCAAAATCCGTGAATGTAGCTATGTCTTTGACAACAAACTCCCATATAGCAGAATAAGCCCTCGCAAAAGGATAAAGGGTGTCATTCATATTATCAGCCTCGAAGTTCTTTTCTGTAGCTGTGATGGATACCTGATCCCTTGTATAAAGGTCAGCATTAAACATCATTGCATGAACGGACTTCTTCAGATACTCAAGATAATCCTTCTGGAAGGTAAGCAGTTCAATCGGAGGCGACTTGTAAACGAGCAGCTTTTCAAGGTCTACAATCTGCGAGGGATCAGCATTTCTTGGCAGTGCAAGAGTAATCACATCCTGTGTGCCTTTGTGTATGGGCTGTGTTCCTGTTCCCTCACATACAGGACAGACAGAGTTGTCCGGCATAAATCCCCTGTTACATCCGGGGTTATTACATGGAGTTACGTAAGCTATCCTCTGCGGGAAAGCTACCATCGCAGTAGACAGATCCAGCTCAGAGTCTATCTTCAGCGTCTTCTCAAGGAATCCCATCACAGAATGAAACAGGCATACAAAAGTACGTCCTTTAGTTTGTTCGTCTCTCAGGAAGCCAAAGCGAATGGCGGGAACTTTAGAATTTTTAGGCTCGAAGAAGAGAACTTCATACAGTTTCCCTTTTATCTCGACGACCTCATTACCCGATTCGAGTGACTTTGAAGCGACCTGAGAGAGAACAACCGTATCCCATCCGAGATACATAGTATATTTAACCCCGTCCTTCTCTGTATCACCATCCATGTACTTTATTGGCAGTTTCACTACAAGATACTGGAGAATCTCATTTATGTATTCATACATAACGGACTCATGAGATGAAGCCACAAAAGGATAAGGACTTGCCTTTTCTTTTTTAGGATCAAACTCATCAAACTCAGTAATGAGAAATGCGTTAGGATCTATGTAGTTATAGTCTATAAAGGCATATTCAAGGTATTCTTCAAGCGATTTATTACCCCAGTAGGTATTGATAAACTCCTCAAGTTCAAGTTTCTTCTTCTCACTTCCTTCATCAAAGAATATGTCACGCACCAGCGGAGGCTTCCGTAGTGCTTTCTGAAAAGGAAGTTTCGTTGAATTAAGAGTAGCCGGTATTATAGAACGGTAAATAGATTTAATCATATCAAACTCTTCATCACTTACCCTTGTCTCTATCTTCTTCAGAAGGTCTTCGATGCCGTCACCGGTCTTCATCTTGTAATAAAGCTCTGCCAGTTTAGTCACACGCTCATAGTCCTGGTGTACTATGTCTTTGTCAACAATTTTCTTTAATAAATCCAACCCCTCAATCTTATCCATTATAAAAAGTTTTAAATAGTTCAACACCCATATATTCCATTGAATCACCTAAATGACCATATTTCTGATACTTATCTCCCGTTTCTTTGTCTGTCACTATATGCTTATCCTTTCCCCCGTCCAGTCCTTGCTTGCAATACATCAGGTCGGCGATCAGGTGATTGCATCCCTCATCTATCGTTATCTTAATAGGTAACTTGTCTTCAAATATCTTGTTTATAAAATCTCTTCTTAATACTACCGAAGGATTCTGTTTCAAACTTCTGTCGGAATCATTGATAAGATACCTTCTCAGTTTAAATTCTATTATCTCGTAGTGATGCCGGAAATCTTTATTCATTGTTGTCCTTGAGTGACCTGAAGCATCACCGTAATAATATAGCCCAGATTTATGATTAGGATAACGCATCATAAACTCTTCGCATACTTCTTCTGTTGAGTTCCTCGGATTAGGAAGAGCTATCTCGTCAATGAACCTCCACTCCCAGTATTCCTCATTCCTTATTACCTGGGCTATCGCTGCCGAGTTATAAGGAACGGAGTTTTGGTCGAAAGATATATGAATAGGCAGTTTAGGATCGTAATTAACCCTGTTAACGTGCCTCAGCCTGTCAAAAGAAGAATAGAACTCGCCACCGGTCTGAGTAAATGGATTGGCGAAGATAAGTGCTTTGCCCCTTTCTTCAGTGTTGTTCTGAAGGATGTTATTAATGTAATTCTCTCCTACGTTTCTGACGTTGTGATAGGTCGAAGATATGACAGCAAACTTGTCGTTATTCCTTACCTGGAAAAAGTCTTCTTTATTATAGATCCTTCGGCTTATCTCGTCCATATAACTGTCAAGGCCGAACCAGTTGTTTATCCATTCTACTTTTGCCGGTGAAGTAGCAATAAAAAGCGGATTATACTGCTGTTCCGGTGTTCCTATATCAGAGAGTTCACCATTAACAATATACATTCCCGGCTGGCGGATCCTCGCTAAGATGATTTCCTTAACATCCGACTCATCAGTGTCTTTTGTCTCGTCAAGAACAGCCCATCCAAACTCTTTTCCCTCGTGTGAAGTGCTTCTCTCCAGGCTACCGACAAAAATCACACACCCGTTAACAAAAGATATTATCCCGTAATATGAATCAAACGAATGACCTTCGACATTAAAATGTGCCGGTGGTTTCTTATTGATTACATACTGCCCGTGCTGACGGGAGTCTTTATCATATTCCACTATCCCGATTGACTTCCAGTATTCACGTATTCGGAAGAGTGTTGACTGCTCGAGCTGTAAATAGGTATTTGCACCGATGAAACCACGGACTTTTGGAAATCGTCTTATCAGTTGATAGGTTTTTATTCCAAGAAGATGCGTCTTACCCGAACCAACTCCTGAAAGGAAAAGGTTAATAGGTGCTACCGATTTCAAGATAGCTTTCTGGGGTGCAGATACTATTTGCTCTATCATTTAATAATTATATCCGGCAATTTTATTGCTATCTTTTCACCGTCAGTTGTTACATCTGTCTGTTTGGGAATGAAATACTGAAGCAGTTTAGAAATCGCATCAAGATATTTTGATGGATTCTCCGCATAAACTTTATTGAGAGCTGGCTCAATGTTACTCACTTGCCCGGACATTATGACATTAAACAACTCTCTCGACACTTTGGTCGTCCTGTTAGGGGTTCCCGCCTTTCTGCCCCCGACTTTCTCATGTCCTTTTTTTGCTGCCATACTAATTTAAACTACAATAGTTTCACTTCTTCGGAGGTTTCCGTTTCTTACCACAGTTGCACATCACTTCTTATTTTTAAAAAACTCAATCTGCTTCAGTCTCTTTTTTGCCTTCTTTTTGCTCATAGGCTTACTTAGTTTTTTTCCACTCTTTGAGTAGACCGTACATTTACCCTTTCGGCATCGTATCATATCAACTCAGGATTATACCACCAATCTTCAAAAGGATCGGGGCCACAATAAACATCCTCTCTGGCAATCTTGTAGCCGTGTCCTGTCATAATGTCTTTAATCTTCTCTTTCAGCACTCCGCCATCTCTGGCAAAATTGTGTTCAATAGTCCAGAGCTTAACTTTATACTCCCACGGAAATCCCAACAGTGCTTCATATTCCGATCCCTCAACATCCAGGCTTATGTAATCAATCACTTTCGGAACGCTAAACATCTCAAACAGCCTTTTGATGGTAATTGC
>ERZ795051.2983-NODE-2983-length-17973-cov-17.564181_pt1 | contig 17973 bp, 20 predicted proteins | sample MGYA00375135_ERZ795051 | MGnify/ENA primary metagenome ERZ795051 (study PRJEB30180, sample SAMN05720222) | activated sludge metagenome | isolation source: Anaerobic digester | place: Japan | collected 2015-05-26 ... | reverse complement strand
GCTTAGCGGTATAGCGGCTGATTCGTAATCAGCAGGTCGGGGGTTCAAGTCCCCCTGGCGGCTCTAGGACAAGAAGTTCAAATCCTCCCCCCTCCTTTTTATACCCACTCATCCGACTTTTCATTGGGGATTTCGAAACACCCCCTCAAACCACAAAAGCTTTATCTCATCTGATCGAAGGATTCTGAATGACTTTTGAGACGTTTGGATTAAATGAGGCGTATAAACGGGTACAAAAGGTAGGAGACCGTCTATCTGTAAAGAAAGCCCTGGCAGTGGGATTCATCACACATGCATATACAATAGCATCGATTAGACTTATGTCACGGAAACGTCAACTAAAGTATGGTATTACGGAAATGCCTCCTATTGAAGTACATCGGAGGGTTGAGAGAAACTTCATAAAGAGCACAAGAGGAAAGAGCGTGCCGGCCCTTGAGAAGGAAGAAGAGGGTTCCCATGCTCAAAAACTCTCCGGTATTCTCAAGATAAAAGATCCACGAATTATCGAAGAGATCGCCGAAAGTGATCTCCTTGCATAGTCTTCTTCATATTCCCTCCAATACCCGGGTTATTTTCGATACAAATATCCTCGTTTACTGGGTGACCGATCATCCCCGGTTCGGGAAACATTGCACCGAGATAGTGACTCGGGTGGAGAAAGGAGAGATCCAGGGAGTAATCCCGGCAATCATTCTCAATGAACTCCTCCACCGTATCATGATTGCAGAGACGATTGAGACGGGATACGCACGTAATTTTCAGGATGCAGTCAAGATACTGAAAGATGATCCTTCGATTATCAAGGAAATGACCATCGCAGGGACAGTGTATGACACCCTGCCGACGATAGGATTTGAGATGATCGAGGATGAAAGGGGGATCTCAAGCCTCACGTATTATTTCTCAAAGGAACTGTGCCTGATGGCAAAGGATGCGGCAATTGTGGCATACGCACATAAATACGATATTTCTAATATCGTTACGAATGACCGCGATTTCCAGCGGGTCAAATGGCTCACCTGCTGGAGTCCGTGAAAAGAGAAGAGAATCATCCATCCCCCCCGCAAACACCGCAGGCTTCCTCACCCGTCCCTCTCGCACATCCATCACCCTGCTCACTGGTGCCGTATACAGGAACGGAGCAATGGCAAAGTTCATCGCCCTGCCCAAGGCCGATCGCTTCGCCGCCCTCACCTAAGAACCATTTGACAGCAGAAGTACCGGCACAGTCTCGCCGTCCAGCACGGCAACCACATCAACGAGCGGGATGCAGAAGCCGCGGGTGCCCAGGTCGGACCGGATGATCAGGTCGTCGCCCTCGATATAGATCCGGCCGCACTTGTCGAACGGGGACTCCAGGTATCCCGTCATGTTTCACCGGGAGAGGTCCGGCTGCATCTCCTGTAATTCCGGTTCGCTCTCCGATGTGGTGGAGAGGGGCTCGACCAGGATCCCGGAAGGGGAGCTCTCCGACAATAGGGATGGCTTTGCAATTAATAATCGTAGAGCTTCAGTTAATATCTATCAAGTCTCGGTTTATTCAGAGAAAGACGAAAAAGAATAATTGAATCTAGTTTAATTCCAAGCTATGCATACGGAATCATGGATTTTATGAGAAATTGGTTCAACCTCTTCACATAAACGATGAATGGAATATTATCAGCAAAATTCCATCACACGGGCCTTTGCCAATTGGTCAGGATCGAGTAGGATGATACAATCCCGCTCACATATCTCACACACACCTTTTGTGGAACCTCCACCAAACTTGTTGTTTTCGATATAAGTCAGAGAGGGAGTCGTTACTCTGCAAATTTTTAAGTAGTACACAATTTCATTTTGATTAAATGCAATATGCTTGATAGAATATAATTGCCCGTTTTTAACCTCATAGACAGGGATGTATTTATTATCAAATACCATATTTGCGCCATTTTCAAGATTGACTGAAATATTCGCATATCCGGGGAAATTACCAGATTGAACATAGCTATGAATCGCATTGAATACTTGATCCGGGTTTGGTCCGGAATTGGAGTACAAAGATATATCTTGTTTTGTGAAAACAATGTTATTAGTATCTTTTAATGAGACTATATAGATTATGTCTTTGTTATATTGCATTCCCGAAAAGAGCATTTGAAGGGAGTCGATATTACCAATTGAGTCTGTCCGGAGAATAAATTTTTCAATATAAACCGATTGATGATCGATGTCCGTTCTCTCTATTATTTTTTCCCATAATATATCAAGAGAATCGTCCGCTAGATTCACTGGAGTTGAAAGTTGAATTGTGGCGAACTGTGCACAACCTGAACAGACTATAATTCCTCCTAACGATAGGAATACGATAAGAAGATTCTTTTCTGTCATTCACTTACTTCCCGAAAAAATTGGATGTTTTATTACCAATATTCAAACCATGTATTCCAATAGGTATATACATAGCAATACTGGTAGTTTGGCCATGTTGTGGGCTCGATAAATTCCCCTTGGGCGTATAAATACGCAAGGTTATACTGACCACTGGAATGTTGGTTCATGCTCGCAGAACTACCAGGCTCCCATCCCTGGATCGTATTTTTCACTTCAGGTGTGTTGAACGCATAGTCCCATTGGGCTCGTTTAATTACGGGATCACTTTGATCGTATATGGTAATTGCATTCAACGGAAATGACCAGGATAACGATGGTGCAGGATTAAGTGATACGGAGACGGTTGTTGGCCCTGTCTTTGTTCCCAACGGATCCCTGTCATGTAGGGCGGGATTCCCGAACGTGTTAATAAGTGCCCAATCTACGTAGGACAGTCCCCGATTGTTAAGCCACTTGCTCCCCGGCCATCTGCGAAAACCAGGATCCATCGACCATATTTGTTTGATTGCAAAATAATCCTTGGTTGGATCAGTCTCGTAGGTGTTACGATACATTTCCCAGTTATGTTCAACAAGTCCATAGGGATACGCTTCATAGTAATATTCACCTGCACCTACCCATGGCCAACCTTCGCTTGATATAGCCATGCCATCAAGCGTAGGATTCAAAATGTTTTCGTTATACCACAGGTCTGCTCTCTTCCGAAGCTGTGTAGAATTGGTTTTCCCAGAAGATACTGCAATCATTTCATGTGGAATTCCTTTTCTATCAATAGTAAACCCATATGCAACAACCGATGTGTTTTCAGGGACAAGTGGATTGCCCAATCCAATTCCTTTTCCTTTAAGAACTGCACTGCTTTTATAGCTCTCGACCAACGAATTTCTCTCGTTCATTAGCTCGGGTAAACTCAGAGGATTTGACTCATCACCAGTTTTAAAGATGAACGTCCTTTGATCCTGTTTATCCCCCAGAACTGGTGTTATGGCGATACTGCCAATAAACAGCACGACCAGTGCAAATACCAGGTGTTTAGGGAATCTTATTTCTGACATTTTTCCTCCTTTTTTTGAAGGATTCCAAGAGGCACAAGGAAAATGCTTTTTTTCTAGAAGAGCAAATTCACCTATGCCCCTACGGGCCGCAGCAGGGTTCATCGACATTGGGTGTGTGGCGAACCCCCTGCGACAATTCCTTATTCCCTTTAGCTGTGAAAAACTTTCTGTGTGATATCCCGAAGACTCCAGGAATGTATCATTGAACTTGAATCTCGTGGATTTTCCCGCGCTGCGGCGACTATAGAACGATTCCAGTACGATGTGATGAATTATCGCAGTTTTCCTGTTGATCACTGGAAAAGAATTCAGACTACGAATCTCCTCGAACGTGTCAATAAGGAATTAAAACGTCGATATCGGTCCATTGGCGCTTTCCCGAATGATTCATCCCTGTTGAGAATTGCGGGATCTATCCTCATAGATATCAATGAAGAGTGGATCACGAGGAGACGGTATTTATCCGATGTGGGGGAGATATCCTCTGCGGATACAGGATCTGAAATTACAGCTTATTAGGGACGGTGCCATCGAGCATGTTTGTTACCCTCTTTTACGCGATCCTCGATCCTCAGGAAAGGCGGCTCACTTTCGTGAATGCCGGCCATAACCCGCCACTCTTGTTCTCATCCGGGATCCCGGGCGTGTCCCTCCTGAATGCAAAGGGAAGAGCTCCGGGGATAATAGACGAGGTCGATCTCGAACCCGTGGAGGTTACCCTTTCCCCGGGAGACGTGGTGGTGCTGTATACCGACGGCGTAACGGAGGCTGCCAGCGAACACGACGAGGAATACGGCATCGGGCGGCTCTCTGCCCTCGTGGAGGCATCGAAAGGGCTTCCGGCAAAGGAGATTATCAGCGCGATCGTGCAGGATGTCCGGAGGTTCACCGGCAAAAGACCGCAGTTCGATGATATAACCCTCATGGTGCTGAAGGTGACGGGAGGTGGTTATTTTTCGCGTTCTTTTGGCCGGGATATCCCTGATATGTATCAAAGGTTCATGCTGATTCAAGGGGAAACACTCCCAAACCACATGATCGGTGCATAGAATGATGTCTGGTACGGTTCATTCACGGTTCGTTTCCGAACTTCGCAGTTTTTACCTGGTCACGCTCCTGAACGTTGTCTTTGCGGCACTGGCAGTTGCTTTGGGAATCCAGTACATCGTATTGTCGATAAACGGCCTGGCAGGCGGGCAACCCGTTTCGCTGGTGCGGGTGGCAACTGCTGCGGTCTCCATGGTCGCGTTCGGCCTCGGTATTTCCTGGATCACAGCGGGCGCACGGATCATGGGCGGACTCACCAGTATCCGGAGAGGGTGTCTCTCCAAAGAGGGTCCCGTTCCGCCGGAAGTCACGACCAGCGGGATAATCAGGATGATCGCCCATTACCGCGCGAATAAAAAGACCATCAGGACGATGATCCTTGTCTGTACCATCGGGGGGTTCTGTTTTCTTGCCCTGGGGATCATCAGCAGTGTAGAGTTCTTTTCCATGGGACTCCTGTCCGGCACGATCACACTGAATACTTACTCCGTTCTCCCTGCAGCGCTCTTCAGCCTCGGAATTGCAATCGTGAGCCTCGTGAGTTCGTATTATTTTATGAAATTTTCGAAAGCATGGGATCTGAGGGAAGATACACTGTCCCGGTCTGAACCGGAACTGGCAGAGGCATTGGAGCGTGATCCCCGGTGAGTTCCGAACGGCGGACCCCGTACGAGATATACTGGGAAATCCTCGTTTTCTGCAGGATTCCACGGTCGTTTACCGCGATTATCCACCGGTGTAACCTCAATTCGAAGACGGGGCAGGATTACATCAGTTTTCTTTCGAAGAAAGGATACCTTTCCCCGTATGCCGACGGGGAAAAGTCCATGTACGTGACAACGGACCGTGCTTCCGAGTATACAACCCTCTTTGCGAAGTTGTATCAGGCGCTTTTCGATACGGGACCCGGTTTTGGGCTCTAGGAGTTCACGACAGAAACCCGGCTGTACCCGCACGATCGCTATCCCCGGGATGGGATTATTTAAAAGGAGAGCACCGGGAACAACCATTCAGTATGATATAAGACAATGGGGACGGGGTGGTTCAATCCAGCCGCATATCACGTCCCTTTATCGTGCACGGGGAGAAACGAACCGGCATGCATGAGCTTCTCTCTGCCTGGACAGATCGGAAAGGGCTGGCCCTGATCGGAGCAACGGCGCTTCTCTATGCTCTTGTCCTGGTACCTTTCAACCAGCTTGCCCTGACCTTTGCCGGGATCTCCATCCGGCCGGCCGCAGCGCTTCCTGTCGTTCTTGGAATTCTCTTTGGTCCTGCTGCCGCATGGGGTTGTGGCATCGGGAACGTTGCCGGTGATCTTTCCGGTTCCTGGTCTCCGATGAGCGTCTTTGGGTTTCTGGTCAACTTCCTGTTACCCTGCCTTTCCTACCTGTTCTGGCACAGGCTCGTAAAAGGCCGCGTGGCCCGGCTGAATTTTCGGACGGTTGGCTCTTACCTGCTGGTCGCGTTCGTTGTCACCCTTGCATGCATGGGCCTCCTCGCCGCGTGCGGGACAATCTCCTTCGGTCGCCCGTTTTGGAGCAAATTCATCAGCTATTTCGGGAACAACATATTCTGGGCAGTGACTGCCGGGACCGTCCTTTTCTGGTTGTCCATCGGGCCGGCAGTCAGGAAGGGACTTGTATACGGAAAGGAATGGACGGAAAAAAGCACGGTCCCGGTACCGTGACGGGCAGACAAGTCTCCCGGGTAACCGCGGGGAACCTGCCCTTCTCGTCTTAACCGGTTATCTGCCCTCCCGCGGATGGATAACGAGGGAAAACGTCGTCCCTCCTGACCGGTCCAGTTCGATGGTGCCGTTCAGCTGGGTGACGAGGGAGTGGACGAGGCGAAGGCCAAGGGAATCGGGGTTCTTCCAGTCCACTGCCTGCGGGATGCCCACACCGTTATCCCTGACGATGAACCGGTAGGAATGGTCATCCTCCCTGCGTCCCAGGATATGGATCTCCCCTTTCCTCCCTTCCGGGAATGCATACTTGAGGCTGTTTGAGACGAGCTCGGTCATGATGAGCCCGAGGGGAATCGCCATATCGATTTCGATCGGGAGATCCTCCATCGAGATAACAGGGGAGACCCGGCGGGTATCGACCCCGTAGAACCGGAAGAGGCTTGAGACGAGGAACGTGACGTAGTCCCTGAACGTGATGCTGGATATCTCCTCGGAACAGTACAGGCGTTCATGGACGAGGGCCATCGCCCTGATACGGTTCTGGCTCTCGCGGATAGCTGCAAGGGTTTTTTCATCCGTGATGTACCGTGCCTGGAGGTTTAAGAGGGAAATGATGATCTGGAGGTTGTTCTTGACCCTGTGGTGAACTTCGCGGAGCAGGATCTCGCGGTCCTTCAAGGCGTTCGTCAGTTGTGCCGTCCTTTCATGCACCCTCTGTTCGAGGACCCTGTTGAGGGATACGAGTTCTTCTTCGATGCGTTTCCGGTCGGTGATGTCAGAAAACATCGAAAAGGAACCGCGGAAAGCCCCGTTGCAATCGAACACGGGGGTTACGGACGCGAAAGTACAGAGCAGGCTCCCGTCTTTGCGCCGGAATTTCCGCTCGAAATGATCGGTGATTCCCTGCTGCTGCCTCTCCATCCGGAATATCGCGTCGGGGATCTCCTGCCTGTCGATGAATGCCGCAAAGGGCTTTCCGATCATCTCCTCACGGGAATACCCCAGTAACTCCGTCATCCTCCTGTTTGCATAGGTGATGCGAAAGTCACTGTCCAGTTCCCATATCCCTTCTGCAGCGGTCTCGACAATCGTGCGGAACCTCTCCTCGCTCTCCCGCAGTGCGATCTCGGTCTTCTTGAGCTCGGTCACATCCCGTATGGACTCGATTGCACCTGTCAGCCGGCACCGGGTATCGTAGAGGGGGGTTGCCTTTGCCCACAGGATGGCCTCCCTGTCTTTCACTTTCACTCCCACAACTTCAGCAGTCAGAAACCGCCCCTCTCTGCGGACGAAGGTATATTTTTGTTCGATACCGGCATCCGGCCGGAGTGCAAGGTCTATGAGGACTGGCCTTCGCTGCCCGTAGAAAGGAATGGCATACGCGTAGTCTCCTTTCCCGATCATCCCGGATTCCGGAACCCCTGTCATCTCTTCGATGGCCTTGTTCCAGGCAATCACTCTGCCTTCGGTATCGATGGCAAACGTTGCATCAGGGAGGAACTGGGTGATCTGCCGGAGGCGTTCCTCGCTCTCGATGCGTTCGCGCTCGGCCCTGTATAATCTCACCGCACGGGTGATCTTCTGTGCAAGGTCCGCGAACTGGACTTTGGGATCGCCTGTCTTCTGGACGTAGAAGTCCACGCCGTTTTCATAAGCCTGGATGACCACGTCCTCCCGTCCCCTTCCCGTAAAAATGATGAACGGGATATCGTTTCCTGATGCACGAATTTTCTTGAGAACCTCGATCCCATCCGTTTCCTCCATGTGGTAGTCGCACACGATCGCGTCATAGACCTTGTGCTTCAGTTTTTCGAAGGCATCGGGTGCTGACCGGGCAGTATCGACCGCAAATGCACCCGACCGTTCGAGCGTCAGTTTTGTCAGCTCGAGGAAGGGAACTTCGTCATCGATACAGAGAACCGATATCACCATGGATCTGCTCCGGATCGTGACCACCGGCCGGTGACCGGCCGGCATCAGTCACCTGACAAGTAACAATATCCCCGCCTTATTTAAAGTGTGAGGGTTGCCACGGCGGGTGTTTCCGGTTGCGTGAATTCATTTCTCTCTTTGGATCACAGGACACGGTATACTTCGGCATCACCTTTGCGGAAAACGAGCGAGACGCCGTCGTACCGGGTCAGGTTCTCGAGATCCGACCCGTACTGCTTCCTCTCGGTCTCTCCTATGAAGACGTATCTCACGTTGTATTTTGCAAAAAGTACGGACCTCTCCTCTCCCCCGGTATACATGCGGTTTACATCGGCGCATCTCTCCTCAATATCCGTCCAGTCCCTCCCCCACATGATCTCGTGGGTGCGCCATCCTATGACCGTCGGAAGCCCCGTGAATACCGGAACCCGCGACGAGTAGGTATACGCATCCCCGGGGGCTTCCAGGACAACGTCAGCGTTACCTGCCATTGCACCGAGCCGGCAGAGTGCCTCGTACTCATCCGGTTTCTGCTCCCTGAGCCATTCCGTCCCGTCGAGCGTAAGGTTCGCCGTCTTTCCCATGTATTCTGCATGGGGCATGGCAATTACCGAACAGACGGGGTGGACAGCCATGATGGCAAGCAGGACGACTGCTGCGGCGACGAGAACCCGTTTCCGGATCCGGAAAAGGAAATAGACGCATGCAATTGCCCACAGCGCCCAGGCCTGGAGATAGAACTTGAGGATCGTGTTCATGCGCTCGGCTGGCGGACCGTATGGGTCGTTGATGAAGAAGATCTCGCAGAAAAGAACGAGGAGAAGTGCGAGACCGGCGAATAACGCAGGGTATTCCTTCTGGTACCATGCACGGGCAAAGAAGGGGACGGCAAAGAGTGCGAGCATTGCGAGCGGGAAATGGAGCGAGAACGAGAGTACCCCGGCAACGATGACCACACCGGCAAGGAGGATATCTTCCCGGGAAAACCTGTGCGAGTCTGCGAGGTAAAGGAGAGAGAGCCCGGCAAATCCACCGAATACCAGGAGAAAAGCGGACAGTCCCGTTTTCTGCCCGACATCAACGATGCCTATTTCCCCGTGGGAAAGGAGCACCAGGAATGCACAACACTCGAGCACAATCAGGGACAGGAACACCTTGTCCCTCGTTGCATGGTATCCTGTCAGGGCGATGAGGGAAAGGGAGACGGGGAGCGTCCATGCATTGATGCCGGCAAGAAAGCCCGTGACAAGGATTGCAGCAGAAAATGTCGAAAGAGAGAATTCCTGCGACAGCGCAAGGCACAGCCCGGCGAGGGCCAGGAAGAACGGGATCGAGATGAAGTGGGCGTGCAGGTCCCCCTGGAGGAATGTGTAGAACGGGTACAGGGTGATTGTATCGGGGATAACCCGTGCCGCCGCCGTGAAGTCGAAGGAAACGATCCATTTGGATAACGGTCCCGGAAAAGTATAAAACTGCATGATGTCTGTTTTCCCCAGGTATGCCAGGAGCTGCACGAACCCGGCGGGAAACCCGAGGACTATGACGAGGAAGGCGGAGAGGATGCCGTAGACCCGTTTTCCTGACACGTTTATCCCGATCCCGTACGCTGCCTGCACTGCAGTCGCAAAGAACGCGGCAACGGCAAGGTTGTACCCGATTCCTGCCTTTACCCCGGAGAGCATGACGAGGGCGGCCGCGGCAAGGTGGCCGAGATAATAGTAGGGAAGGGCAGTGCCGGCAAACCAGGGATCGGGAAGGGGGAGGACACCGGCACGCAGGACAGACTGGAGAAATGCAGAATCCATGAAGTCTTCGGAGTATGCAAAGTAGATTTCGGGTTTGTGCATGAGAAAAACGGCCGCGAGGATGAATGCCGACAGAAACACCCCTTCCTGCAGGACCATGTCATGGGAAAATTTCTGGTCACGCCCGTTTCTCCGGATGAAATACACTGCCGAAATGCCGAGGACGAACAATCCTGCATACATGCCCATTGCAAGCGGGAGCAGGTGGAGGGAGGAGAGGACAAATGCAACGAGGGTGATGCACATTATCCCCAGAAGCCGGGCAATGGAATACCCCCCATCGCGGAGACGGGGAGCACAGAAACGTGCGAGGGGAAACGAAAGGATGCCGATTGCCTCGAGGACCAGCAAAAAGGCAAGGGACTCCATTCAATCAGTCCTGCCCGCACCCGGCCGGGACCAGGGGGTCAATGGGACAGGGGAATCGTCCCTCCCTTGACTGCCGGACAGAGGGGAGGGTACAGTTTTCCGGGAATCCACCGGGAGTAAACCGGGGAGAATGGGGAACCATTCCGTGTCTTGTCCATTCACCGGGCATTTTGCGCACGAACCCGCCGGTCCCTTTTTCCTTTTCTGCATACCACATTGACGTTAAACTCTTTCGGAAGCAAAATCTTAATAATATCGTGAAAAATGTGACGCCCCGGGGTTTTTTACCGTACATTCCGAATCGGACCGGCATTTCTCCTTCGGCTCAACCGCACAGAACTGATGAAAAGCAGGGATGTACCCTGTTGTTCACCCGCCTGACAGGGTAAAAGGAAAAACAACCTGCTCACTCCCTTTTTGCAGGCATTCCCTCCCTTTTTACATCTGCTGACCGGTAATCCCCGCCGCACGCGTCCGGTTTTTGCAGGGCTGTCACAATCGCGTTCACCAGGGCTTCCTTCATGAAAAGCCCCTTTTCCCGCGAAGCCTTCGCCGGGTCCCCGGATGCACCGGTGGTCGTAATCTCCGGAAAGAGCCACCGGACATCGGGATACGGGGGGAGATAGGGGACGACTCCCCGCGCATGCTCCGGCTGGCAGAGCGGGGGGAAGAGAGCAGGGGCAATAGGGAGCTCTCCCTCGCCCCCATGGCCAAGGATATTCCAGGCTTTGAAAAAAGTTTTCCGGCAGGAACAGGCAACGGAGATCTCCTTCCGGCTGCCGGGAAAGGTTACCGGAATCGCGGTGCATAAAAAACATACATTGATGAGAGACACAGGTTCACATTCTCACGGGACTCCATGGCTGACTTCACCCTCATTGTCCCCTTTATCATCCTTGTTGCCCGGATCATCGAGACGAGCCTCGAAACGATCCGGACGATTTACATCAACCGGGGCCATACGAACCTTGCCGCCGGCATCGGCGTTGTCAAGGTTGCAATCTGGCTGCTGTCCACGGGACTTGTTTTTTCAAACCTCCAGAATATCCTCGGTCTCGTGGCATACGTTGCCGGGTATGCAATCGGCACCGTTATCGGGATGCAAATGGAGGACCGTATCAGTATCGGGAACGTTGTTGTCAGGGTTTTTTACCCGGGTGACCCGGCTCCGCTTATCAGGAGGTTTGGAGAGATGGGCTATGGCATCACGCGCCTGGACGGAACAGGGTACCTCTCGTCACCGGTTGCGGTGCTCTTCATGGTTGTCCCGCGGGCAAACTTAAAAGAACTCCTCTCGGTCCTCGACACGGATTACCCCCGCCTCATCTACACCATCGAAGACATCAGGAAGGGGAGTGACGAGAGCCGGATCTTTCACGGAGAGAAGAAGCCCTGGTGGAAACGTTTCCTTGGCATCTGATGGGTGAAAGGGGGTGATGAGGGGATCTTAGAAATCCCGATGGCTTTTTTCCCAGGAAAAAATCGTCGTGATTTTCTCTTTTTCGTGGCCGGCCGCACGGGTCAGTCATGGGTGTGAACCGTGGAATGGCTCAGCCATGTTCATTCTGTGTACCTGTGTCCCGATCACGATCCGGTATCATTTTCAAATCAGTTCACGTTCAGTACCGTGGTCTTTTTGGTGTTCTCCCCCGCCGGGCAGGTATCCGTGTTCCGCTGGCCGGCAGGGTAACCCTTGCCCGCAGTACCGAAAGCCTCCTTGGATGAGTAATCCGCATCTCCTCTCTCCCGGGAGAAGGATTGGGAAGTCCCTCTCCCCTGCAGAGAATAATAGAAATCCGCTTTTTTCATATATTGAGAGGGTTTCATCTCTCCCTGATTCCACTCCGGGCTTTGACCATCGATCCGGGTAGTTCAATCAACCCGACCGGAGCGGGTACGTTGCCGGGAAGGGAGAGGCAAAAGGAAGCCTGTGGTATTATCGATCCCGGGTTTTACCTTACCCCGATGACACGGGTCCATTCATGGATGATCCCGCGAAAGACCCGGTTCAGTTCCTTCACTTTGCCGGCGTCGGTCAAAGACCCTGTCTCCGGGCTCGATCCATCCTCCTCATAGAGAGACCTGTTCATCTCGATCTGGATCCACGGGATTCCCGCGTGCCAGTAATGCGCATTCATGATGAATCCACCGTGGAACGGGTGGTTGATCCAGATGCTCCCCTCTCCGGCAAAGTGATCCCGGATCGCGTCGCGGAGGCTCTGGATCCAATCTGCCGGGCAGGTCGGGAGAGTCCCCGGTCGTGCATGCCCCTCATCGTCACCGTTGTTGGAGAGGCAGAAAAGGGGACGCTTTTTTCCCGCATCAGGCTGTCCCGGAAGCCCGAAAGGCACCATCGCGTGGCAGTCGAGAGCAACCGAGACCTTTCCGGAAAGGAGAAACCTGTCTGCTTTGGCATGGTAGGGAAAATAGTCCCCAAGGAGGAGCTTGTGGATACATGCGAGGTCCGGCATGCGATCCTCCTTCCAGACCGGGTGACCAAGCGACGTCTTTGTCTTGACGACGCCGTCGGGGTATTTCGGCGGAAGGTGGTAGGGCGGCCTGTTGAGGTCTATTATTACCCTGGATACGTCCGATTGCAGGAAGGCAGCAGCGATCCCCCGCATGTCATACAGATCCTGCGTTGCCGGGTCGCTGTAATAGGAGAGTGCCCGGTCATCGAGGCACACCCTGTCCCTGATCCTGACGGGGACGAGGGTTCCCCCATGGGGGACCGATATCAGGACGGGAAGCCTCTCCCGCATTCATGACCCCCCTTTCGGTCCGACACCACGCTTCTCCTTTCCTGCAGCATGCTTTCTGTAGTATTCATCGATGCATATCCCATAAACCTCGATATCGTGGAACGATCCCCATTTCAGGGCATGGCCCCGCATCGTCCCCTCGTGTGCGAGGCCGATACCGGTGAGGACCCGGGCCGAGGCAGTGTTCCACGCCAGATGACGGGCATAAATCCTGTGGAGTCCAAGCCCGAAGAACCCGAATTCAAGGAGTGCGGATGCGGCTTCCCTGGCATACCCCTTCCCCCTGAAATCCCTGCCAATCCAGTACCCGAGTTCTGCATGGGAATGCTCGCAGTTGATCCGGAGGGATGCAGCACCCGCGAGAGTCCCCCGTTCCCGTTCGCTGACGGCAAATGCATATTCCCTGCCGCTCTCCCTCCCCTGTTCCAGCTGGCAGATCCATTCCAGCGCATCGGCAAGGGTATAGGGGAACGGCAGTTCAAGGACTCCCGCAGCAATCGCCGGGTCGGAGACGAGATCCACGACGAAGGGGGCATCGGCTGCGGTAAAATGCCGCAGGTGAAGCCTTTCTGTCACGAGCCTGTCGGGGACCTGCATGGGAACACTCCTCTCCTATCATGGTTGCCTTCCTGCACCATATGGGTTATTGAAAACCGGTCTGCATTTTCCTTGCCACCGACGGATTTTCCGGCAACCTTTTAGGGAGGACAGTCCGAACGAATAAGAGAAATGGATGACACAGGCCGGATCCGACTGGCCCGGAAAGCAGGCGTAATCCTCTCCCTCGGGGCGGGTTCGTTCATTGCAGGGTATTTCTCCCTCCAGCTCACCATAGGGTCGGCACCGGTCTTCGATCCAAGGGACATCCTCGTCGTCTGCGGGGGAGTCCTGGCCGGTCCCGTCGGCGGTGGACTCGTCGGACTCTCTGCGGGGATAGCGGGCCAGGAGCCTCCCGTGTTCGTCCCCCTCTATGCCCTGGGAGGAATTTTGAGCGGACTCTTGGCAGGGTTCCTCCGGCGGGAAAAGAGGTGGATGCCGGGGGCGGCCCTGGGACTGGGTGCCTGCTATCCCCTTGCCGGTCTCCTGATGATGGGAATGGGATTGTGGGACAGGATTGCTGCACTTGCGTTCCAGGCACTCGTCATGCAGTTTACGTGCATCCTTGTCCTCTCCATCATCGGGTCCCTCGACCCCGCCATTTTTTCATGGGAGGATGAAATGGAAAAATCTCCCAAAGATTCTTTCACGTGAAATGGGGCGCCGGAAATGCATTTCCATGAGTGAGAAAGGGTCCGGCCGGCCACAATATCCACGGAAAAGATCTTTTTCAAAAGAGCGTGTGTTCATGCCTTGCATTTTTGCGGGGCAAATGGGCTGGAAACATCGGGGTAGGGAAAAACACGTTCAGCCGGAGAAGCGATGGGAAAAGCCAGAGGTCATCCTGGTATCGACCGCGAGGTACCCGGTGCGGTCGTTTGGGGAGTTGATACCGGATGACCAGGCCATTCAAGGCGTGGAGGGCTGCAAAACCGTCCACATGGAGGGTGCCAGACAATAAATAAGCGACCACGTGAGAAATCATGGTCACCTGTCTAGCATGCCACATATCGCATGCCAGAATAATAAAGATTATGCAGGTGCCACTTCTCACCCCTGGCAGGCATCTCCCCGCACCCCGCGGCTTGATTGCTGCCCGGGAGAAAGGGGACAGGAGAGAGGATAAAAATGGTTGAAACCACGGAAAAATGCGATGTATGCGGCAGGGTGGCAATCGGGATACAGGTGATGGGCTGCTGTGCGTCGAAGGTCTGCGAGGATCACGCAGACCCGCACCTTAAGGCCTTGAAACCCGGAGAGAAGCTTGAATGGGGGGCGTGTTTCTTTTCCCGGTATGGATGAAAACCTGCATGATCAGACATGGTTGAAGGTTATCTTCCCGTCCGGGACAGCACGTGATCGGCCATACATGGTCAGGAAGACCTCCTGGAAAGTCCATGCGGCAAGCTCGAAATCACCTCCGCCGTAACACACCTCGCTCCCGATGGACGGGAGCACGATTGTGAGCCGGGCGCCCCCTGCAAGAGCCGATCCGGGAGAGCCCGTTACAGCAACACAATGAGCCCCTGCTCCTTCTGCTTTCCGGAGGAAGTGGAGGACCTCTTCCCTTGTTCCCGAGCCCGAGAAGAGAATCACGAGGTCATCTTTCCGGATGGGATCCCTGACCCCGTCACCAAGCCAGAAGACCTGTCGTTCCGGTGCGAGGAAATGGCGCAGCCGGATTGCCATGGCAAGTGCCGCAGTCCCGCTCCTCCCGAAACCGAAAATGTGCACGGCGCGAGCCTCATCGATGAGCCTCGACAGGGTGCCGGTTTCGCTGTCCATCCGTTCTATTGAATCGAGGGTTTTTTCAAGGAACGTCCTGTACAATCCGGGAATGCGGGGAATTTCCTGCATGGTTACGCCAACGATCCGCCTGTATTCCCTTGTGTGGTTGGCGTTCAGGGTTTAAGAAAGCGTCTCCTGCGGGGACCGGCCCGCATCCTGCAGGTCACGCGGAGACGATGCAGAAAACCCGGCTCTGAAGTTCCGGGGAGGAAAAAGGATCTTGTTAAAAAGGTGAATGGGTGACGCCCCAGCCGGGATTTGAACCCGGGTCGGAAGCTCCGGAGGCTCCCAGGATATCCACTACCCTACCGGGGCTGGACTGTAATAATTGGCGCCTTCTTGGGTAAATAGGTTTTCAGGGAGAAAGGGAGAAAACCGCTTCCCGCCTTGCGACCGGCTTCGCTGGTCCCGGAGCAGGAAGAGCGGGGTCTTCATTCCTCCCGCGAGCGGTACGTGAACCATATCCGGCAGGCCCCTTCGTGGCTGACCATGCAGGGCCCGACGGGTGTCCGCGGGGTGCATGCGGTACCGAAAAGGCGGCAGTCCGTTGGCGAGACCAGCCCCCGCAGGACCCTGTCGCAGAGGCACGCGGTATGCTTCGTCACGGGGCGGAAGCCTATGTCGAACTTTTTCTGGGCATCGTACTCCTCGAATTTTTTCCTGAGTTTCAAGCCTGACCGGGGAATGACAGGAAAACCTCTCCATTCCACGTCCGTGGGTTCGAAGACCTCGTACATCAGCTGTTGGGCCCTGACGTTTCCCTCCCTCGTCACCGCCCGCGGATAGGCATTCTCCACGCGGGCTTCCCCCTTCCTGACCTGTTCGACCAGCATGAGGAGACCAAGGAGGATGTCTTCCGGTTCAAACCCTGCAACGACCTGCGGGACAGGGAACTGCTCGTATTCCTTATACCCGGCAACCGTGCATACGTGCCCCGGGAGGAGGAATCCCTGGAGATTGGCCTCGCCCTGTTCGAGGAGCCATTTCATGGCAGGGGGAACGAGGCGGTGACAGGAGAGAATGCTGAAGTTCTCTGGCGGTTCGGAAAGGATCGTTGCCGCGACGGTGGGTGCCGTGGTCTCGAACCCGACGGAGATGAAGACAACTTCCTTGTCGGTTTGTTTTGCAATCTCGACAGCCCTGTGCACGCCCTGGACCACGTGCACATCGCCACCCGAGGATTCGAGGGACCCCCTGCTCCCCGGAACGCGGAGGAGGTCTCCGTACGTGGCTATCGCAAAGCCCCTCCCGGCAAGCTCGAGGGCGGCATCGATCTCCCCCTGCGGAGTGATGCAGACCGGGCACCCTGGTCCCATGACAATCTTCATCTGTTGCGGGAGCACCCTGCGGAGGCCGGCACGCGATATGGCTGCCTCGTGCGTGCCGCAGATATGCATGAACGAGAGGTCACGGTCGACCAGTTCCTTCAGTTTCCCGGCTATTTCTCTTCCCACAGAAACCATTTAAGATGAATTATTTAGTATACGGACTGATAATCATACTGTTATGGCAGAAGAGGCGGGCCTCAATACGACCCAACCGGTAATCCCCGATATTCTTGGACTCCACGGGAATTTCCTTGCACTCGTCGTCATCATCATCGGTGTTCTCGTTGCCATCGTCCTTTTCTTCCTCGTGGGCTGGCTCCAGAAGAGAGCAGAGAAAACAGATTCAAAAATTGACGATATTGTGATTGCAGCCCTCGGGACACCGGCTGTCATTGCAACGTTCCTCGTTACCCTGTACCTGGCCCTCCAGGTCGCGGATATTCCCCCGGCACTTGCATGGATCGTGGACAGCAAGTACTTCAACGCGATATACATCATTCCTGGGGCCTGGGCTCTCTCGAGCTTTGCCTACAATTTCATCAGCACGTACGGGCACAGGCTTGCATCGGCCACTGCAACTGACCTTGATGACCGGATGGTTGCCCTCGGTCTCATCGTGGCGAAATACGTCATCTGGTTTGTTGCATTCCTGCTCATCCTCCACACACTGGAGGTGGATATTACACCACTCCTTGCAGGGGCAGGAATCATCACGCTGGCACTCGCCCTGGCAGCCCAGGATATCTTTTCGAACTTTTTTGGCGGCGCCCTGATTGCAATCGACAAGCCGTTCCGGTTGAATGACCGCATCCAGATTGACCAGTATTACGGGGATGTGATCCACGTCGGTCCCCGGAGCACGCGGATCAGGACGCTTGACAACCAGATCGTCACGATACCGAACTCAAAGCTCGTGAACAACTACGTCGTGAATTACGCCATGCCCGAACCAAGGATAAAGGTCAGGCTCCCCGTCAGTGTGGCCTATGGGTCCGACGTGAAAAAGGTCAGGGAGGTCCTCCTCAATATTGCGAGGGACGCGGCGAACGAGTATTCCTTCATCCTCACCGAACCCCGGCCCATCGTGTATTTCCTCGAATTCGGTGCGTCGAGTCTCAATTTCCAGCTCGTCGTCTGGATCAATGACTTTTCCCTCACCTTCGAGACGAAGGACGCTTTGAACATGATGATCGCGGACCGTTTTGCACAGGAAGGAATCGA
>ERZ795051.2975-NODE-2975-length-17994-cov-3.664474_pt1 | contig 17994 bp, 11 predicted proteins | sample MGYA00375135_ERZ795051 | MGnify/ENA primary metagenome ERZ795051 (study PRJEB30180, sample SAMN05720222) | activated sludge metagenome | isolation source: Anaerobic digester | place: Japan | collected 2015-05-26 ... | reverse complement strand
GAGAGAAGGACACTCTATGACTTGCGGATTATCTTTTGATGATGCATTACTTTGCTCAATTTTTAGGGTTTTAAAACGTTCTGGGATTTCGGTTGGTTTATTCTCTTCTGATGAAACAGAGTTCAGTTTTTCAATTCTTAAACGATAAACAAAATCTTCTCTGCCTCTGTAAATAGAATCTCTTATTGAGACTTTATATTGTCCAGTATTTTGTATTATAAAATCAAGGATAGGATCAGGAGAACGGTAATAATCATCTGCAAACGCAATAATCTTATTTTCTTCATTATAAATAGCTATTACTGGTTGGAACCATCCTGGAACAGCATCCCCGATATATGGATTTAATATCCGCCCTTTTAAAGAAAATCTTATTCTTTCTCCTTTTTCTGCGGAAAAGGGAAAATAATCTACTTCCCCTGGCATAATTTCCCCATTGATAAAAATAGGAAAATCCTTTATAGAAATTTCTTTTTTTCCCTTTCTCTCATGATAATAATAATCCTCTGCTTCTTCAGAGATATTACTAATTTCAAAAGAAAGCGGATTACTGATTCCAGTCCGAGAGATAAGTCTAAGTTCATAGATACCAGGTTTTGCACTATCACTTATTTTTAAAGATAATATTGCTTTTTGTGAAATAGCTGGACTTGCCTGCAGATTATCCTGACGAGTAAAAAGCTCTTTACAAAGACATTGATATTCAAGGGGCGACATTTCTTTTATATATTTTACGACTTCTTCTGGTGTCATATCTATATATATAAGCCTTTCACCGGGAACAATTTTTAATCTTTCGTCATTTTCATTTTCTTTGTCATCATTCTTGCGACTTTGCTCTTTTAAACGTTCAATTTGTTTTTCAACATATTTTTTTGAAGTTTCAATGGGATCTTCTCCCATTTCAATAGCTTTTACAATTGGACGCAATTCATTTTTTAAATCATTTGAAAAATTTTTAAAGGGCATAAAAAATTTAATATCCAATATCTCAATATCATCTGTTGAAAAATAAGCGGATTTAACGCCATTTAAATTCATCCCTCCGACAATCAAATCAACCTTTTCTCCAGCTTTACCTCCTGCAGGATAAACGTAACCAATATGAGGAGTTTTATCCTGCATCTTTTTTAACTGTGAAAATGAAGTATAAGGTAGAAAAAGAGTAAGGGTTAAAGTAAGTAAAATAATTTTTTTCTTATTCATATCGCAATCCAATTAATTATATAACTCCTTTATTCTTCCATATTTTGATGGTGGAGGCATAATTTTTATATCCTCATTCATTGGATTAGGGAGTTTATCATCAGGATTTATTCCCATTAATTCATAAATACTACCAAGAAAATCCTGCGGATATACGGGGCGTTCAGCTACTTCTTCTCCTCTCGCATCAGATTTTCCCAATATCTCTCCGCCCTTAAAACCCCCTCCTGCAACAAGCGCACTGAAGCATTTTCCCCAATGCTGTCTACCTCCATTCCAGGGACTTTCCTTTGATATCTTTGGTTGACGCCCAAATTCCCCACAACACCATACAATTGTTGTATTGAGTAATCCCCTTTCATGTAAATCAGTTAAAAGGGAAGAAAGTCCCATGTCAAGTTGAGGAAGTTTTTGTTTCATAGCAAAAAAGTGCCTTTTATGTGTGTCCCAACCAGGAGAATTAATTGTAATATAAGGGACACCAGCCTCTACAAGTCTTCGCGCAACAATACACGATTGCCCAAAAGTATTTCTTCCGTAACGATCCCTTAATTCAGGCTTTTCTTTTGATAGGTCAAAGACGTCAGCAGATGAACCAGCAATAAGTTCATATGCTTCGTTTTCACTATTTTCGAAATTTTCAATTTCTTTATTAGTTTTAAGTATATCAGATAACAGATTCATCTTCTTAAGAAATTCCCTGCGCTTAATCTGTTGATCCCGAGAGAAAGATTTATTAATAATCCCTTCTACCGCAAAAATAGGTGCGTTTGGATCTCCACCAGTGACTAACGGTTTATATTTAGGACTTAAAAAGCCAAGCTCAGAAAAACGCCCCTTTTCACGTGTTAAAACAATATATGGAGGGATTTTGCTCGTGTATCCAAAATCATATCCTCTCAATAGTCCAATTACTGCGCCTATTGATGGGAAAACCTTTCCTCCTGGTTCACGACCAGTTTGCATTAAATATGTTGCAGTTTCATGTGCATTTATGCCATGGGTCATACTTCTGATTAGTGAAAATTTATCAGCATGTTTTGCGAGATTAGGTAAGAATTCACTTAATTGTATCCCTGATACATTCGTTGGAATGGCTTTAAATCCACCATTATAGTCCTCTCCTGCATCAGGTTTGGGATCAAAAGTTTCAAGATGAGAGGGGCCTCCCCATAGCCAGATCTCAATAACAGATTTAGCTCTCCCAGATTTTAGCTTCGGTAATTTATTCAATTCAAGAGCACTTAATTTTTTAGACAATAGAGATATTGATAGGAGAACAATAGATTGTTCTAAGAATTCTCGTCTTGTAAATTTCATATTTTCTCCTCAAATTTTAATGTCTAAAAATGAATTCTTCTGAATTAACAAGTGCCCAAACAATATCATTAATTACGGGGCGCAAATTCTTTATAGATTTTTTTGAAAAATTCCTGATTTCACCAAATTCAGAATTAATCTTCTCTAATATTATTTTTACCTCTTTTTGCGTCGGATACCTTGATAGATACAAAAGGTATATTTCCTCTATGATACGTTTGGGATCCGGTCCAGCATTTGTAAATGCGTATTTAAGTAAAGGGCTTGAACAAAGCCCATTCTGAACATCAGATGAATTTAAAAAATATAACCTTTGAGCATAAGTAACACTGTTATTTTTTTCAAGAAGCAATCCACTATCACGTGGGGACCGGCCAAACAGTTCCAGAAATGAACTCGTTATACTACCATCATTTAATGATATTGTAGGATTCTCAGAAGGGATAAAAGTAAAAGGTTCTGGTATCATGCTAACATATCGTGGATATTTTTTTGAATAATAACTTAGAATATCTGCAATTATTTCGGCATCTAATCTTCTAACTTTATAGACAGCAAAATATTTCTCTGCAAGCTGAAGTTCAATAGTAGGAATACAAGATTGCTGATAAGTTGCCGAAGACACTATCAATTTTACAAATGATTTAAAGTCATAATTATTGCGAATGAATTCATCTGAAAGATAATTAAGTAATTCAGGATTGACAGGTTTATTCGCTTTATTATTGTTCCTTATCACCGTACCAGGCAGCAATGCTCCAATAAATGAATTTTCCCTTTCAAAGCGAAAATCGTCTGGTTCATGGATTATTCCTCTGCCGAATAGCCAGAACCATATTCTATTTACAGCAGCCTCGGCAAACCATTTTTTTGCAGGACCACTAAGCCAGTCCGCAAACTGTATGCGCGGATCAATTGACTCAGACATTTCAAGGATTGTTCCATCTGGCATATTAACTTTAAAAGATTCAAAAGGGGTAGGATTTGAGAAAACTATCTCTTCCTTCCATTCATCAGTTTTTTTATAAGAGACTCTTGAGAAAATTTTACTTATCTCCTTCTTCTCATAATCATTCCATTTTTCTATTCGAGAACACAAAAATGCAAGAACGGCGATTTTCGCAATTCCTTCAGGAGTTTTATCAGGCGTTGAACGATAAAAATTTACGGGAGGAACCCTAAAATTACTTCCTGATGCACAAATCATCTCTCGACAGAATATATCATATGGTTTATTTTCTCTGATGGAATCAAAAAGCCAGTATGAAAAAGATTGAACCGCATTTGGCCATATATTTATTGGAAATTCAGATTTTATACGTAAAATATCCCCCCAACGCAATGCCCAATAATAAGCAAATTCATCTGTAGAAAGCAAATCCTCAACCAACTTATTTCGTTTATCAGGATTTTTGTCTTCTATAAAAAGTTTTACCCGCTCATATGGCGGGGGTTGTCCACATAAATCAAAATAAACTCTGCGTATAAATATAGAGTCAGAACATATTTTCGCTGGCTTTATGTCTTTTTTTTGAAAAAGACTTAGTTGGATTTCATCAATTCTATTTAGAGGGCGAAAATCACTTTCCCCTTCAAAAGCAAAAAAGAGATTAGATAAAAATAATAAAAACGATACAAAGAGAAATTTTAGATTCATATTTCTGATATTAAAAAATTTTATTTACCATTTGAATAACGATTCAATAAATGATATTATTTTAACAGTTAATCTAAAAAAAACAAAAAGATGAATGTAGTTATTTTAGGCGCAAGTTTAAAACAGGAAAGATATTCTTATAAGGCCATGAAAGCCCTTGAAATAGAAGGGCACAAGGTATTCCCCGTCAACCCATCTATAAATGAAATTGAAAATATAAAAGTTTTCCATTCTATAAGTGAAATAAAGGAACCTATACACACTATCACCATTTATTTATCTCCCGAACGCTCATCAAAATTAACAGATGAAATATTAGCTCTAAAACCAAAAAGAGTAATATTCAATCCCGGAGCTGAAAATGAAGAACTCTCGAAAAAACTCGAGAAAAATGGAATACAAGTCCTTAATGCGTGTACACTAATTCTCCTAAAAACAAAGGCTTTCTAATGACTGATAAAAAGAAATTTCTCTTCATAGAACCATATTATGGAATATCAGGCGACATGTTTGTTGCTTCTCTTATTGCTCTCGGAGCCGGAACAAAGGAATTCTTTGATGCAATAAATAATTTTGATACAGAAGGAAAATACTCAATTTCTGTAGAAAACGTAAATAGAGCTGGCATAGAGGCTAAATTATTTAAAGTAATTCTTAATGATACTGCTAATAATAAAGAGAAAGACCATCACTCTAACGGAAAAACACTTGAAGAAATAGAAAAAATAATCAACGGAAACAACAAATTACCAGCCGATGTCAAAAAAAAATCATTTAATCTCTTCAAAAAACTCGCTGAAGCAGAAAAAAAAGTACATTTTAAAAAAGAAAAAGTTCATTTTCACGAAGTTGGCGCAATCGATTCAATAATAGATATTTGTGCCGCAATTTTTGCTCTTGATATCCTTAAAATAGAAAAAATATACACAACTTCAGTAAATATTGGTTACGGTACAGTGAAAACTGATCATGGGATGATCCCAATCCCCTCCCCTGCTGCATCAGAGCTTCTTAAAAATATTCCAGTATTCGTGAATGAAGAACTCCCTGAATTTGAATTCACAACACCAACTGGTGCTCTTATTATTTCTCAACTTTGCGATTTTCGCAAAGAAATGAAATATGAATTTTTATTTGAGAAAACTGCTTATGGTGCAGGTTCTCATAATTTTACGCTTTTCCCCAATATTTTAAGAGCTTCAATATGTAGTAGTATCGAGAAAAAGAAGATACTTCACGAAAAAAATACAGAAGATGTCTATGTAATTGAAAGCATATTCGATGATGCTACGGGAGAAGAGATGGCTTTTTTAAAAGAATCTATCCTGAATGCCGGAGCTCTTGATTGTATTATATTACCTGCTTCAGGAAAAAAAACCGACCGGTTAATTTTATTTCCATTATTTGCCCAATAGAGAAATTTGACGTTGTATCCGATATCATTTTAAAAGAAAGCAGTAGTAATGGACTAAAGTTTAGAAAAGAAAAAAGATTACTTCTATATAGATTTACAAAACGAGTAAAAACCCCTTATGCTTCGATTTTTGCGAAATTCGCAATTACAGATAAAAAAATTATTAAGGTAAAACCTGAACATGATGATATAATCAAGCTGGCAAAATCAAAAAAATTGAATTATATTTTAACAAAGAAAAAGATTGAATCTTATCTAAATCAAAAATTTTTAGGAAAAAATTATGAGTGAAAAAAAAATCGCTGAAGACTTATTAAAAATTCTTGCATGTCCGAAAGATAAATCTCCTGTAAAACAAACAGAAGATGGCAATTTAAAATGCATAAAATGTGGTAAAATCTATAAAGTAATTGATGGGATTCCAATCATGCTTCTCGATGATGATATTCCCAAGAATCAAGAAGAAAATAGTTCCAAAAAGGATAATGTTAATAACGAAAAAGATTTGAAATTCAAACCGCATCCACTTTTGAATGAAAAAAAGACTATAAAAAAGATTTCCACAAAAAATATAGTTCCGACAACAGACCCATTTATGAATATAATAAAACAAAATGAAGCACACAAAGTACGTATTGCAAAGATTGTCATACTTATTTTTCTCATATCTTTCTTCGCTTTCCTCCTATATGCTATCATTGTAAAAATACAGCGGGATACAGAACATCAGAAAAAAATAGATAAAATCGCTATGAAGATTTCTGAATGCAGAAAAGAAATATCAGAAAAAAGTGGTTACGATGCGTCAAAAGCGGCCTTTAACGCTATATGCCAAATTGAAAATATAAAAATTATAGATTGGCAAAACCAAAGTGAGTGGGAAAATAAAAAAGATTATTTTTTAAAAAAAATAGAGGAAAATTTCGAACTTTTACCAGGGAAAAATTTCATTTGTCCTAGTGGACCTCTCGATATGGTAGGAATAACAAAGGGTGTTTTTAAAATGGGTAGTACAATACAAGACAAAAAATCTGAAGAAGACGAATTTCCTCAACGAACAATAAAAATTAACTATGATTTTTGGGTATCAAGAACTGAAATAAGCACAATGCAATTTCGTTTTATATACCCACACCACGTAGTAGAACCCTGGGCAGGTGAAAAATTAGACAATATTTTTCAACCCGCATGTTTCCTTGACTGGCACATGGCATCTTCTGCTTGTAAATACATTGATGATATAGAGCGAAAAGCTAAGAGAGTCCCAAGTAATTACGAATATCGTCTGCCTACAGAAGCGGAATGGGAATATTTTGCCAGAGCAGGAACAGATACAATTTTTTTCTGGGGAAATAGTTTTGGAAATGAAGGTGCTAAATATGCAAATACTTTTGATTTAAGAACTGCACAAATTCACAAATGGCAAACGGAAAAGGATATGGCGCAAAATGATGGTTTTATAGTAAGCTCACCGGTAGGATCTTTTAAAGCAAATGCATTTGGTCTTTATGATACCTGTGGTAACGTCTGGGAATGGTGTCTTGATTGGTATAATCCCAAAGCATATAAAGAACTTGGCGTCGTAAGTCCTTTCCAAAATACGCCTGTTGAAACCGAACTTGAAATGAGAGGCACTTTTGATAGAATCTATTACATAACTGCCACAAGCAGAGTAATAAGAGGAGGTTCCTGGGGCAATTTACCATCTTCATGTCGAAATTCAAACCGTGATTCAGCTGTTCCCGAAACAAAAAATACAGGAATCGGATTTAGAATCGTGTTGGCACCGAAGATTGAATTTTTGAATTCAGAAAAAAACAACTCCAAATAAAATAAAAACTTACAAAAATGAATTTTCTAAAACTTCTTTACAATAAATCGAAAAAACTTTTTTTACCTCTTCCGAAAGATTAATGTATTTTTTTGCGTGTTTTGGGATAAAGTCATCATTCATACCCAGTATATCATGAGCAACTTGAATTTGACCATCACAATTTTTTCCAGAACCTATTCCAATTGTTGGAATTTTCAGTACTTCTGTAATCTTTGCAGCAAGCTCTTCTTCTACACACTCAAGAATAACTGAAAATGCTCCGGCTTTCTCTACGGCTTTAGCATCTTCAATCAATTCCTCTTTTTCCTCAATAGTTTTTCCTATCTTCCTGTATCCTCCTAATATAAGTATCTTTTGCGGTAATAAGCCTATATGAGCCATTACCGGAATACCAGCCGAAACCAAACTCTCTATGGTAGGAACTGCCATCTTTCCCCCTTCAATCTTTACCGCATCACAAGAGGCATCTTGAATAAATTTAGCCGCATTTTTCATTGCATCAGAAATGGAACTCTGATATGTCATAAATGGCATATCAGCTACTATATAAGCATATGGAGCCCCTCTCCTAACGGCGGAAGCGTGCCGTAAAATATCCTCAAGTTTCACAGATAAAGTATTGTCCATCCCAAGAACAGTCATTCCCAGAGAATCACCTACTAAAAGTAAATCAATACCAGCAAGATATGCAAATTTCGCAAAGAGCGCATCATAAAGTGACAATGCTGCAATTTTTTTGCCTTCTGTTTTTCTCTTTATGAAATAAGAAGAGACAGGTTTGCGTATTTTTTCTTTTCTTTCTTGCATAACTTTAAAAATTCATTTCAAGATATAATATACAACTTCTATAATGAAAAAAAAGAAAAGAAGAAAGAAAAAAGAATTCCATAATAAAAAAACGATAGTAGAAGGAACTGTCTACTTATCTAATTACAGTTATGCTTTTTTGTCTGTTCAAAACCATAAAAAAGACTATTTAATACCGGCACAATTTTTAAAAAACGCCATAGATAGAGACTTTGTCCGTGCTGAACTCATCCCTGATCGCCGCAAACGAAATTCATTCATCGCAAAAGTAATAGAACTACTTGAGCGAAGACGAAAAAAAATATGTGGGGTTCTTTTGAGTAATGGAATAATAAAACCTATTTCAAAAAGAATTTTTTCTGACTTACATACAAAATCCCATCACAATACCAAAAGAAAAGGTTATTGGGTTGAAACAGAACTTCCAAATAAAAAAAATCAGCCAGTAAAGATTATAAAAATAATCGGTCCTCTCGGTAATATACAATCTGATCTCTCCGCGATACAATCAGAGTATAATCTCTCCGATGATTATAGCGATAAAGAAGAAAAATTATCCGAAAAAATTACTCCTATTGAGATAAAGCGCCTTCCTATTACCGATGAATATATCATAACAATAGATCCACAGGATGCAAAGGATTTCGACGATGCAATATCTGTAAAAATTATGAATAATGGTAACTATGAGTTATCTGTCCATATTGCTGATGTTGCTTGTTTTGTTCCTAATGGAGGAAAATTTGATAAAACAGCATATAAAAGAGCATTTTCTGCATACCTCCCAGGAAAAACAATACCAATGCTTCCCAAAGGACTTACTAAAATGATAAGTCTGAATCCTGGCTGCAAATCTTTTTGCCACAGCATATTTATTGAAATTGATAAGAATGATGGTACTGTAGTAAAATCCAGAAGACTGCACACAATAATCGAAGTAAATACAAGACTAACCTTTGATGATCTACAATATTTCATTGAAAATGCTAGATTACCTGAAAATCTCAGCAATATACCAAATAAAAAACAACTCATAGAAACACTTCAAAATGCAATTATCTTGTATAAGTTAATGAGAAATAAAAGGCAGTCTGAAGAAAATTTCCTGGATATTGAAACAGAACTCGTTCGCGCAGTATGTGATGAAGGAGCTAATGAAATTAAAATGCTCAAATTAGAGAAACAACGTGATGCTGAAAAACTTGTAGAAGAATTCATGTTGGCGGCTAATGTCGAAGCAGCAAAGGAAATGCAAGAAAAATTTATCCCCGGTATATATAGAATTCACCCACCTCCTCCTTTTGAAAAAAGTATGGATTTTATGGACTTTGTTAAAAATACATGCGGCTTTGCTCCTGGTGATTTGAGCATAAGAAAAAATTGCATTGACTTTTTGAGAGAAATACCAAAGGATCATAGAAAAGGAATTTTAATAGAGGCTTTCCTCAGAACTATGGCAAGAGCATATTATTCTGAATCTCCTGACATGCATTTTGGACTTGGAAAAACATTGTACACGCATTTCACAAGCCCTATAAGAAGGTATCCTGACCTCGTTGTTCACCAACAATTTTTAAATTTCGATTTAAATAAAAATAGAAAGAAATTAAGAGACAAAAAAGAAATTTCTAATATAGCTATTCATTCTTCCGAAAAGGAATTATTAAACGATGAGGCATTTTGGGCTGCAAATGATTTACTGAAACTGCATTATCTAAAAAATCTTATTGAAAAAAATAAAAATCAATTTTTTGAGGGAATAATATCAAAAATCACTAAAAATTCTATTCTTATACAAATTCCCTCATTTGGTATACGAGGAGAAATTCATTTTACTTATTTGAATATTCCCAAACAAAAACATTCAGGCTTCCCTACTCTTATCTCAGGTAAAAATCATTATAAGCCCGGAAATTTTATTGCAGTAACTCCTGTTTCTATCGATCTGATTAAAAGGCAAGCTCTTTTTAGACCGTTGTAAGTATTTATATATTATAAATCTTGTGCAGGTTATATTATTCAGTCGTTTTAAAATATGAAGTTATAACAGAAAGGAAGTAATAGTTATCTGCGAGATAATTATATCCACATGGAATTCCGTCTTTTGTCCTCCAGTCTATACTCTTTGTATATCCGGGAAAAACGCCAGAATGAGTTGGCTCATTTTCAAATGTTTCCAGCATACTAAAAAATATCCTATCAGCGTCTTTTTTTAGCCCACACTTATATAATGCTTTTAGGAAGTGACCTGCTGTCATCCCACATAACCCACCATTTTCGTATACTCCCCACTTTCCCATTGCATCCCAGGCAATATTATCTGATGCTGCTACTGGTAGCAAATTCCCGGGAACGCCGTATCGACCATCATAATTAAGCTTTTTCATCTTATTCAGAAAAATTTTCATCATCTGTTTTGCTTCTGTTTTAGATACTATATCTTCATTTATTGCCATGGCACTAATGAAGGTAAAAAGATAGTCATGAAATTTTCCATTTTCACTAACCCAACCTGCAAAAACACCTGTTCCGGGATTATAAAAAGTTTTTCTAAAAGCAGCAGGGAATTTTTCTACAAATTTTTCTAATTTTTTACAAATTGTTCTTAACTTAGATTTTTGAAATAATGGAATCATATGTTTAAATGCATTAAAAGAAAGTAGATTTATATACGCATCTTTATGTCCAAAAGCAAAATTATCCCACCAATTTCTGGTTCGTTCTTCAGAAAAGAAATTTCCATGAAATGGCATCTCAAGAATTGTATCATTATCTTTATCGAGTGAAAGTAAAAATTGGGCTGCTCTTGACGCTTGAAAAATATGTTTGTTTAAGAAATCAAAATCATTACTAATAGTTATATAATCAGCAAAAGCAATCAGATTGCTCGCTGTACAATCCATAAAACGATTTTTTTCGTCAACTCTTTTTTTATTTCCATTGAAAATCATGTTTAGTTCCCCATTTTTTCCTACAGAACTGAACGATAAATCTAATGTTCTTTTTAAAAAATCGTGTATAGAATTTGTATAGAAAAAACTATTATTTTTGAGGCTTTTTTTTATGTTATTAGGAAAATCAAAATAAGGCGTGTATTTAAGCATTTCAGATTTTAAGTGGATTGATAAATGAGCTATCCCTCCCAAAAGAATATTATCTCCCATCGTAAGAGTTTTCTTATCAAGTGTAAATGCATTCATCCAGCAACGTTTCAATCCATTCCATGAAGCAGTTGTTATATTTTTTTGAAATTCCCTGGGGTAAAGTTCTTCTTCTACTTTGAATATTAACTTTAAATTCTCAGAATCTTGAACTCTAAAGCTCAGAAAGATTTCTCCGTGATGAAAAGGAAGTAATTTTGTATGATAATATATATTGGCATATCCTAGATTTAACCCTTGCATTTTCTTATCAGGCATCCATTTTTCATAACAATATATCCTTTGCTTTTCTCGAGAACTTAATGAAAGAATACCATAATCAGGAAAATGAATAAATAGTGGAATCTGGTAAAGATTTTTTATCGGTTCAAGCATATTTTCTTCAGTATTTTTAGAAACTTTTATTCCACTAGGCCAAATGGTAGGGGGACTTACCATTGGATTAAGACTGACTACAGGAAAAAAGATAGATAAACTTGAAAATATAGAGAATGTTCTTTCATCATATAATTCAATTTTCCAAACCAAATTATTATCATTATTAAAATACTCTATTTTATTTTCTTTCTTATTTACATAAAATTTATTTTTTTTCTTGTAATTATATGGTTGTATTGCGTTTCCAGGAGATAGAAGATTATTATGTTTATGATGATCCTTTCTTCCTCCTGATTCTATTCCAAGGAATGCAATTTTAGGATATTCTTTTAAAATAGAAATAGTTAAATATGGAGATGAGAATAAGAAATATTCCTTATTTTCTCCAAATAGAATTTTGGAGGATATATTTTGTTTTATATTCATCTTTTTATGGGTATATCTTTTTTGATTAGTTAAGGATAAATATATATTTTATATAATATAATACAATAAGTTTTTAGCTATAGATTGATTTTCAATATGCAGAGGTGAAAAAAGTAAAAGTTCATTTTTTTAGTAGCTTAGTTAAAAGAATCGTATTGGAATATAAAGATAGTGTTAATCTGGCAAGAATATTGATATAGTGTAAATTTTGAGTTTTTTCTTTTTAAAATTAATATTTTTCTATTTTATTTAATTAGCAGAATCCTTTTAAAATAAAAGTTAGATTCAATTTTATATCAAAAGTGATATATTTTGATATGAAAAATTTTTATAAAAGATTAAAAGAAGGCTATTTTAGTGGTCCTGATTGGATAATAATGCCGGAGTTTATTAAACGAGGCAATTATCGCTCGCCTACCCTAATGTGCATTTTATGGATATACGCGTGGCATCTAAGAATTTTTACTATTCCGGGGCGAATTATAATCCCTGTTGAATTCTTAGTAATTTCATATAGTTTTTTATTATTGCAAAATCAAATAAAGTTTCTAGCATTTGGTTTGTTATCAATAATAATTTCTGATTTTCTAATCGGTTTTTTATTTCGACCTAAAAAAATATCTGTAAGAAGATTTCTACCTGAAAAAGTATTTTCAGGACAAAGATTTGAGGTTTTATATGAAGTAAAGAACGAAGGAAAACTCCCTACCTGGAATTTAACCATAGATCCAATGCCTTTTTTCTCTTTCAAAGGAGAAAATCCTATGATTTACACAATCCCCTGTCTTATGCCAGGAGAAGAAAAAAAAGTTACCGCATTTAGAACAGCTCAACGGCGAGGAGTTTTTGAAATATATCGTCCTCTTATAGAAACAACTTTTCCTTTTTCAATATTCAAATGGACTAAACAAACAGGAAAAAGAGAGAAGATTATTATTCATCCAAATTTTGAATTTATTTCAGAAATATCTCTAACTCCAGGACAAAACTACCAGATCGAAGGTAATGCTCAGATAGCGAAAACTGGAGATTCAACTGATTTTATAGGTTGCAGAGAATTTAGGACAGGAGATAATCCACGCCATATTCATTGGCCAAGTTCGGCAAGAAGAGGAGATTTTGTGGTAAAAGAATTTCAGGAAGAACAACTTACAAGAGTTGCACTGATAATCGATAGATTTCTGCCAGAACATAGAAAAGTTTTTCAAACTTTTTCTAAAAGCGCTATGCAAAAAGAAAAAAAACTTGAAGCATTAGTAAAACTCGTTAGCGCAATAGTTAATAAAATATCAAATAGTGAATATCTACTTGATATATTTATTTCTGGAAGAGAAGTATATCATCTGGAAGGTAGTAGAACAAAAAGGAAATATGACTACCTGATGGACGTAATTGCTTGTATAAAACCTGATACCATTGAGCCTCTTTCAACACTTCCAACAGATCTGCTTGAGATTTTATCAAGCATAGAAAGTGTCATTCTGATAATCCTGAATTTTGATAAATCAAGAGCAAAATTGATACGTCAATTGCAGGAAAATGGAATAAATGTGAAAACTATTTTGATAAAAAGCGAAGAAGAAAAAGTTCCTGCAGATTTGTTTTATTTATCGGTAGATTCGATACTCAATAATGAAGTAAAACGATTATGAATAAAATGCATTCAAAATTTTTTTTATTTTCTCTTTCTGCAATAATAATGTGTTCAACATACCTTTTTACTGTCTCAATAGGCTTACCATATATTTTCATAATTACTGTATCTATCCTTACCCTCTCTTTATTGATTCCATATAGGATAAAATATAGTGATCGGTCTGTAATATATAGCATTATAATTTCACTTATAATGGCGGTATTTTTTGATTTATTCGTACCTATGGATAGAGATAAATTCATGCTTATGGGTGAACTTCTGATGATAAATATCTCCGCTCCATTTCTGATATATTTTAGTTGTTTGATAACATTTTTTGAATTCAATCTGCACATACCAGGACTTATCTCTGCTATATCACTCATAATAATTCTATTAACGGCAGATATACAAAAAGGTGGAGATACAATGTCAAATTTGCCATTTTTCAATTTATCTCCTAAAAATCTGGATAAACTATTTTTCCTCACAGTAATTATTGAGCTTATCTTTATTATTCATATTATTTCATTTGCAAAACCCCCTCCAACTGAAAAAATGAAATTTAAAAATTTTTTTACAAAAATTACAATAATAGTTATTGGGATTGCTATAAGCGGAACTATTCTATTTTCATCGATAAGATTTTATGTATTTCTTGAAGATAATATAAAAAAACTTGAAACTTTCTTCCTTCGATATGGTTCAAGAGGAACAAAAAGAGGTCTTTCATATACAAGACGAACAATAGACTTACGAAGACCTATGAGCGAACAGTTCACAACTGATAAAGAAGAAATAATCTTACGGGCAACAAGTAAAAGCCCGCCAGGATATCTAAGGGCAAGAGTATATGATATCTATAATAATGGAAATTGGCTCCATTCCAATAAAATTGAATTTAAAAAATTGAACTCCAAATCCTATGAAGGAATACTCGTTTATAAAACTTTTTTTACAGGATTAAAACCAGCCATCCTCACAGAAAAAATTGAAATTTTATTATCAATGAACTTCAAAACAGATGTTTTGCTAGTTCCAGGCAATTATGAACAGGTAGATATAGTTGCTGAACGTCTCTCATGGAGTAAAAATGGTACACTATCTCCAGAAGAGTGGGAAAAAGATGGAGGATATACTGTATATGTAAAATATATTCAGCCAGAATCTGCTTACAATTCACCAGAATTAGAAAATGAAAATGAATTATCTCCTTTTCTTTCAGTGCCACCACAATTATACAATTTACTTGATGTAGAAATAACAAAAATTTTTGGGAAAATAAATATTAATAATATATCGGATATAGAAATAGCTAAAATCATTCAAAATTATTTTACTTCAAATTACAAATATAGCCTCGATTTTAATATGAAGTCTGATGATATAGATCCCATAGAAGCATTTTTTAGAAGACGCAGAGCTCACTGTGAACTTTTTGCCACAGCAACAGTATTAATAGCAAGAAGACTGGGTATTCCAGCACGATACGTAACAGGATTCATCTGCTTCGAAAAAAATCCAGCAGGAAATTATTATGTCTCAAGAGTTGAAAACGCTCATGCGTGGGCTGAAATATATGATAGAAAAGAAAAAAAATGGTTCCTTATTGAAGCAACACCAGAAGATGGGATTCCATTTACAAAAGGGAAAAACTGGAATTTTTTCAGAATACAGATGGATCTTTTATATAAGATTACACAAGATGTTTTATCTTACGTTAGAAGAGGACTTTTTGCAAAGGCAGTATTAACCATTCTAATTTCTTTATATGAAGTCTCACGTGAGGTTATATGGCACCCTTTTAGAGGGCCTTTCTGCCTTATAGCGATTTTGCTGGTCTTCTTGTTGAAAAACATAGTGAAGAGAAGAAAACAAAAAGCAAAATGGCTATTATCTGAAGAAACATTCAAATTGACTATGGAATTTATGGCACTTGAACAAAAGCTAACAAGGTTAACGGGAATAACACGGGATAAGTCAGTAAGCATTGACGAATGGTTTGCAAAAATAGCAAAAGAATATCCCGGTTTATCGAATTTTCTTAAAAACTTTTCAGAATCTTATCACATATTAAGATTTGGAAATAATACATCACTATCGGGAGATACGATTGGAAAAATCAAAAAATTAAGGAAATCTTTGAAGTTTGCAAAATTAAAATAATTTTTCTTAAGAACTTAATAATGTATTTTATAAGAAATTATAAACATCCAAAAAAGATATCTGTGCTTCTCGAGTTTTTAATGAAAAAACAGACTAAATTTGTAAAGAGAAATATATATACTCTACTCTTGAAATTTAAATAAGATAAATAATAATATATTTCACTTGGATTTGGATTTTGTGTGTGATGATGCATAAGCATAAGCTACAATAAATCTAAAAAAATAAAATTCAGCTGCATATTGAATACTGCAAAGTATATTAACTAATACAATAACTAACCCCTTATGGAGTAAAAGTATTAAATCTATATTTTTTTAGAATTAGTTTATTAGGTTAAAATACAAAAATATAAAAAGATTAATGAATAATAGTATATTAGATTCAAATATATTCGAAAATTTCTTTTCCAATATCAAATTGGTAGAGAAGGCTATAATGGGATATCAGGGTAGTTATGTTGAACTCCTTACAATACTGGCAATAGCACTTCTTGCTGTAATAAGTTCCATTGCTCCAATAAAGTATCGGCAACTTTTTCGTTTTTTTAATCAAATTGCTGGTATTTTTATTTTTGTCTTTGTTGTTTTTACATGTCTTGGTGTGTTCGGGATGATAAGGAATTTTCACAGAGGATTAAATGAAATTGGAAGAGAAAACATAGTTGCGTTATACTATATGTCTGTTCCCCTTACAGTACTTGTAAGCACTATGCTATTTGGAGGAACATTTTGCGGATGGATTTGTCCAACAGGTACAATTCAGGAATTTGTATCATTTTTAACAAAAAAATTCCACTTAAAAAGAAAAAAATCAAACTTACATTTTTCTTTATTATTTTTAATCGGAACGATAATTGCAGCAATAATATTTTTAATATGGATTTGGTATCTGAGCCAAACAAGGATTTTTTTTATTGAAGATTCATGTATATATTGGTCTCAAGCTATAATCATAATATTATTTTTTCTCGCAATAAGCCAGAAAAAGTTTGACCTGAAATTACGTAAATTAAGGGTGATTTCTTTCTGGATTGTTGTTATGGCCTCACTGGCAAGTATAAGAATCACTTCTCCAGTTCATCTTGGATTTGCAAAAGTCTATGATCCCGCTTCATTTAACGCCACTATCATGGTAATAATTGCGTCGTTGCTTGTACCAAGGTTTTGGTGCAAATATCTCTGTCCATGGCGATTGGCTATATGCTGGGCTGCAGATAAAGCACCTCGAAAAATAATTTTTGAAAAAGATAAATGCAATTCATGCAACAAGTGCACTGATACATGCGATATGGATGCCATTCAAAAAGGATATATAAGAAATTCCGATTGTATAATGTGTATGAAATGTATTGATAATTGTCCAACTAACGCCCTTAAATTAAAAGATGATTTCTGTAAAAAATGCTAAAAAAATTTTTATTAACTTCATTTTTCTTTTTTATCCTCTCTATCTACGCTGAAGATGATTTTTGGCCAATGTTCAGAAGAGCAGAAAATTGTGATGGCTCTCTATACTGGGATAATCCAAATAAAATAGCAATAAATGAATGGCATTTAAAAAGAGAAAAAATAAAAAATCGAAAATATAGCAGAGATATTCCAGTCTGGACATCTCCCGCTCTCTCAATTGTAAATGGAATCCCAATGGCATATGCAGGAGGATGCGATCAAACACTGTATGCTTTAAATTTAGCTGAAAAAAAAATAGCATGGACAAAAATAACCAATGGCAATATTATTGATTCACCTATTGTTGCGAATTTCGCAGGACAACAGCTGGTATTTTTTTCATCTTCAGATCGGACAATTTATTGTTGCGAGGCTTTTTCAGGAAGAGTTTTTTGGACAAAAGAATTAATTCAGCCGTCAAATACAATTTCTGGAGTTGAAATCTCCTCCCCATCTTTTCATCAAGATAAAATTTATCTAAATTGCTTTGCCTATGATAAGTCTCTCCCAAGAAATGAACAAAAAGCAGAGTTATTTA
>ERZ795051.2974-NODE-2974-length-18012-cov-10.868965_pt1 | contig 18012 bp, 21 predicted proteins | sample MGYA00375135_ERZ795051 | MGnify/ENA primary metagenome ERZ795051 (study PRJEB30180, sample SAMN05720222) | activated sludge metagenome | isolation source: Anaerobic digester | place: Japan | collected 2015-05-26 ... | reverse complement strand
TTAAGTTTAAATAAATTGCCAATTGCAAATCAAATAGTAAAATTGGAATAATAAATGTTAAAGCTACTAAAAATTTTGACAAAAAGGTAGCTAAAGTTGATTCCCAAATTAATTGTTGTTTATTAGAATTTGATTCTTGAGAAATATGAATTCCCAAAGCATCAGATAAGGCATCAGCAATAGCAATAATCAAAATTCCGCTAATAATTATCTGTTTAGAGTTTGTTCCAGAATTCAAACCAATCATTAATCCCAAAGTTGTGATAACCCCAGATGTTAATCCAAAACTTAAACCAGTTTTAAAAGATTGTTTAATTTCTTTAAGCATTTTTTTATTATACTATAATTACCTTAAAAAACAATTTTTATTTTTTCTTGATTTTTTATTTTAACTAGTTAATAATATTATAATTATTATTTACAAATGGGAAAAAAACCTCAAAAAATTTTAAAACTCAACGAAGTAATCAGAAAATTTATTATTTCTGATTTAATTTTGTTTAGTGGCTGGGGATTTATTTCGCCATTAATGTCTATATTTATTGTTCAAGAAATTGGAGGAAATTTAATAAATGTTGGGGTTTCGGTAGCTATTTATTGGTTTGTAAGATCAATTATTGAGCTTCCTTTGGCTAATAGATTAGATAGAACTCGTGGAGAAAAAGATGATTTTTATGCTTTAATTAGCGGCTTATTTGTAGTAGCTATATCAGCTTTTTGTTATACAGTGGTTAGAAACGTTGAACAACTTTATTTATTTAAATTATTAGAAGGAATTGGATTTGCAATGTATGCTTCTTCTTGGTCTGGAATTTTTTCAAGGCATTTAGATAAAGATAGAATTGCGTTTTCTTGGTCAGCAGATCATATAGCTATTGGTATTGCTTCAGCTCTTGGGGGAATTTTGGGAGGATTAAGCGCTACTCTTCTAGGCTTTAGATTTATTTTTATTTTTGGCGGAATTTTATCATTGGTTTCAGCAATTATTATGCTTTCTATTCCTAAAATTATTTTTCCAAAATCAACAACTAGCGATCAATCTTCTACAACTATTGATCATTCAGTTAAAAACACAACCTAAACATATCTTAACTTACAACCAGTAATAAATAACTAATAATGAGAAACAAATATTGCTCAATTGGTTTAATTGACTAATTTCTAATAATCAACCTAATCAAATCCCAAATATTTAAATTTAAAGTACCAAGCACCAACCCTGTGAAATAATTTTATGCTTTTCATTTTTTTATTTAGCATTTATTTCGTTTAGCACTTATTTTCCCTAGGGTTATTCTTAGGATTTCGAAGGATTTTTATAGAAAATTAAACCTCCAAAGTTGCGATAGAATTAGACAAAATTATTATCAAATGAATCAAAATCTGATTTTATTTTTTTAAATTTATTTTTTAAAGATTTAATTTTAAAAGCAGTAGCAATTCCAAAAATTCCAAAAGTAATTGCAAAAATAGCAATTATAATAGCTAATACTAAAATAGTGATGTTGGGCCAAATTAAAGTAGCTATTCCAAAAATTAAACCCAGTATTCCCATTAAAAGGACTTGCCACCAACTACTTGTAATTGAATCTATAAAATAATCGAAAATTCCAAAAGTTGGATTTTCTACTCTTTGGTTGTTTTTATTTTGTGTTTCCATATTTTTTATAATTAATTATTAAAAGAATTTAAAGATCGTTCAAGAATTTCGACAATGTAATTAATTGTATTTCGATCTTCTGGATGAATGTTTCTTCTTATTTCTCGTGCTTCTTCTAATAAAGATTCCAAATGTTCTCTAAAGGTTAATTCGGTATCTAATTCCGTTGAACTTAAAGCTTTAATTTCTTTCGCTTGTTCAATTGTAATTTGATATTTCTTTACAAATTCTGGAAATTTATTTCTAAAATCAGCATCAGACAACAAATCAATTAATACTGTAAGTCTTTCTATTATTTCTCCGAATTTATCTTCCTTTGGATTTTGTTGGGGTCTCTCCTCTATTTTATTAAAATTCATTTTTTTAAAATTAATTAATTTTTAATTATTATATATTATTTTTTAAAGTTTTTATTTTTTAAAAATGTTTGTTTATTGAAAAATTAGTTGCACAATTACAAAAAATACATAAAAAGAAAGAAGCACTATCCCCTCTTTTTTAGTTATTTTTTGATGGGTTCTAGTAAAAATAAAAAAGAAAATGCTAGAAATAATTAAAAATAACCGAGAAATAGCAAAAGGCGAAAAATCAGCTATAAAAAATGGAGAAGCCAAGCCGACTATTCCCAAAACCAAACTTGAAGGAATAACTACTGCTCCCATAAGATCTCCCAAAATAAGCCAAGTTTCCTCTTTTTTAGCAGAAGAAATAGCAAAATAGATTTCTGGCAAGGCATTTCCCAAACCTATAATTAAAATACTAATTAAAGCAATTGAGGTTCCTAATTTTTGCGAGAAAAACAAAGAAGATTGAATAATTCCTTCAGCAGCACCTATAAGTAAAATTATTCCAAGTAAAATTAACCCTGTTTTTTTAAGAAAAACTTTCCAACCATTTTTAATGGTTAATTTTTCTTTTTGCTCTTCTTTATCACCATCATAAACTTTTTTAAATCTTTCTTCTTTTGAAAAAAGCCAATAAATATAAGCAAAAAACAAAACAAGCATAATAATGCCATCTCCCCTTGATAAACTTCCGTCAATTAACAAAAGTAAAGGAGTAATTGCGGCAATTAAAGTAAATATAGAGCTTGATTGAACAGTTCTGCTTTCAGCAGTTATTCCCTTAGGAGCAATGATTGCTGCTAAACCAATAGCTAAAGTTAAATCAATAACATTGCCGCCAACCACATCTCCTAAAGATATTTCTGGAGTTTTATTTAAAATTGAAACAATTGCTAAAAATAAATTAGGTAAACTTCCGGCAAAAGCCATTATAAAAAATGAAACTACAAATTCTTTCCATTCCAGCATTTTGCCTATATCTATTAAACTTTTTATTAAAATTTGAGAAGCAAAATGTAGAATTACGCAACTAATTAAAAATATTGCCACATATCCAAAAGTAATCATAATTGGTATTATAATATATTTGTTTTAAAAATCAAAAAAATTTTATAGATTTTGAATAAAAAATAAAAATATTTAAGTTATCGAATAATTATTAAAGGAAATATTAGAAATATTAAAATAGTAATAATGGCAAAGAATAATATTGTTTGAATAAAATATTTTACAGCTTCTTTTTTATTATTTTCTAAAAATAGAATAATTGGTTGATAAAAAAAGATATACCCCATAGTTGCTACTGACAAAGTAAGAAGAGATAACATTATGATTGGCATAATAAATTGTTGTAAGTTTTCATTAGAATAACCGGTTTCTATAAAATCAATAGAATTAATAAATAATACAATCAAAACTATATAGATTGTTGCTGCTAAAGCATTATAAATTGGTTTTTTAGTCATATTTATTGTTTTTAATTTTTTTTAGATTCACTGTGTAATTTTTCATAGATATTAAATAAATAGAGAATATTGCGCACTCTAAACTAATTCTTTAGACATTTTAATCATCTTAATTTTTGTTTTCAATAGCTTAAATTTTATCTCTTTCATAACACGAAAACCTAATTTTTCATAAAATTTAACAGCATTCAAAGTTGCAAATAATGAAATCTGTTTAATCTTATTAATTCTAAAATCATTTTCAATATAATTGTAAAGTTCTCTCCCATACCCCTTACCTTGTTCGTCTGGATTAATTTGAATCTGATATAGCTCTTTGTCTTCTAAAGAATATTGTGCGAAGCCAAGTATTTCATTATTATTTTTAATTACAATCCAGGTGGTATTATTTAACTGGTCTTGAATATTTTCAAGCTTTATTGTGGATAGCCATTCGTTTATTTGTTCTTGTTCGTAGAATTGCGAATTGGTCTTAGAAATACATTTCTTATGTATCTCTATTAGTTTTTGTAGTACTTCTTTATTTGTATTTGAAGATAGTTTGTTAATCATTTTTTATTGAGATTTCAGAAGAGTGATGTTAAACAGTGATGAAGATATTAATAAATACTTTATAGAGCTTAGTTTTTCATGCAATAATCCAATACTGGATCTTTTCCTGACATGATATCGGTAATAGTAGGCTCTATTAATACATCTGGGAATATATTATGCGAGTCATCATCTACTAATTTAAAATATTTTGATGAATATTGTATTTCAATCTTAGAATTAGGAAGAATTATTTTTTTTATTTCTCCATAATGGTTTACTCCTTGGCCCGTGGGTTGTCCTACCAAGATAGCTTTTAATTTGTGTTTAATATCATATGTATTTAAAACCCCAGAAGAAAAGATTCTCCTATTAATTAAACAATATATACGTGGATTATTAGCTCTTTTATACGCTTTTAAAACAGATAATATGGGAGAGAAAAGGGAAGAATCACCCCCAAGGTTATTTCTTAAATCTAAGATTATTCTTTCAGGATTATTTTCTAGAATATTTTTTATATCTTTTATTAATTCCTTGATTGTGTATTCGGAATCATCCTGACATCGTGTGTACTTTAAATATAGAGTACTATCTTTTTTCTCTACAAAGTAGTTATACTTCATGTCTAAATATTTATTTCCTTCTATTCTGTAAATACTTGTTTGCTTTACAGGAGTATTTGGGTCAATCACTTTAAGAGATATTGTTTTGTTATCTTCAAATGTGTATCTTATACTGTCTTCAGTATTTTGGGAAATGTATCCAACAATGTATTCATCATTTAAGAATCTAGCCAATTCAGTTTTCTTGAATTCTTCATTATCAAAAGCAATATACTTTTCTTCTTCTTTACAGAATCTTTCTATATCAATTCCATTAATTTTAATCAATCTCTTCCCCAAAGATTCTTCATAATCTTCTGGTATTATGAAAGGATAATAGCCGTCAGATAGCCATTCAAAATATATAGGAGCTTTCCGTCCATTTGTATATGTAGATGTATGGGGGTCTTTTATTGCAGAGAGTAGAGAAAGCAGGAGAAGATTAAAATATTTTGTTTCAAAGTCCTTATCTTTTATCTTCTCAATTATGGATTCTCCAATGCTAAGAAATTTTTCTTTCGTAATTAAGGCGTATAGATCCTTATGTAGAAGAGGGAGATTTTGTAATAAATACTCTATATCTTGAATATATTTCTTCTTATCCATATGACATTATATCGTTAATACTAGATTAATAATAGTTTGGATGTTCCATTCACTATATAATCCGGAATGAAAATTTCAAACTGATTGGAATATAAGAAAAAACAATTTTACTCCGAATTATGGGCAGCGTTAGAACAATAATTGAAAGGCAAAACGAATATATTTATATTCCAGATTTGAGGGAATATGCTAACACATACTAACGCATAAACCTTACCCTACCCCGCTAATCACTATATTTTAATTATTTATTAATACCTTTAACCCTTAAACAAAGTTTATAAAAACTATCATAAAAATTATCGTATTCCATAAATTGACTAACCAAACTATTTTGCTGATCCATCATATCTAAAGCATCATGCGCAGCTAATTCACCACACTCAGAATAAATTTTTGATGGTCTTATTTGAAACCAATAAAATAATCCGAAAATAATCAAAAGAATTATTAAAATTACTTTCCATTGATTTATTAAATTTAGAAATTTCTTAATTTTTTCTGTCATAGTTTTATTTTGCCCCATTTAACTCATCTATTAACTCATTAATTTTATTAGCATCATCCTCTTCTATATAATCTTCTATATAAACAAAATCAATACAAGTGCCTGTAGCAATGAAAGTGCTTGAGGGTTCGTATTCTAACTTTATTTCTTCGCTCTCGTATTCTGAATAACCACTTATCTGAAGTATTGGTTTTGTAATATTTTCTATTTCAGCAATAACTATATAGTTATCAGAAAATAAATCCAAAGAACCAAAATCTGTATTATTTTTGGTTATTTGGGTTATGATCTCTAATGCTTTATTAGAATCACATTTAAGAACAAAATAAACCTGTGTTTCCGAAAATTTCCATTCCAGTCCCGTTCTAAAACGAATGTAATACTGGTTATCTCTTATAAAAACATCGTCAACAGAACCAGTAAATAATATTGGTTTATTAGAATTAACTAATAAGTCTTGCAGTTGAATGGTGTAACGGATATTTTTATCCCAATCAACTAAGGCATCATATTTCTTTGCTAATTCTCTTATAATGATTTCTTTTTGAGATTCTATTTTCTCAGTATTAACTACTTCCTCTGGAGCTTCTTTCTTGTAATACTGATAACCAAAATAGCCAATTATACCAATTATTATCAATAAAATAATTAAAGTTTTTTTAGTTTTTTCATTCATAAATGTAATTTATGATTTTATTTTAAATATTGATACTAAAAACAAAATTGCAACAATAAAATCAATCATTACCCAAGTTTCTTTATCAAGGTAAATTGGAACAATAGGATTAAATAGCAATGCTACTATCCCCATAGAAAAAAGCCAGAATTCTTTTTTCAGTTTATAAGCTATCCAAACTAAAAATATCGCACTGGCAGTTATTACTAATCTTAGTGGGTTATAATATCCATATGGTAAATCTGCCATAGCTAAAAGTAGCATTATCGTAGAAATAACAGAGACAATATTTTTATATTTTATAATTGTTTTATCCATTAATAAAAATCTATGGTAATAATAGTTTTCATAGATTTATTTTATCATATTTTACCCTACCCCGCTACTCACTTATTTATTATAACAAAAAACTCTCAGAAATGAGAGTTTTGTTATAAACTAATAATTGTTCTGATTTACTCCCCCCAAAAGACTTATTCTGCAATCATAAATTAGAGTTTGACATAAGCCTAAACGACCTTAAAATTGCTTTTGAAAGTTTAGAATTAAACCAACTTTAATCAGTATTAGCGACTATTTAGTCTGCTATTTAATCTGGTTGCTATTGCTTCCTGTTCATCATACAGGGTTTTATCTTGGTCTATCATTTTTTGTTCAGCAGTGGTCAACCATTGGTTCGCTTCCATTTTAGTTATGATGGTTGATATGTTGGCAATTCTTATAGAAATGATTTCATTGATTCTATCAATATCATTCTTGTTGTTTTGATAAAAGTTGGAATTATTTTTAAGACTTGCCCAACCAGGTTGTATCTCTTTTAGTCTGGAAAGGTTTGTTTTCCAAGACTCTATGTCCTCCTTTTTGTAGTTAGGTAAAATATATCCAGCTGCATGAATAACAATAAGTTGTGTAGGGCATCCATTTAAATCACCCTGAACTTCCCCAATGCCTATATCATCAAATTTTTTATCAAACCATACATTCTTAGCATCTGTTGTATCTCTTTCAATATAATCCTCAATCAACTCGTCAGCGGTATAGTATCCTTCTAACGACCACTCCCAGACATAACTATTCCAATAACCAGCTTTTGACATCGCACTTGAAACTACATCGTAAGAAGCCTGTTCTTGAATTAAATTGCGATTTAAGAGCGATTCACCTCTTATTTTTGCAGATATATCTAGTTTCGGTTCATATTTTACTGGGGTCGCTCCATTTTCTTTGCGTTTTTCGTTAAGAAGTTTAACAAACCGATTTCTGTCTATTGTTGGTTTTGCTGTATCAGCCAAATCATTGGTTGTGTCGTGCCAGTTTTTATCTAATTTGCCTTTTTGCTTTTCAAGAGGAAGAACATGGTTAATATCCTTAATTGGAACAAAACCGATTTCTCTTGAGTCAGAACTGCCTTTTCTATTATCTCCCATAGCAAAGACTGCATCTTGGGGGACAGTGACTACTTGGCATTCTTTTAAGAATTTTCCACCAAATGTTGAACGTGGTTCAGCAATATAAGGTTCTTTCTGTGGCTCCCCATTAAGATAAACAACGCCATCTCTAAGTTCTATTGTATCTCCTGGCAATCCGATAATTCTCTTTAATAAACCTGTGGGCTCGGCTCCGTCTCTGCTTGTTAACTCCCTTGTTACATCATTCTCCCAAACGATTATGTCGCCTCTTCCTAATGTATGCCCCAAAAACCTTTTTCCTCCTATAACAATCCCATTAGGATAAGGCAAGAAGCCAGCCGTTGAGACTATCTCTTTTGCTAATTCTTTATTACTCTTGCCCTTAGTTCCCTTTTCCCAAGTTGGATACATCGAACCTGTCCCTGCGATGTTTATATCCTCGGTTATATAGCCAAGCTGACTGGCAACCAAAGTTCCAACAGTTGTATACCCGTCAATCCAAATAGGAAAGATAATAACTCCAACTAAGACCAAAGCAACTGCTTTGCCCAAAATTGGTTTCAGGCGAACTGATTTTAGTAATTCTTTGAGCCCGCCGTGCCTCAACCTTTTAACAATCTCAAAAGGTTTAAGAATATAGATCAATAAATAGAGGGGTAAAATTGCGAGAATAAAAAACAACTTAATGAGAAAAATGAAAATATTTTGCTTCTTTTGAAACCCCTTAGCTATAAGTTGTGCAGTACTTGGCAATTTCCAAATAATTATAAAAAGAACTAGATAGAAACCAATCTTGAACAATCCAAACCATAAAACCGGCGAATAAGAAGATGAAATTTTTGTGAGATAAACACCAGTTATTTCATTAATAGGATGACTCCAGGCCAGAAAAGATCCTGAATAATCTGTCTGATCAAACCAATCTAAATTGCCTACTGCTCGATAGTTATCTAGATTGTCGTTATTGTCAAAGTATAATCTTGCATAAAGATCTTGGTCGGAAATTTGGGGATTGAAAGAAGGAGAATCAAGCCATTGAATAGCAGAATAAAGATTTTTTATCTCGGTTTCAGACATTTGATTGATAGTTGAAGAAGCAAGAAAAGAGAGTGGATGGTTTTTAGAAAGATAACCAAATTTACCCGTGTAGAGATCAGTAAAAAGGTATTCATTAGGTAAAGTGACAATAGTACTAAATTGGTTACCAACAAAAACAACGGTTCCATGTTTTAGATCGGAAGAATCAAATCTTGGATTTACAAAAGCAAGATCTCCGATTTCAAGACCGCAACAAGAAATTTCCTCAATTTGATAAACATTAACAAATTTATTGATTAAAAATTTGATTCCGATTGTAAAAACAATAGTTAAAATTAAAACCAATAAAAATTTCAAAACAAATTTCTTATTCTCCACATAAATATATTAATTATGTATAAATCATCTTTTTTGTAATTTTTATTTTTATAGAGAAATATTTGTTTTTATAGGTACCTGAGATTCTTCTTTACTATATATGCAACTATACCAAAAATGGCGAGATTTTTATGTGTCATACTATAATTTTTTTATTTTTCCTCCTTATATATATTATACCACACCCGTTTTTTGTCCACTCGCCAAAACTTTTTTACAACATTACAACGTTTGGGAATAAAAGAACTTGCCGAAGGCAATTTGGGGAAATCTTTGATTTCTTTTTTATCAGCTGTCAAAAAATGTTCATTTTTTAGTACATAATTATCCAAATTTATATGTTTATTTAATTCAATGTCTTTAAAAATGATAAAGAAAATAGTATAGAGCTGGAAGCGAAGCCCACATTAAAAAATTAGTAATAAAGGAAAGAGTGTTTTTTGGCATAGAGTAAATGCTTATTTTTTGACCAGATTTTATTTCCCATAGCAAATCAGGTAGCCTTGTTATCATAAATATTACAGCTATCATAGTTACTCCGATATTCCCAAAATGAAAAGTTAAATAAAGATACACAACAATTAATAGAAATGCGATAGCATTAGCCAATTTGCCGGAACGTTCATATTTTTTTATTTCCTCTTTAATAAATTCATTACCCTCTACTGTTGTTTTTAACTTATCAAGATCTGGGTTGACAAAAAGACCTCTTACAAAGAAACCCACTAAATTTGTGCTTACTAGCATTAAAATGATGTAAAAAACTATTGTGATTAAAATATGAATAATCATGCTATTATTAAAAATGAATTTCGCCTAATGTTTAGAAATATCCGAAGTTGTCGAAACGAAGTGTAGATAAATTTGGGTAAATAAACTAATATAATTTTTCAATTTTTTCCCTTGTTAGCCTTTTTTGCTGCATATAATCCAATAATTGCGCCAGCCAATGCCAATATGGTTCTACCAGAAAACCGTATATTCACTTCATAGATACTCCCTTCAAATAATGCAATAAAATTCAAGATTGACCACACACCAAGGTAAAATCCAAAAAGAATAATTGCAGTTTTAAATTTATATTTTGGTGCAATTTCATAGCCTCCCAAAATAAAAGCAAATGCAAACACAAATGGATAAAGCACATACTCAATGGGTTCAATATTTACCCCTGAAATAATGTCACCATTTGCAAAGTTAAAATAAAGTATCCAATGTAAAGGAAAAGTTGCGAGTAAACCAGATAATAATGCTCCGGGGAATACGGCAATCCAACGAAGCCAATACTTTATTTTGTCCATAGTAGAAACTCTTTCTTGATCTAATTTTATTAAATTAAAAACTTTGTCAACATCAATTTTCATTTCAGCAGCAATTTCTTCTGGCAATGGATCACGATTTAGTTCACTTTGTAATTTTCTTTTAACTTTTTTATATTCGCTAATTGTTTCAACCATAATATATATTATATCACACCCATCAAGAGATATATTTTTAATTTCTAAAAATCCTCAATAAATGAGGATTTTTCTTGGGTAGGGTCGGGCTCCGGTGGTAGGATTCGAACCTACGACTCTCGCCTTAACAGGGCGCCGTTCTACCGCTGAACTACACCGGAATAATAATATATTATATAATAATATTTTTGAAAATCAATTCTAAATTCATAACCATGCTTTTTAAACCCAAGTTTTTCATAAAGTCTTTGATTATTTTCTCTTTCAAATCTTACATTAGCTATTAATTTATAGCAACCAACTTCTTGTGCTTTTTGAATTGTTTTTTGAATTAAATTAGAACCTATTCCTTGATTGCGATAATTTTCATCAACAAAAACGTCTTCTAATAAACCATAGGGTTTGCTGTGAAGTTTGTTATAAATTAAATAAAGATAGGCTCTGCCAATTAATTTTTTATTATCAAAAACCCTAACCTTTATCCCAGAAGTTTTTATTTTTTGAAATTTAAAATCCATCTTATAATTTAGAATCGTTAAATTATAAAGGATTGGTTTCTTTTATTTTTTTAATTAATTCGTTTTGTTTCATTTTTTCTAAAGATTTTGCTTCAATTTGTCTTACCCTTTCTCTGGTAATATTAAACATATTGCCAACTTCTTCTAAAGTGTGAGATACGCCATCAATTAACCCAAAACGCATTTCAATAACTTTTCTTTCTCGTTCTGTTAAAGTACTAAGAACTTCTTTCAATTGATTTTGAAACATCTTGAAGGAAGCAACTTCTTCTGGTCCAGCCACATGTTCATCTTGAATAAAATCACCAATTGAAGTTTCTTCTTCATCGGTTGTTACTGGTTTATCCAAAGAAACTATTTCCTGATCTAATTTTATTAAATTAAAAACTTTATCAACATCAATTTTCATTTCAGCGGCAATTTCTTCTGGCAATGGATCACGATTTAACTCGCTTTGTAGTTTTCTTTTAACTTTTTTATACTTGCCGATTGTTTCAACCATATGTACTGGAATTCTAACAGTTCTTCCATAGTCAGCTATTGCCCTGGAAATTGCTTGCCTAATCCACCAAGTAGCATAAGTTGAAAATTTAAATCCTTTACGATAATCAAATTTTTCAACAGCTCTTGTTAAACCAATATTTCCTTCTTGAATTAAATCCAAAAAGCTTAAACCCCTTGAACGATTAATATATTTTTTAGCATTTGATACCACTAATCTTAAATTAGCTTGAATCAATCTTTGTTTTGCTTCTTTGTCTCCTTTAGCCAATCTTTTGGCTAATTTTCTTTCTTCTTGGGGAGTTAATAAAGGAGTTTGGCCAATTTCTCTTAAATATATTTGAACAAAATCAGGAAGCCGTTCTCCTGTTCCGCTTTTTAAAATTTCAAAGATTTCATCGTTAGTCATTTCTTGAGAAGAAGACGAAGTCTCTAACAGATTTTTGGGGCCTATTAAATTTAAATGATAGGTTTGTAATTTTTCATATAGGCTTTCAATAACTTCCACATTATCTTCAATATCTGGAATAGCTTTTAAGATTTCTTCTTCAGTAATAAATCCTCTTTGCCTTCCCCTTTTTACAAGATTATCAATAATCTCTTCTATTTCTTTAGGAATTAAAGAAGTTGTTTTCTTAGTTATTTTTTGTTTAGAAATTTTAGCTTTTTGCTTTTTTGCTATTTTTTTAGAAGAAATTTTTGTCTTAGAGGTTTTAACTTCTGCGGTTTTTAATGGTTTTTTAGTTGTACTTTTGGAATTTTTAATAGTTTTTTTATTAGTTAGCTGCTTCTTACTCTTTTTTTGAGATTGAACAATTGGTTTTTTAATTTGCTTTTTAGCAATTTTAGGGGCTTGTTTTTTAGCCTTAGCGGATTTTCTTGCTTTTTTTATTTTGGTAGTTATTTTTTTCATATCTTTTTATTCTAATTATTCTAATATAGCTAATTGCGAAGTTAAATTTTTTATTTCCAAAAGCAAATCTTCAAGCTTTTGATTATTTTTAGATTTTTCAATTTCTTTTAAGCTAATTGTTAATTCTTTAATTTTATTTTTTAAATATTCTTTTTTAAGCTCTTTAAGCTCCCAATCAATTTCTTTTTCTAAATCAAACTTGTTTTCTTTGTCATCTAACAAATAAATTTCATATTCAGCTCTTAAAATTAAATTATTAATTAATTCTTTATTAACTTCATTTTTTAAGTCATTATTCAGTAAAATTGAAATTGTTTCTTGATATTTATTTGGAAAATACTGGTAATAATCCTTAAGTTTAGGCAAAAATTCTTGGTTTTTTAAGATAAATCCTAGGACTTTTTCGGCCAAATTTTCATAGCGAGATTTAACAAATAAGGCTTCTGAAATTTTATTTTCAATATCATTATTATCAGTTGCTTCTAAAATCGTAGGAATTTTTTGAAGTTCTTCGCTAAGAAGTTTTAAATCAATTCCAGATTTAAAAGATAATTTTTCCAACCAGTATTGTCTTTCAATTATTGAGGGCAAAAGTTTAATTCTTGATAGTAAATAGCTTATTGCTCTCTTTTTATTTTCAACCGAATCATTTATTTTTAAATCAATTTTTTCGAAATAATATTCCATTATGTCTTTTCTATTTTGTTTTAGAAGATTTAAGGCGGAATTAGGATTATTTTTTACATAATCAGCTAAATCTTTTACTTCTGGAATAGTGATAATTTTAATATTAAATCCTTTTTGAATAGCTAAGGCAATCGAACGGTCAGTAGCAATTTCTCCAGCGCTGTCCATATCAAAATTCAAAATTAAATTATTAGTAAATCTTTTTAAAAGTTCCAATTGCTCAAAAGTTAAGGCAGTTCCAGAAACAGCTATAATATTTTTAATTCCATCTTGCCAACCCATAATCATGTCCATATTTCCCTCAACTATTAAGGCTTCATTATTTTCTCTAATTTGTTCCTTGCTTTTGTCAAAACCAAATAAAATTTTTCCTTTTTGATAAACAATTGTTTCTGGAGTATTAATATATTTAGCAACTTTATTTTCATCTTCACCATTAAATTCTTTTGGCAAAACCCTTGCTGAAAATCCAACTATTCTGGAATTAGAATCCAAAATCGGAAATACAATCCTATTTCTAAAACGATCATAATAATTTGAAAAAGAGGCAGTTGTGCTTTCAATAAAATCGATATTAGCTTCTAATTTTTGATTAGCTTCTTCAATATCAAAATTATCTTTTAAATTTTCTTTTTTAATTATTAAACCAGCTGCCTCAATCTCGGACAGCGAAAATCCTTTGTTTTTTAAAAATAATAAAAGGCTATTCCAAGAATTTGGAGCAAAACCTAGTTGAAATTCATCAATTGTTTCTTCTTTTAATCCCCTGCTTTTTAAATAATTTAAAGCTGATTCATTATTTAAAAGTTGGGTTTTATAAAAAATAGTAGCTTCTTTTAAAATTTCTAAAATTTTTTCTTTTAAAGAAGTTAGTTTGTAATCGTATTTTTTTAAAGTAATTCCAGCTTTTTCAGCTAAGATTTTTAAAGCCTCTCCAAACTCAACATTTTCCATTTTCATTACAAATTTAAATAAATCCCCTCCTTCACCACATCCAAAACAATGCCATAATCCTTTGTCAGGAGAAACAAAAAATGAAGGAGTTTTTTCTTTATGGAAAGGACACAGACCCCTGTAGTTTCTGCCTGCAGGGGTCAGTTTTACAAATCCAGAAATGTAACTTACTAAGTCAATTTTTTCTTTTATTTCGTCATAGGGATTCATTATTTTTCATCTTGAACTTCAATTTTTTTCTTTTGAGAAGAAGCTTGTTTAACTAAGCTAATTTTCAAAACACCGTTTTTAAAGGTTGCTTGAACTTTTTCGGGATCAATTTTTGCTGGCAAAGTAAATTCTCTTGAAAATTCTCCAAATCTTCTTTCCATTCGATAGAAATTTTCTGATTTTTCTTCATCACTTTTTTCAATTTTGCCAGAAAGCGTTAACGAATCCTCGCTTACTTCAATATTAATATTTTTAGAATCAATTCCAGGCAAATCAGCTCTAACTAAAATTTCATTACCTTTTTCTGAAATATCAACTTTAGGAGAAAGAGATGGTTCTATTTCAGAAAAAGATAAAAATGGCTCTTCCCAAAATCTTTCCATCAAATCTCTAAATGTTGGAACTTTTAAAATTTCATCATTTTTTGAGTCCTTACGAATTATTTTCATAGTTTTTAACTAAATATCAGTTAATTAATTCGACCTAATCTAATTAGCTAAAAGCTATAATCAATAACAATTCAGAATAAAAAAGGTGTCAGTTTTCAGTTTGAAAACTGATTTTTGAAGGTATAGTTTTAGATTCTATTTTAGAAAGCATTCCAAGTTTTTTAGAATTTTTGAGCTTTTTTCGGGCTCTGGATAAAATTAGTTTAACAGCATTTTCACTTTTATTTAAAATCTGGGCTATTTCTTTAATTTTTAAGCCATTTTGATATTTCATTAAAATTACCTCCCTATAATTAGGCCTTAATTTTTGAATTTCATCCAATAAATCGTTTAAAGCAGATTTAGCAATTATCTTTTCAGAAATTGAAATTGGCTGCAAGTTTTCATCTTGTAATGGTAAAGTTTTCTGTTTTCTATAATAATTAATTAACAAATTGTGAGCTATTTTTTGAAGATAAGACAAATAACTAAAACCTTGAAATTTATAATTTTTTAAATTCTTAAAAGCTTTAAAAAAAACTTCTTGAGTTAAATCCTGAGCCAATTCTTTATTGAAATTTAAAGCATAATAAAAATAATTAAAGATATTTTGGTAATACTTAAGGTAAATTTCAGTAAAATTTTTAGAATCCTTTTTAGCTTTTAAAATAAGCTCTTCGTCATTTAGGACTTCAGTCAATTTATTAGTTGCCATATACTGTATTATAAACAAAAACCACTCATTTTAAAATATAACGAGTGGTTTCTGCTGTTCTTTTAAAAATTTACTCAGTGGTTATCCCATCAAATTCTTCTTCGCTAGCCATTGCAATTTCCTTTGTTTCGTGAATGGTTCCATCTTTATGATTTGCTGGAGAATAAATTGTGTAAAGCTTCAAACTCTCAGTTGAGGTATTAATGACATTATGCTCACTGCCAGCTGGCACAATAATCGCAATCCCATCTGAAACTTCATGCTCTACTCCATCAATAATAACTTTTCCTTGACCTTTTTCAATTCTAAAAAATTGATCAACATTAGGGTGAACTTCTAAGCCAATATCTTCATTGGGTTTTAAACTCATTAAAACTAATTGACTATATTTTCCAGTATAAAGAACTTTTCTAAAATTTTCATTTTCTAAAGTAAGTTTTTCAATATTATCAATATATCCTTTCATGTTTTTATATTAAATTAATTAATCGACCAAAAAATAGTAACATAACAACTTTAAAATCTCAAGAAATCTTGATTTTTTACCAAATTAGATTTATTATCTTATTAAATTAACAAAAAACAATATGGATAAAAAATTCAAAATTGTGCTTTGGATTTTAATAGCTTTATTAGTTATCTTATTAATTATTATGTTAATAATGATTAATAAAGATAACACTAAAAAAGATTATTCGATTATTTATTTGGATACTGGAGAAATTTATATTGGTATTTTAAAAAGATTTCCATTTACTCAAATAACCGATGTTTATACTTTGCAAAGCGATCAAAGTGGCCAATTAGCTGTTATTCCAATGTCATCTACAATTTGGGCTCCAACTACTCCTTTAAGATTAAATCCGGATAGAATAGTTTTTTCAGCAAAGATTTCTGAAAATAGTCAAGTTTATCAAATAATAACTAATCCCAATGTCCAATCCCAAACTACCGGACAAACCCAAATTCCAGAACAAACATCTCCAGTTCCCTCTATAACCGACTAATCCTTTTATAGTTATTATAGTTAATTAAAACTTACTTCCAATATTTTTTGAATTTTCCAAGATCTTTATCTTGATAAAGTTTTGGCAGCATCATTTCTGGCTGCCAATTCTTTTTTAAGCTTTTAATATCTATTGATTTTTGATATTTTCCCCTGAGCTGGTATTCATCAATTCGAGAAACTGGACCAACTTGATGAAAGATAATCTGGGCAATTCTCATTCCAACAACCAAAGAAATTACCACTGAAGAAAAATTAGTAATTTCCATTGTCCAACGATTAATATAGCCTACATCTCCCCAGCCAGCGCATTTACAAACTGCTATCCCGATTCTTCCCAAAGAACTTCGAGCCCGCATTTCACTGGTAATAGCCCAATCTTTAGAATTTTTTCCCCCAATAAATTCAATAGTGTGAGCTAAAATGGTTTCGTTCGGATAAATTAAGATAACTCTATCGGTTGATTTTAAATTTTCAAAAGCATTTAATTGCGACTTTATCTTTCGAACTTCAATTGCTTTTTCTAATTTAGAATATATTTTATTAATTGAATCTTTAGAAAAAGGATTTAGGATTTCAGTTCGCTCCATTTGATTTTGTCTATAAAAATATTCTCCCAATCTAACATCATAGCTTGTACTATTTAAATTTCCTCTATTAAACGGCTCAATAATAATTAAACCGTTTTTATAATGTTTTAAAATTTCTGGTTTTGATAAAACTGACATAAATTTATATTAAAAATTATCAGTAATTAATTTTAACCAGTTTTTAGAAAATAACAAGTTCTTAAAAAATCATTGTGATGTAGCATTAAGCTAAAACCCCTTGACTTTTTTAAAAAAGTTTGCTAGGATAATTATGTAGATCTAATTTAGAGCAATCTGAATTAGATCTACACGCGGTTCGTCTCGCAAGAGATGAATCGCATTGTGAGCCGCTAAGTCGCAAGGCAAGGCGGCTCTTTTTTGTTTTTATTTTATTTATTTATCCAGTTTTATAATCTTATTGCTATTGAAACGCATCTACTATAATGTAATTTCCTTTATCGTTTTTTTCAATTTTAAGATTAATATAATTCCCTTTAGTGCTTCGCCATTCATTGAAAAATCCCCAGTTATTCCATTTCCAAATAGCAACATAATTTCCATTACATTTATATTTTGGTCTTTGGGAATAGTCTCCTTCAATAACGATCAGCTCATTTTTGCCATCATTATTAATGTCGGCAATTTTAAATTCACAATTTGGATTGCTTAAATTAGAAGAGCACCAAATTTGTTTTACTTTATTGTCAATAAAGTCTAAAACAAAAAAATGGTTTTTTACGCTCATTTCGTTTTCAGTAATCCAAAAAGGCTTTGAAGAACCGAAATTTCCTGCCTTCCAGAGCGACAAATTA
>ERZ795051.2961-NODE-2961-length-18084-cov-6.180210_pt1 | contig 18084 bp, 17 predicted proteins | sample MGYA00375135_ERZ795051 | MGnify/ENA primary metagenome ERZ795051 (study PRJEB30180, sample SAMN05720222) | activated sludge metagenome | isolation source: Anaerobic digester | place: Japan | collected 2015-05-26 ... | reverse complement strand
AATGGCTGATATTTTTATAGGACTTGGAAGCAATCTTGGAAATCGAAAAAAAAATATAGAAAAGGCGATCAAGAAGATGGCAGAACATATCCAGATTATAAAGGTCTCGCCCCTGTATAAAACCACACCACAGGAAGGTGTTAGTGGAAACTGGTTTTTTAATGGAGTTATCTATGGCAAAACATCTTTAACGCCTATGAAACTACTTAAGTTTCTTCAATCAATAGAAGAAGACCTTGGAAGACCAATAAATCATAAAAAAAATACAGCAAGAACTATAGACCTTGACATACTCTTCTATGGAAATAAAATCATCAAGAATAAAACCTTAACAATTCCGCATCCAAAGATTTTAGAAAGGGAGTTTGTTATTCACGGGTTATCAGAAGTAAACAAAAGATTTGTGCATCCTCTTATTAAAAAAACCATGGCACAGATTTGGAAGGAGTTTAATAATGCAGGTACTCAAAACAAAAAAAGAAGTTCGTATAGCAATAGAAAAAGCAAAGACATCTAATAGAAAGGTTGGATTTGTTGCAACAATGGGATATCTTCATAAGGGACATTTATCCCTGATACAAAAATCAATAGAAGACAAATGTTTTACTGTTGTTTCGATTTTTGTAAATCCGCTTCAATTTGGTCCTGCTGAAGATTTTCAAAGATACCCGAGAGATATTGAAAGGGATATTTCAATACTTAAAGAAACAAATGTTGATGTTGTTTTTGTGCCATCAGTAGAAGAAATGTACTCAGAAAAACATCTCACAACCATTTCTGTTGCGGACATTTCCGAGAAACTTGAAGGGGCAATACGACCAGGACACTTTACTGGTGTATGCACTGTTGTTGCGAAATTATTTAATATTATACAGCCACACAATGCATATTTTGGATGGAAGGATGCGCAACAACTGATAATTATAAGAAAAATGGTTAAAGACATTGATTTTAATATCTCGGTTATTGGGGTTGAAACATTTAGAGAACCTGATGGGCTTGCTGCAAGTTCAAGAAATGTCTATCTTTCTGAGGAGCAAAGAAAACGAGCACTTGTCCTTTCGCGGGCTTTACAGGAAATAAAGCAAATGGTAGAATATCAAGGCATCAAGGAAACAGAAGTTTTGATTTCCAGAGGCATAAGGATTATTGAAACAGAAGATGTTGAATTGCAATATCTTGAAGCAGTTGACCTTGAGAATCTCGAAAGAGTTGAAAGCATCAAAAAAAACACAGGAATTCTTGGTGCGATAAAAGTTGGAAATGTCAGGCTAATTGATAACATAATATGGGAGTAAAATGCTTTACCCTGTTTGCAGAGTTAAAATCAAAGGTGGAAGAGTAACAGAAAAAAACTTATATTATGATGGAAGTATAACAATTTCATCAGATATACTTGAATCTTCTGGTATACTGCCTGGAGACATGGTTGATGTTTTGAACCTGAATAATGGAGCAAGAATAACCACTTACGTGATAATTGAGGAGAAAAAAAAAGGAGAAATATTTCTCAATGGTCCTGCAGCCAGGTTTTTTGAAATAGGAGATAAGATTATTATTCTCGGTATATGTCTCGCAACACAAAAGGAAAGAAAAAAGGTAAAAATGAAGATCATTTCACTATCTGAAAAAAACAAGATAGTAAAGGTGGAGAACTAATATGTCGAGATTAAAACATAATATTAAAAAATATGGCGCAAAACAAGCACTTACCGGCGTACTGAAAATTTTGCCTCATCTTTCAGACCAGAATATTATCCGTATTCTCACGATTGCAGAAAAAGCATCTGTAAATCCTGCGTTTAAGGAAAGAGTACTTGTAATTGAGGAAAAAATACGGCAGAAACACCCAACAGTGGAGATTGTAAAACGACTTAACAGTCAACTTTCTCCAAACTCTAAGAAAAAACTCATAACAAACCTGTTTTCAAATGCAATGTTTGAGGGCACAAGAAAAAGACAGGAGATTTTTGAGAAAGAAAAATGGAGACCACCGTTTTTCTTTGTATTGAGTCCTACGATGAGATGTAACCTTAAGTGTACGGGGTGTTATGCTGCACAGTATACCAAACAGGATGTTATAACCACAGAACAGATTGATAAAATCTTTACAGAAGCAAAAGACCTCGGTATTTATTTTGTAACCATAAGCGGGGGAGAACCTTTTTATAGAGAAGATCTTCTGGATATATGGAAAAAACATAATGATATGTTTTTCCTTGTTTATACAAATGGAACACTTATTGATGAAAAAATGGCAGAGAAACTTGCTGATTTAGGAAATGTTGCTCCTGCTATAAGTGTTGAGGGATTTAAGGAAGAAACTGATAAAAGAAGAGGTCCAGGAGTATATGAAAAAATTTCTAATGCGTGGAAATATCTTAAAGAAAAAGGAGTTCTCTTTGGATTTTCTGCCACGTGTACAAAATACAATGCAGAAATAATTTATAGTGATGAGTTTATTGATTTTATGATAGAGCAGGGCGCTCTTTTTGGCTGGTATTTTCAATACATACCGATTGGAAGGATGCCAGATACATCTCTTATGGCAAGTCCAGAACAAAGGGCATGGGCACGGGATAAACTCGAGCATATAAGAAATACACGGCCGATTATACTTGCTGATTTCTGGAATGATGGACCTCTTGCTGGTGGCTGCATAGCAGGTGGAAGGGTTTATTTTCATATTAATTCTCAGGGAGATATTGAACCCTGCGTGTTTACCCATTTTACAAAGGATAACATAAAGGATACAACAATTCGACAGGCACTTCAAAGTGATTTATTTAAGGCAATCCAAAAACGCCAGCCATACTCGAAAAATCTTATGTGTCCGTGTATGATTATTGACAATCCAACAGTTCTAAGAGAGATCGTTGCCGAGACAGGCGCCAGACCATCATACACTGGTGCGGAATCAATCATTACTGAAAGTGCACAATTTCTTGATGAGTATTCAAAGAAGATTCACGAGATATGGGACCCTGTCTGGAAGGAAAGATATAAAGAGGGTAGGGCATTAAGGGGAATTGACAAAGAAGTAGCATCTAAAATTTTAGAAGAAAAGTAATGTCCTATCTTAAAATAATCTGAATGAAAACCTGTGGCAGAATTATAGAAAAAATCAATAGGACTCACCATTCAATAAGTATCAGAACCGAAAAAATGGATATCTCATTCGATGCAGGACAATTTTTTAAGGTTTATTCTAATGATGAGTTCAGATGCTTATCTGCATCCTGTTCTCCAAGAAGAAATTACCTTGAGTTTACAAAAAAAATCACAGAGAGTAGATTCTCATCCTGGCTACAGTCACTGAAGATTGGAGACAAGATTACTATTGAAGGACCTTATGGAAGATTTGTAATGGTAGAAGACGAAAAGATACTTTTCATAGCAGGCGGCATAGGAATTACTCCGATATTCAGTATGATTGAGGATGCATTTTTAACATCCAGTAAAAAGGATTTTGTGTTATTTTACGGAAATAAATCCAGCGAGGATATTGTTTTTTATAATGAATTGAACTCTTTTTCACAGTCGCTTAAATTAAAACTTTTCATTTTTACTGAAGACGCAAATCAACAATTCTATCATGGTGTTATAACCGCTGAAAGGATTTCTGCATTATTGCCTGATCCTGTTGAAAGAACCGCTTTTGTCTGTGGACCTACACATATGGTAGAATCAATGTCTGAACAAATAAAAAAATACAATATCAGCAGAAATATAAAAACTGAAAAACTTATTGGTTATTAGGAGGAAATATGAAATATGTATGCAAGGTATGTGGCTATGTGTATGACCCTGAAAAAGGCGATGATACTCAGGATATTCCTGCAGGGACTGAGTTTAATGCTCTCCCTGATTCATGGACATGCCCTGAATGTGGAGCAGGAAAAGACGAATTTGAGATTTTATCGTAATAAGGGATTTTCAAATGAAAATATCTGACGGAATTTTTTCTGTTGGCGCTATTGATTGGGACCTAAAAACATTTCATGGATATTCAACACCCTATGGAACAACCTATAACGCCTACCTCATAAAGGGCGAAAAAAACATATTGATTGATACTGTAAAACACTACTGTGCTGATGAATTTATCAGCAACATTTCAAAGGTTCTACCTGTTGATAGAATTGACTATGTGATATGTAATCACGCTGAAATGGATCATTCGGGTCTTATTAACTACATCTTATCAATGTCAAATGCAACGCTTATCTGTTCTTCAAAATGCAAGGATAATCTTCAGAAACATTTTCATAAGGACTACCAAAAAATAATCAATGTTGAACATGGACAAGAACTTAAGATTGGAAATAACACATTCAAATTTTTTCACACGCCAATGGTACACTGGCCAGAATCTATGGCAACATATCTAATTGAAAGAAAAATTCTATTCCCAAATGATGCATTTGGCCAGCACATTGCTAATTCGAAATTATATGTTGATGAAATCGGACTGGAGATTGTTCTAAGAGAGGCGCAAAAATATTATGCAAACATTGTGAATCCTTATGGGAATGCTGTTCAAAAAGTACTTGAAGCACTTAATGATTTACCTGTTGAGATAATTGCGCCTTCACATGGGATGATATGGCGAAGAAAACAGGATATTGAGAAGATTATCCAGAAATATTCAATGTGGGCAGCAAACAAACCAGGAAATGAAATTATTATTGTTTATGAAACAATGTGGGGTTCAACAAAAAAAATGGCAGAGGAGTGTTTTTTGAAGGCAGTAGAAAAAAACTATCCTGTAAAAATGTTCAATCTCGAGGTAAAGGATATCTCAGATGTTGTAGCGGAAATGCCTGATGCTAAAATGATATTGTTTGGATCATCAATCCTGCACGGACAGATTCTACCCAGGATGGCTGGCCTGTTAACATACTTAACAGGACTGAGATTTACCAATAGAAAAGCATGGACATTTGGTTCATATGGCTGGTCAAAACCAGCATTTGAAAGATTTGAAACAATGGTAAAAAGTGCTGGTTTTGAATTTCCAGGCAGTGGTTATTATGTCCAGTTTGTGCCTGATGAATCAACACTTAAACATCTTGTAGATATCTTCTCGGAGAAGATACTGGATTGAAAAGAAAATTCCTTGTTATTGTACTGACCATAATTTTTGGATTTATACCTTGTTTCAGTTTTCCTTCTTTCAAAATCTGGATTCTCGGATGGATTGGTTTTGTACCTCTTTTATTTCTTTTCGATGAAAAACACACAACAAAAAATTTTATTATAGGGATTTTTGCTGGCTTTATTTTTCATATATTTCTGTTAAACTGGCTTTTTTCTGTTGCGGGTTTCTTTTATATACTGATTGCAATTTACCTATCCCTTTACTGGGCAGTTTTCTTTTGTTTAGTTTTTGCTTTTCCTGAAAAAACACGGATTATCCTCGGAGCATCTCTATGGTATTTTCTCGAAATTTTGATGCAGAATTTACTCACTGGTTTTCCATGGTTGCCTCTTTCTCTTTCACAATGGTCATGTCCTGCAACAGCGCGAATCGCTTCGGTATATGGTTCAGCAGGCCTATCTGGCCTTATTATGGGAACAAACATTGCCTTTTATAATGGAATAAAAAACAGAAGGGTTTTTCAATCTTTTGTGATTATTGCTGTGGTAATATGTTCTTACCTTATTTCAATCCACACAGGTATTTCTAATAATTCACCTACCACCATAAAAACTGCTTCTATTCAGGGAAACAGCGGATACTTTGGACAAAGTCCTGAAGAATCATTCGAAATATATAGAAATATGACTAATTCCATTAAAGAAAAATGTAATCTTGTAATCTGGCCTGAGAGCAGTTATCCCTCAATACTTAATAAAAACCCAAATGTGGTTGATTACTTAACACAGAAATCATATATTTTCCCAATCCTTGTTGGATCATTAAGTCAGGATAATGACACAGTTTATAATAGTGCCTATCTTTTCACCAGGGGAAGTGTTTTTAGATATGATAAAAAGCATCTTGTGCCATTTGGTGAATATGTACCCGGAAAAAGATTCAGAACCATAGAAAATCTGTATACAAGATTTGCAGGATTTATGCCTGATATATCTCCTGGCAATAAACCTGGAATATTCTCCATTGATTCTAAAAAATTTCTTGTACTCATTTGTTTTGAAAATATATTTCCATCAATCACCACTGCTTCAATAGATAATGATACGGGTTTTATTGTTGTAATTACAAACGATTCGTGGTATGGCAATTCATTCGGACCATTTCAGCACTTTGCTCATAATGTTCTTCGTGCGTGTGAAACAGGAAGGTGTGTTGTGCAAACAGCAGGAACAGGAATAACAGGAATTGTTTCTCCTTATGGAGATTGTAAAATTCTTGAGAAAAATAGGAAAAATTTATTTATTGATGGTATTATGATATCAGATATATCGCTATCTAATATGAAAACAGTATATATGTTTTTACAGGAAATAGGCATTGCAATATTTTTTATCTTACTTATCGGGGTTGTTATATGCAAAAACTAAAAAAACTTGAAGAAAGAATAGGATATAGATTCAAGGATTTTTCATTGCTCGAAACCGCAATGACTCATTCTTCTTATGCACACGAAAGAAACATTCAATCATATGAGAGATTAGAGTTCCTGGGGGACGCAGTTCTTAATTTTACTGTTGCAGTAGAGATTTTCCGTAGCCATCCTGATAAGGATGAACATTTTCTTACAGATCTTAAGTCAGCATATGTAAATAGGAACTACCTGCATCGCCTTGGAAAAAAATTAGGGCTTGGAGAAATTCTCAGGCATTCTGGTCCAAAGAATATTCGACTTGACCAGGCAGTTGAGGCATTAATAGGGGCAATATATATTGATGGAGGATATCTATATGCAAAGAATTTTATTAAAAAATTCATATTAAGCAAAGAAATAAAACCTCTAAAAGATTATAAGGGATTGATAAAAACAGTATCAATGAAAATATTTAATAAGGACGTTGTATACAAGGTTGAAAAAGAATTTGGCCCTCCACATAAGAAAATGTTTCAAATTACTGCAAAAATTCCTGGTGAAAAAATTTCCGCAACCGCAATAGGAAAAACAAAAAGAGAAGCAGAGATGAAAACATCAAAGATTCTCTTGAGAAAATTGCGATATCCCACACCAAACCCTCAAACATAGTTTTCTACTAATTACCTGCATCAAAAAACAAATCTACTAATTTTTTGAAATCTTGTATATGTAATATTGTTCAAAAACACCTAAAATATTCATACATACCCAGTAAAGTAATAAACCTGATGAAAAACTATAAAAAAGCACAAGCATCATTAATGGCAGTAAAATATTCATAAACTTTTGAGATTGTTCAACAGCAGGTGTCATTCTTTGTTGTATAAAAGAGCTAACGAACATAAGTATAGGAAGCACATTAATAGGAACTGAACCAATCGTGGCAACAGTATCCGGTACTGATAGGTCATTAATCCATAAAATAAACCTGCTGCCCCTCAAAAATATAGAACCACGCAAAGCAAGAAAAAACCCTACAAAAATTGGTAATTGAATCAACATAGGTAAACAACCACCAAAAGGATTTATCTTATATTCCTTATAAAGATTCATCATTTCTTTTTGCATCATCTGTGGATTATCCTTGTACTTCTTCTGGATATCCTGAAGGTATGGCCGTAATTTCTGCATCTGTTTCATTGATCTTAAACTGTTTCTCGTAAGCGGGAAAAATAGCACCTTTATCAAAATCGTAAGAACTATGATTGCCCATCCCCAGTTGGGAATAACCCTGTAGATTGCATTGAGTATTGCAAATATTATCCTTCCCATTGATACAAAAAAACCTGTGCCAAAAATTCTTATATCTTTAATCTCGTTCCTTGCAACAAAATAGTCAGAAGGTCCAACATAACAGGATAAAGGAAAACTTTTAATCTCCCCAGGAAGGATCTCAAAAGATGGAATTTTTAATCCCCAGGTTAATCTTGAAGCTCTATTTTCAACATTAAACTCAACAGGCATATCTGTTTTAAAGTAATACATTTGATACCTTGTCCTGACAGCGCAGACATTTCCTGAAACCTTTTCTTTCATCTGCCTTGCGGCATTAAATTTATATGGTTTCCCACCATTGGTAACAAGAAATTCAACTACGGAATCTTCTGCGTTATGACGATTAAGTACAAGACAACCGAGATACAGGTTTATTGCCGGTACAATAAGTTTCTCCTTTGAAGTATTCTTTATCTGTAAATCAGCGGACAAGGTATATTTTGAGGGAAAAACCTCTATTTTTTTCTGGACATCTATGTTATTTCTATTGCTCCTTAAAATCAAAGATTTTTCTGATGGCTCAGAAATAAGCGAATACATACTTTGCCCGGTTTCTTCACCAATTTCATCAGCAAGCATGATACCGTTTTGGAAAAACGTAAACTCTTTTTCTCCTGGTCTTGTATATTGGGAGAGAGAAAAAGAAACAATCTTACCGCCGAGTAAATCAAGATACCCTGTATATAATTCATTTCCAAATTTAACCTGATTATTCGAAATAACATAATTGGTCTCAGATTGAATAGGTTCAACAGATTTGCTCTGTACTGATTCTGAAGTTTCGATTTGAGTTGATTTTTCCTGTGTTTGTTGCGGTTTTTCTCTTTTCGATGTCATACTAAAAAAAACAATAACCAGAAGCGCAAGCACAAATGCAATCATAACCCTGGTTTCTTCTTTCATTTATTTGTCTCCCTGAGGTAGAGGATCATATCCGCCAGGATTAAAAGGATGGCACCTCACTATTCTTTTAAGAAATAATATTGTCCCATTTAATAATCCCTGCTTTTCGAGGGCATCTATAAAATAATTCGAGCAACTCGGATAAAACCTGCAGTTTTTGCCGAACATAGGCGACAGTACTACCTGATAGACATGGATGATAAAAATTAAAGGTTTTATAAGAATATTCTTTTTTTTATTTCGTTCCATTCTCTTTCTATGTCCTCATCTGTAAGTTTTTTAAGATTGACTTTTATTTTAATAAAGAAATCTCCGCTTTTTAAATGTTTCCTTATAAACAACCTGATTCTTCTCTTAACCTTGTTTCTTACAACAGAATTGCCACACCGTCTACTTACCTGAAAACCTATCTTTAGGGTTTTCTCGTCTGCTTTTTTATAGTACAAATCAAAATATTGACCCGTTATTTTATTACCCCTCTTTATAAGGTCAATAATCCTTTTTCTCATATAGATATTAAGTGTCTGCCTTTTTTTCTCCTTCTCGAGAAAATTTTTTTACCTGAGTGGTTGCTCATTCTTTTTCTGAAACCATGGACCTTTTTCCTTCGAAGGTTGTTCGGTTTCAATGTAATAGACATAATACCTCCAATTTATTGATAAATACTTCAAAAAATTTGCCGTCTGTTTCAAATCATTCGTCTTCCTGAAATTTTCATTTCCACATTACCTTGATTACCCTGTTTGCTTCTGATAAAACAGATCAGGGATTGGAGAATCCAGAAAAACACAGGAAATCACCAAACTTCAGATTTTTGAGTGTTTATTATAACATATTATCGATATTCAATAAAAATTTGATGAGTACACGGATGTCCTATCTTAAATATGCCTACATCTTCCAAGAATCACCTGCGTGAAAGAACTATCTTCCTTTGCGTCGGATCTCTAAGACAAATTTTTCATCTGTTTTTTGACGATATCTAAATCATAAGGGCTTATCTCAAAAGTTCCATTACAGAAGAAAACCAAAAACTGACTGGGAAAATAGTTGAACAGGATAAAACCCAAGTTTTCCGGTATGTACTGTTGATGAATCTAATCTATGTTCTATAATTAGTAATTAATTCATTTCTGTTTGTGTAACCGAGACAAAGATTTTTTACGGGACACTGAAAACATCTTGGTTCATCGTGATTGAAACAATAATTTGTTCCGATGTACATTAGACCATCATCTAAGTCACCAATTCCATAATTTGTGTTGAGTAATAGTATATTTGGGATTTGTTGAATCTCGACTTTTGATGGTCTTCGTTTCTTTACCTTTAAATATTCAACACAAATCAGTTCGTAAGAATCAATAAAATCTTTTAAGTCCGAAAACCTGTCAGATTTTCGGCCTCTTATGTTTGTTACCCGAATATAATGCTTTCCGCTCTTTCCCTTACCTTCCTGAATAACATCCCAATTTTTATAGTCGGATAAATCAGCCCAATTAAGTAAAAATCCTGTTCTGAACAGAACACGTCCTGCATTGCTATCAAATGGTAATTCATAAGAAAGAGGTCCGAATGAACTATCATTCTTTTTTACCAGTTCAAAGGTGTGTATATACCATTTAGCAAAAAGATGTCCTGCTTTATCTCCAATGGCTTTACCCAGACCATACCTTTTATTATCCTTTATCTGTTGACTCATAATCTCTGCTGAATCCCAATCTTCAATATAAGCAACAAGAGGTTCAGATGATTCTCTTCCATTTTTTTGTAAATCCTTTTCCAATAAAAAAGGAACACACAGTGGAACTCCCCAACGATAAATAGCATAACCTAACACCTGGTTGGTTCTATCAGTGAATAGATTATATTTGCCTGGGTTTGATTTGTTTTCTCTTGCCCAGGTATCTGCCCTAATTTTCTTCACACCATCATGTTTCTCTAAAATTTCATCAATAGATATACCTAATTCCTTAAAAAAATCTAGTGGTTTATGAAATATTCGAATTTCTTTGCTGTATAAAGCGTTTATAACATCTTTAAAAAGTAATCTAACCCCCTCAAGATCTGGTCCCTGGTCAAGAACTGCACTAACAAGTAAATAACGAGTAATTATTTCCCTTCTTGTCCATAAACCATCATTGTTATCAAGAGCACTTTTTATCAAGTTTCCATATTCATTAAAATAATGCCTAAATGGGAACATATCCTGCGCCGGCGGTTTAATGAAATGCTCTCGTCCTATTCTTGCAATCTCGGTTATTAAATACTTACTTTCTGTCAGATCTTGTTCCATAATCACTTCCTCTCGCCTTAAGAATAAATTCAAACGTTCCTTGTTTCGGTTCAAGAACGTATTGTTTATTTTTTCTTTTATGTAACAATTTTATGTTGTTATCCCCAATGGGAATTTTTTTAAATCTTGCTATAAGTTGATTTCGTAGAAATAACGGTTCATTTAATCGTTGTTCTGAAATTCTTATGTATTTTTCATTTATTTCATACCCTACCCACCGCCGATGTAAAACATTAGCAACCTTAATAGTTGTTCCTATTCCAAGGAATGGATCCAAAACTAAATCCCCAGCATAAGAAAATAACTTCATAATTCTATACGGTATTTCTTCAGGAAAAGGACAAGGATGATCATATTGATTAGGCGGAACTGGTGCTATATGCCAGATGTTATTGGCTAATTCTTTTGTAAACAAATCATCAATAGGAATTTTGTTTTCTTCTTTTTCGGTTTTTGTCCTATTTTTATAAATCCTTTCCCCGGGTTTCTTGAATATCAGGATATATTCAGTCATAATGTTTGGACAATAATAACCCGGGTATGGGTTTTGAATTGTTACACCTGCTCTTTTCACCCCTCCTGTTACCTTATGCCAAATAATATCCTGATGAAATTCATACCCTATATTTTCCATTAAGGAAATAAAATGCTGGGGTAAAGGATAATGCTTGCCATTATATAAAACCGTACCGATAACGACACAACAGAATTTCCCAGAACTCAAAACACGATAACATTCCTTAAAACATCTTTTAAGCCAATCAAGGAATTTCTCATATTCTTCGCCTTTTCTTGTTCTGAACCATTTTGTGTTGTCCAGGGTATGAATGTCATAGTCAATAGCATTCCAGTAAGGAGGAGAAGTTATTATTAAATCAACCTTTCCATCTTTGATTTCTTCCATATTTTCACAGGATTTGAGAAAAATTTTATTCATAATTGATGTTATTATGAAGGCACAACTTATACAATCTGTTTCCTCGAGTGTATGCAGTTTTTTTAGTGGAGCAGACCGGAGTTGAACCGGCGGCCTCCAGAGTGCGATTCTGGCGCTCTCCCATCTGAGCTACTGCCCCTTTAATAAAAAGTTTATCATAAAAAATCTTGCAGGACAAAGAAAATAAATGTTAAAATACCTACCATAATCAAATAAAAAAATGTGTTCATCTTACTTACAAGCATAAATCAAACAGAATTGGCATCCTGCAACAATAAAAAGGAAGATTATGAAGAAGGTTATGCATTTTGGAGCAGGCAATATTGGAAGGGGATTTTTTGGACATCTCTATCATGAATCAGGTTATCATATTATATTTGTTGATATAGTTGACGAGGTTATAAAAATAATAAATGAAATGGCACAGTATCCCATCTGGATAGTTGGTGATAAAGTAGAAAAAATTGTTATTGATAATATCTCTGGTATATCACTGAAAGATGAAAAAAAGATTATAGACATAGGGGCAGACCTTGATTTGATAAGTTTTTCTGTTGGTGCAAATAATGTTAAGGGAATTACACCCATTCTTGCAAAAATCATAGAAAAGAAATTTTCATCAGAAAATTCTGGATTTCTTAATATAATAATTGGAGAAAACTTAAAAAATGCATCAAGCATTGTAGGACAATGGATAAATCAACATCTTCAGGAAAATTTCAGTCATATAATGAAGGATAAGGTTGGATTGGTTGAAACTGTATTAAGTAGAATGGTTCCGATTGTTCCTGATGAATTAAAAAAACAGTATCCGCTTCTGGTGCTTGTTGAACCATATAAAACAATGCCTGTTGCAAAGAATATGTTTAAGGGAGCCCCACCCAATATAAATGGTTTTTTAATGGTTGATAATATTAAACCATATGAAGCAATGAAGCTTTATATACATAATTTTACCCACGCTGCTTTTGCTTATGCTGGACATAAAAAAAACTATAAGTATATTTGGGAGGTAGTTAAAGATAAAAAAATAGAAAATCTTGTGAGAAATGCATACCTTGAAATTAAAAGTGCGATTCATAGAAATTATGGAATTGAAGATGAAGAAATTGAGGCATATTATAGAGATTTATTAGAAAGATTTTCCAATAAGGCGCTTGGAGACACTATCATAAGGGTTGCAAGAGAGCCAATAAGAAAACTTGGACCAGAAGAAAGAATAATCGGCGCCGCGAAATTGTGTCAAGAACAGGGAATAATTCCTGAGTACGTGTGTTTCTTTGCGGCATGTTGTCTTCACTACGATGAGCCAACTGATATTGAAAGTCAGAAACTTAAAACACTGGTTTCAACAGAAGGTATTGATAGTGTGCTGAAAAACATATCAGGGCTTGACGAAAAAAATCCTATTTTTATCAGGATAAAAGAAAATTACATAAATTTTTGGAAAAAATGGGAAAAAGTGTTATAATGCGATTTGTCTGTTGACAAAAAAAATGACGAGAGATATTAAGATAAACAGACAATAAAAAATGGCACATAAAAGATTTCATGATATTAAACACTCAGGAGATTAAAAATGCCAAAGGCAGCGCTACTTGTAAATATAGAAGATTTGAAAATTGTTGACAGAGAAATTCCACAGATAGGTAAAAATGAAATTCTTCTTCGTGTTAAGGCATGCGCAATATGCGGAACAGATATAAAAGTTTTTCATCATGGACATAAACATATCGTATTCCCGAGGGTTACTGGACACGAACTCAGCGGTGTTATCGAGAAGATTGGAGAAGATATAAAAAAATATAAGGTAGGAGACAGGGTTACTGTTGCGCCTGCTATTCCCTGCGGTGAATGTTATTATTGCCGACGTGGATGGCAATCAATGTGCGATAATCTTAAAACAATTGGTTATCAATTTGATGGTGGCTTTGCTGAATATATGGTGATACCAGAGGTTGCTATTAGAAATGGTTGCGTTAATATTATTCCAGATGGGCTTAGTTTTGATGAAGCCGCACTTGCAGAACCCCTTGCCTGTGTTATTAATGGACAGCAATTAAGCAGGGTAGAGATGGGAGATACTGTTCTTATTGTTGGTGCAGGTCCTATTGGATGTTTACATGCGGAACTTGCAAAAAACATAGGTGCCTCAAAGGTTATTCTCGCAGATGTTGTCCAAAACCGTCTTGATATGGCTTCTTTCACAGGGGCAATAAGGGTTAACTCAAAACAAACAGATCTTAAAAAATTTGTCGCTGACCTCACTGATGGAAGAATGGCTGATAGAGTAATCGTAGCAGTTGGTACCTCTGATGCTCAGGAACAATCCCTCGAACTGGTTGCAAAAAGGGGTTCCATTAATTTTTTTGGAGGTTTACCAAAAGAATCCCCGTTTTCTAAAATAAATACAAATACTCTTCATTATGGAGAAAGTTTTATAACTGGAACACATGGTTCAAGTCCACTCCATAATAAACTTGCACTTGATTTTCTTTCGGCAGGAAGATTTCAGATAGATAAATATATTAGTAAAAAAATACCTCTTGAACAGATTCTTGAAGGTCTAAGAGAGGTCGAGGAGAAAAAGGTTGTAAAAATTATAGTTAATCCATAAAAGGAGCTGGAATGTATAAGGTTTCAAAGGATGAAGCAATAAAATTACTCAAACAGATGATGGAGATAAGAAAATTTGAAGACAAGATTATGGAACTTCTGGCAAAGAATATTGCTGAGGGTGGTTCTCATCTATACGCGGGAATGGAAGCAACAGGGGTTGGAGCAATATCTGCTTTAAGGCCTGATGACTATATAACAAGCACTCATAGAGGTCATGGTCATGCAATTGCAAAGGATGGTGACCTAAAAGCATTAATGGCAGAAATACTCGGTAAAAAAACCGGTGTTTGCAAAGGAAAAGGCGGTTCACTTCATCTTGCGGATCTTTCGAAGGGTAATTTAGGCGCAAATGGAATTGTGGGAGGATCCCTTGGTATAGCAACAGGAGCAGGTCTTTCCATAAAATTACAAAAACAGGACAGGGTTGTTGTGTGTTTTTTCGGCGATGGAGCAACCAATAATGGCATATTTTTTGAGTGCTTAAATATGGCATCCTTATGGAAACTACCTGTGATTTATCTCTGTGAAAACAATAAGTACGGAATGAGTGTTTCGGTTGAAAGAGCATCTTCTGTTGTTGACTTGACGAAAAAGGCACTCGCTTTTGATATGCCATCTGAAAGTGTAGATGGTCAGGATGTTATCGCAGTAAAGGAAATTGTTAGTAAATGGGTAAACCATGCAAGAAAAGGTAAAGGACCGAGTTTTATTGTATCAAACACATATAGATATTACGGACATAGCAGAAGTGACCCACGTGTTTACAGAACAAAAGAAGAGGAAAAATTCTGGAAGGAAAGAGATCCTATAGTACTTTTTTCAAATAAAATGATGGAAGAAGGAATCTTAAAAGAAAACGAAATAAAAGAAATCGATAGAGAAACAGACAAAGAAATAGAAGAAGCAACTGAGTACGCAATTAATAGCCCGTTGCCAGACCCTGAAGATCTTTATACAGATCTTTATGTGTGAAAGGAGAAAAAGTGAAAGAAATTACATATCGTCAGGCTCTTAATGAAGCCCTTGACGAAGAAATGACAAGAGATAACAAGGTATTTATTTTTGGTGAAGATGTTGCAATTTATGGCGGTGCCTATGGTGTTACCACTGGTCTTCTTAAAAAATATGGAGAACAAAGAGTAATTGATACGCCTATATCTGAGAATGCCATCGTTGGAACTGCTCTGGGCGCTGCGCTAACAGGAATGAGACCAGTTGCAGAGATTATGTACATTGATTTTATTGGTCTTTGCATGGACCAGTTAAACAACCAGGTTGCAAAAATCAGATATATGTTTGGAGGAAAATGCAGGGTTCCTCTCACTCTACGGACAGAAGGTGGCGCAGGAAGAACTCTCGGGGCACACCATTCACAAAGTCTCGAAGCATGGCTGATGCATATCCCTGGGATTAAGGTTGTAATGCCCGCAACCCCGGCAGATGCCAAGGGACTGCTAAAAAGTTCAATTCGCGAAGATAATCCAATTGTGTTTGTTGAACATAAAATGCTTTATAACACAAAAGGGCAGGTCCCTGATGATGAATATCTAACCCCAATAGGGACTGCTGACATAAAAAAGGAAGGTAAAGATGTTACTGTTATTACATACTCGAGAATGGTTCTATTTTCTCTTCAGGCAGCAGAGGCACTCGAGAAAGAAGGAATAAGTGCAGAGGTTATTGATTTAAGAACTCTCCTTCCGCTTGATAAGGAAACTATAAAAAAATCAATAATGAAAACAAATAGGGTTGTTATTGTTGAAGAAGATACAAAAACCGCAGGAACAGGAGCAGAAATCGGAATGACAATTATTGAGAATTGTTTTGATTATCTGGATGCTCCTGTAAAAAGAATAGCGGGTGCTGATGTCCCAATGCCAAAAGCACCAAACCTCGAAAAGATTGCAATACCTTCACCGGAAAGTATTGCTGAAGGAATCAGGGAGATAATGAAATGATAAGAGAAATTATTATGCCAAAACTTGGCGAAACAATGGAAGAGGGATATATAAACAAATGGCTAAAAAAAGAAGGTGAAAAAGTTAAGAAAGGCGAGGTCCTATTTGAGGTAATGAGCGATAAAACAAATTTTGAGGTAGAATCCCAGTATGATGGTTATCTGAGAAAAATCCTTTTCGAGGCATCAGAAAATCCTGTTCCAGTAACAACAGTAATCGGGTATATTTCTGATACAATGGACGAGGAAATTCCTCAGGATACAAAAAAAACCATTCCTGAACAAAAGGAAAACACTTCAGTAGAAACACATCAAACAATAACATTACCCAGTGAAGAAAAACAAAGGATAAAAGCAAGCCCAGCAGCAAAAAGAATTGCCTCTGAACTCGGAATAGACATTACAAATATCAAAGGAACAGGAGAATCAGGAAGAATCGAAAAAAAGGATGTTGAAGAATATGCTTCTCAGTTAAAAACTGAATATCCTCTGGAATACGAAGCACAAGAAAAACTTTCACCTGTAAGAAAGATTATTGCTGAGAGATTAAAACAGAGTAAACAAAACATACCTCATTACTATCTTTCTACAAAGATTTTAATGGACGGTATTGATTTTCTTAAGGAAATAGCCAGAAAAAAAGGCAAGAATTTTACATATACTGATTTCATAATCTACTACACAGGAAGGGTTATTCGAGATTTTCCTATTCTGAATGCATCTTTTTTTAATGATGAAATTCACTATGTAAAATCAGTCGATATAGGGCTTGCGGTCAGTACAGTAGATGGGCTTGTTGTACCAGTAATAAGAGATGTTTGTAAAAAAACATTACAGGAGATATCCGCTGAAAGAATTAATCTTGCTGAAAAAGCAAGAAGTAATCAATTAAAAAAACAGGATACAGAAAACTGTAGATTTGTTATAAGTAATCTTGGAATGTTTGGTGTTATTCAGTTTCAAGCAATCATAAATCCCCCAGGAACAGCAATAATGGCAGTTGGTTCAATAGAAAAGGAGCCGATCGTAGTGAACAACAATATTGTAATCGGACACACTATGTGGATAACACTTTCACTTGACCACAGGGTTGTGGATGGTGCATATGGTGGGAAATTCCTACAGGAGATTAAACAGGTACTTGAAAACCCAGGAATCCTTGACATATGATATCAAGAATGAAAGAAGATATTCAAACAGTATTCAGGAAAGATCCAGCAGCAAGAAATATAATCGAGGTTTTATTATGTTATCCTGGATTGCATGCTATATGGTTTCATAGGATATCTCATTATTTTTGGACACACGGTGCAAAAACATTTGGAAGGTTTTTATCACAACTTACAAGATTTCTTACAGGAATTGAAATTCATCCTGGGGCAAAGATTGGAAGAAGGTTTTTTATTGACCATGGAATGGGAGTTGTAATTGGCGAGACTTCCGAAATTGGAAATGATGTGTTATTATATCAAGGGGTTGTTCTCGGTGGAACATCCCTCGAAAAGAAAAAAAGACATCCAACAATAAA
>ERZ795051.2960-NODE-2960-length-18090-cov-4.829276_pt1 | contig 18090 bp, 16 predicted proteins | sample MGYA00375135_ERZ795051 | MGnify/ENA primary metagenome ERZ795051 (study PRJEB30180, sample SAMN05720222) | activated sludge metagenome | isolation source: Anaerobic digester | place: Japan | collected 2015-05-26 ... | reverse complement strand
ATAACATAAAAGAAAAAGAAACAGAACAAAAAACAAAAGAACCTGAAAAAGTTCAAGAAAAAAAACACGAAAAATGTTGTGGTAAAAAAGAAATTTGGCAAATACTTACAGGCGTGTTTTTTGTTGCATTTGTTATTACATTAATATTTGCAGTAACAGGTAATAACACAAACAACACATTACCAACCAGTGATGGTAATATTGAAACACAATCAGAAGCTTGTAATGTTACCTCTCAAGATAATCTATTAGGTAATTTAGAAATAAAAGATGCAAATGTTGTTGCAGAAGAAGTAATTTCATTTATGGAAACATTTATGCTTAATCCAGAAATGGATCTAAATATAATATTGAATTCTATTGTTGTAGAAAGTGGGCAATACAAAATAAATGTATCTATAGATAACCAAGCAATGGATATATATGCATCTTTAGATGGGGTATTATTATCAGTACCTTCATTTGGAACTATTAATATGCCAGAAGTAATACAAATGATGGAAGAAGCACAAGCACAACAGGCACAAGCAGCAGAACAACAACAAACAGCACAGCAACAATTAGAAAAAACAGATAAACCAAAGGTTGAATTATTTGTAATGGCTTATTGCCCTTATGGTACCCAATTTGAAAAGGGAATTTTACCAGTTTTAGAGACACTAGGTGATAAAATTGATTTCCAACTTAAATTTGTAAATTATTCAATGCATGGTACAAAAGAATCTGCAGAAGAATTAAATCAATATTGTATAAACCAAGAAAATCCAGATAAATTAATACCTTATCTCTCTTGTTTCTTAGAAAAGGATACAAATAGACAATCAATAGATTGTATGAACAAGCTTGGAATTAATACTAAAGAAATACAAGACTGTGTTTTACAAGCAGATAAAGATTACAATATAATCACAAATTATAAGACAACATCCCAAGGCTATCTACTATTTCCAATATATGATGCAGATAATAAATTATATGGTGTTGAAGGATCGCCTACATTTGTAGTTAATGGAACAACATTTGAAAACCAACAAAGAGATCCTCAATCAATATTGGAAACAATATGTAGTGCCTTTAGTGAACCACCAAGTGAATGTGATACAAACTTAAGCACAGTAACACCTGCACCAGGATTTGGGTATACTACTTCAGGAAATTCAGGATCAGGGGGAACTTGTTAAAATTTCCTCTTTTTCTTTTTTTTAATTTTTTTAAAACCAGAAATTGTTGGACAACTTTTTGTTTTTTTAAATAAATATCAAAAATCAATTCCAGTTTTGTAAAGGTCATCAACAACAAAACCAGCGGCGTTCTTATGGCCCCCACCTTCTGGGAATTTAGAGGCTAACAAAGATACGTCTACATTTCCTGTTTTTCTTGATCTTAAACTTATTTTATATAAATTACTTAAATATGTCTTATACCAAACAAAAACAACATCAATTGAATTAAATTCTGGTTGATTAAAAATATAATCTGAAATCTTTCCGGGATTAATTGTTGCATTAATAACAAATGTGGAGTATCCTTGCCATTCTGTAATACCACCTAATCTACAATTATATTTTATAAAATCATTTTCATAATCTAAAATTATTTGACCACGAAAAATTAAGTCTTGCTTTTTTAATTTAAAAATGGAATCATGAAGTAACTCAAAAACATACTCAAACAAATCTTCAGAAAAAAAATCTTTTAAATTTCTTAAACCAGAAAAAAGTTCTTTTGAATTTTCTAATTCCCAATTCCATAAATCCATATCATTTATGTATTTGGCAAACTCTGGTATTTCCTTTTCAAAAAAATCGTAAACCAATAAACAGGCAGCTTTATCTTGATTTCTTACACCAGTAATATCCTTAATATCCTTCTCAATATTTTCACAAGCTAATTTATGATGATCAATCCAAATAAACTTTTCTTTAAATTTATTTCTTAAATATCTCATTATTTCTATATCTAAAGAAAAATCTAAAAGAACAAATGATTCATAATTATCTAAATTATAGTGTTTTTTATCTAATGCCTTAAAAATATCTTCACCATAATTTATATCTAAAATATCAAAGACATTTAATATAGATGACAAAGAAATATCTTTATTATTCCTTTCAAGAAAACACATTGCATAACTTATTGCAGAAGTTATGCCATCTGCATCTCTATGTGTTACAATTAGATGTTTCATAAATATTCTTAATTAATTGGAACAAAAACAAAAAAACATTATTTATTGGATAACCTTTGTTTCTGAAAAAAATCTGCATCCTTTAATTTTTTTTCTCTTTCTTCTTTTTCTTTTTCTTTTTGCAAGATTTTTTGTTCACAACTTTTACAATAAATTCCAGAGGTTTCACCAATTATTTTCCCACATTTTTCACAATATCTAACCATTTTTTATCACATATAATTTTTTGTTTTTTATATTTTTTATAAAAATATATTATTTTTTTATATAAGTGTAAATATATAATAAACATTAATCTTTTTAAACATATTATATACTACTTTATTTTCATTTTGAAAATAACTTTTGTGTGTTTCTAACTTTTGTGTGTTTCTATGTATGAATTTGATAAATTTTCTTAAACCATCCTACAGAAACCATTAAAAATGATTTGTTTTAGATATATTTGTTTTTTTAAAGATAAAATATATTGATATTTAAAAACAAGAAATTGTTTGATGTATGGGATTTATATAGATATTAGTATAATTAATATTGAAAGTGGAAGAATAGATTTAAAAGCTATAGGAGAAAATACATTTATACTCAGAAAAGGGAAAAAAATAAAAATTCCTTCTACTGAAGACGAAGCAAAAGTAGTTGAAAAATTTAATAAAACAAAAGATAAAAATATACTTAAAAAATTCAAAGAAGAATATCCAAAACTAATAGACGGCGACACTCTAATTTCTGGTAAACAGACATATATAGGCTTAAATAATGGCTATAATAAAGGAAAAGAAAATCCAGTTGAAGATTATAAATATAGGGCCTCAAAAATTATTTACATATACCCAAACAGTGAACTAAAAGTTGGTGGAATTGAAAGCTGGGAAAATCTAAAAACAGAAAAAATTGGTAGATAAAAAAATAGAAAAAAAAGGTTTAAAAAAAAGAAACTATTTTTCTTCTTTTAACATAGGAAATAAAATAACATCTCTTATAGATGGTGAATTTGTAAACAACATAACTAATCTATCGATACCAACACCAATTCCATATGCTGGTGGCATACCATATTTCAAAGCTAAAATAAAATCTTTATCTACAGGATGGGATTCTCCTTTTGCTCGCCCTTGCTTTTTTTGTTCTTTCATTAGTTTTTCTTGAAGAAATGGATCATTTAGTTCACTGTAAATGTTTGCAAGTTCTGTATAATTTGCATAAGGCTCATCTCTTTCAATTAACGATTTATCCAATCTATGTAATTTACAAAGAGGGGTTGTTTCTTTTGGATGATCTATAATGTGTGTTGGTTGTAATAACTTTGGCTCACAAAAAATATTAAACAATTCTTCTATTGCTAATCCTTTATTGAATTCCAAACTTATATCATCACCTGTTTCTAAACCTATAGTTTTTTGATATTGATTCATATGTATGTCTTTTTCTTTTACTAATTTTTCTTGCAATAATTTTTTTATATCTACATCTGACATCTTATCTACATCAATATCTGCTAATTCCTTAAGAGCTTGTTTCATTGTTAATTTTTTCCAGGGCCTTTTAAAATCTAATTCAATTCCTTGATAATTGATTTTTGTAGTGCCATATAATTTTATAGCAATTGTTTCATATATTTCTTCAATTAAATCCATTGCAGAATTATAATCTTTATATGCTTCATATAATTCCAACATTGTAAACTCTGGATTATGTGTTCTATCTACACCCTCATTTCTAAAATTTTTTGAAATAGTATATACCTTTTCAAAGCCTCCAACTAACAATCTTTTCAAATAAAGTTCTGGGGATATTGAAAGATATAATTTTCTTTTCCAGACATATGATTGTGTAACAAAAGGTCTGGCTTGTGCTCCACCATATAATGGCTGAAGAATTGGTGTCTCTACTTCTATAAAACCCTTTTCTTGTAAAATCTCTCTAATAATTTTTATAATTTTAGCTCGCGTAATAAATACATTTTTAACTTCTGGATTAACTATCATATCCAAATATCTTTGTCTGTATTTTACTTCTGGATCTTGAAGTCCATGATATTTTTCTGGTAATGGCAAAAAACATTTACTCAAAAATGTAATTTGCGTTGCATCTATTGACAACTCTCCTCTTTTTGTTTTAAAGATAGGTCCTGTAATTCCAACAATATCCCCTTCATCTAAATTATTAATTAACTCCCAATCTTTCTTTTCAAAAATATCTTCTTTACAAACAATTTGTATCTTTCCAGATTGATCATAAAGATCCATAAATACAATTTTACCCATATTTCTGATAACAAGCAATCTTCCTGCAACATTTGCAATCTCAGAGGAATATTCATTTTCTTTTAAAGATAAATTGTATTTCTGAGAAATATCACTAGAATTATGTGTTTTATTAAAAGAATAAGGAAATGGATCTATATTATTTACTTTTAAAAAACTAAAATGTTTTTTTCTTGATTTTTCATATTCATTTAATCTACTCATTTTTTTCACATTTAAAAGTTTATTTTTACTAAAATATAAAATATCAAAACAAATATAAATAGAACTTATATATTTACAAAAAAAAGAAAAAAAGTGTAGTTATATTTTCTTTTTGTGTTTAGTAATTAACTTTTTTTTATTAACTTTTTCATACATTACTAATACACCAAACAAAATAACTAACACATACAAAACCATAGGCAAAACCTTTTCTGGAGTTAATGGAATCTGGAATCCACCATTGCTATCACTACCACCTTTAGATGTTGTATTCATAATGTTTATTGCAGGGGTTCCAACAACTTTGCCAGTATCATCTGCTTGGAAAGTAATTCCATCTTTATATTGTGGATTTAATGGTATCATATGCCCATTCTCAGTATACCAATTTCCTGTATTTGGATCATACCAAAAAGAACCATTCTTTCCTTGTGCTGAAAGCAATGGTTCGGTTGTTCCATTATATGTTAATTTTGGAACACCATCTTCTGCACTAAACTCAAAATTATGTGTTTTTCCATCAGCTGTTGTTACAATCATTCCTTTCTCTGTAGGTGTAACACTAGTAATTGGTTGATCTAAAAGAACTTCGCCAGTTTCTTTATCAATAATCTTTAATCTTTGTTGGCATTCAGGTGGTTCTGTTGTATAAAAAATAAATGTTTTTGTAGGAGTATCTAACATCTGGAAAGGACCAACCTTCTCTAAAGCAGTATTAAATGTTTCTACTTTTTGATCTGTTTCTGATTTATACACACCAGGCTCGCTATTTGGTGTTAATTTAAAATTAATACCAATCTCTTCACAACCAGTTATTGGATTTGTAAAATTACTTACTTTTGCAGCCATATCTTTTACATCCACTTGATTAACTGTTGCAGTTTCTGATACCCATAATATATATGCATTTTTTTCTCCATCATAAATCATTTGGCCATTAGTAAACTGTATTGCAATATTTTTACCTAAATTAATCTCTTTACCATCAACTGGTGAAAGATTACTTGATCTATTTCCCATAATTACAAGCTTTGCATTTGAACCCTGTGCAATCTCTCTTGGAACACCCTCTGCTATAATGGAATTATCTCCTAGACTGCCTTGTGGAATTGCATCATATTGTGTTGCAGCATTTAAAATGTTTGCACTTTTTACTGCACCCAAATAACTTGTTAAAACATCTCCTGTCATTTCTAAACCTGTTTGTGCCTCATAATTGTTTTGTAAACAATTCAAAACAGATTGATTTTCCACAGTTAAATTACCAAACACATCTATTGTAAATAATGGCGAATTATCATCTGGGACAGGTATATAACTTAAACTATGAGGTATAATTTCTGCAGGAATATTTAAATTTTTAGCCATTAATTTCACAAAATCTTGATGATCTGAATCAATTAATATTTCTTTATTTCCATTTGAATCTAATAAAATAAGTTCTCCATTATCTTTATCTACAATTAAAGACTGGCCTGTTTTATTATCAACAAGGTATTCTTTACCTTCATCAATTAATGCATTTGCTCTACATACCGTGCCTTGCCCTAATTCAAAAAAGAAAAGTTTACCATGAAGATTACCAGTAGTTGTACCAATTAGTGTAAATCTACTTTGAACAATTGGATTTTCTTTCATTTTTGTATCTACAAATTGTTTTATATCTTCAAAGGTATTTTGTGCTTTCTCTTGTAAAGCTGTGCCTTCTGTCATTTTACTTAAACCTTCTTCTAAATTATCAGCACCTTTTTCAATAGCATCCGCAACTTGGTTTTTTGCACTTTTTTCTATTCTTTCCTCTTCCTTTTTGGTATTTACAAAAATATGTGCATAATATCCTTCTTTATCATCTACACAATTATGCAATTCAGGAGTTATTACAAGTTGTGGTAACACATCTCCCATTATTATTGCCAATGCAGATCTATGTAATGCTGTTGTAAACAATGCATAAGAAACATGACTTATTGCCGAAAGACCCAATGCTGCTCTATATGGTTTTTGGACATCACCTATAAATATACCTAATATTTTTAAATTATCTAATTTAGCACTACATGTTTCATCATTATTAATTGCTTTAACTAAAGAAACTGGTTCTGCTGCATCTTTATTTATAGAACCACCTTGATAATCTGTATGGTGAGAAAATGTAACAAGTGTCTGTCCTTCATCTTCTAAATTTTTTTTAGAAGTGTTTTCTATAACATAATTTGGGGTTACTTTGTCTGCAGATATTTGAATAGTAATATCAAATTCAGTTGATGTAGAGGTAACTTGATTTGATTGTTTAGATGATGAATTGGCTGACGAAGATTGTATTGGTTGTACAGTTGCATTTGAATTACTTATTTGAGTAGAAGAACTATTACTATCTGAAGATTTATTAATATTAGATAGGGGCGTTTGAGGCGGAGTTGTGCCTTCTACTGATTTTGCATATGTTTTATCATCAATAGCACTTGCATTTGAAATTCTGACAGAACAACCTTGTGTACAACCTGTGTTCATTGAATCTGTATATAAGGCAATATCATCTACAAAACTTCTTCTAATATGACTTTCTGTAAGATTATTTAAAAAATCAGAAACAGATTCAACTGCCTTAAGATCAATTGCAGATAATCCTTGCTTTATACACCATGCCATTAACATTACAATTGAATTAAAATATTGTGAAAATAAATCACCTTCATTAGAACCATCATTTGCAAAATAATCAATATATGCATCATTATATATATCACCATTTTCTCCAGGAGAAATATTTAAACTTGTAAATTCTCTTGGAATTCTGTACATAGAATATTTTTGTGTCATTTCTGAATCATAACCAAAAACAGTAGCACCAGCTGTTTTAAATTCCCAATATCCCCAATGCCACAAATAAGCTTCTAATGAATTGCTAATTATATTCAATGTATGACTTGTATACTTCTCAATTCTTTGTTGACTCATCACTTTTTCCATTTCACTAAGTGCTTCTCCTGTAGTATATCCTTGATTTTTCATAACATTATATATTGCTTCTGTTGTTTCATATGCATCTTTTAATTGCTTACCTGCTGCATAATTTGAATAATCTGCAGCTAATTCTATAGGATCATATCCATATTTTCTTATAATTTCTTTATCAATCTCATTCATTGGGTTTAACGTTTTAATATTTGCAGTATATACATCAAAACTATATATAGATGGATCAAGAGATGCTAAATTTATACTAGAAATTGGTTTTTTAACATAAGTATTTGTAAGTGGGTCTGTATATCCAATATACTCTGTAGGATTTGCTGTTGAAATATAACTAGAAAGCGTTCCTTTGTCTAATTTTGATAATTTTGGTACAGAACTAACTTCAAAAACTTGTGGAACAATCTTTTTAGTTGTAATAACAGTACCATCTGCCAATGTTTCTTGTACTGTAACATTTTGAACTAAATTATTTTTTGCAGACTTTGTTGTATAAACCTCTCCATCTTTTATGAATGTAAACGAATCTTTACCACCCATTGATTTATCGCCAATAGATCCTATTTTTCCAGCAACATCTGTAGAAGAAACTGTATTTGAAATAATCATTCCATCCTCTGTAATAAATGTAGTTCTTTCTGTTACTGTTGGTAATTTATCTACCCCTTTATACCAATCCCACGAACCCCATGTAAAATCAGAAGTGCTTTTTGCTAATTTTTGCATTGTTTCTCCTGCATTAAACAAACTATCTACTTCTTCTTTAGTCATTGTTTTTTTAATATCACCTGGCGCAAGGCCTTTTGAAACACCTGCTCTCCATTTTGCACTTGCTTGTTTATAGATAGTATCATTTGTAATCTCTTGAACAATTGAGTTTGTATATCTCATATATTCTTCTTGTTTATAAATAACTTCTGAAAGAACTCTTTTTTGCTCTTTACTTAAACTACCATAAATTCCATCTTTTCTAAATGCCTCTAATTTAAATTTTTGTATTGCATCTTTATCACCTAATTTAGAATAATATTCATTAACTTCTTTTTCTAAATTATATTGCTGTGCTAACTTTTGCAAATTTGCACTATCTACTGACATTTTTTCTACAAATCCATCTATGTTTTTCTTAGAACGTGCAAACTTAAACGCATGACTTGCAGCTTTAAATGGGTCTTCCCCTTTTTTAAAAACATTATGTGCAAAACTTCCTTCTTTAAAAGTTTTTCCAGTAAGTTTGGAATATGGGGTTTCTACAACTTTTCCAATTCCTTTAAAAATAGTTGGTGTAAAACCAGTTAAAACAGGGCCTACTGAAAATGCAACAAGATCTAATGAAAAATATTGATTAAACATTTTATCAAATAAAGAATAAACATTAATTCTACAATTATTAGAATTACATGTTGTTTGCATGCTTGCAGAAAAAGATTCACTTTTAAAACTATTTTGGATTGATTTATCCATAATTACATTCATTTTCTCTATATCTAATGGATGATTCTCATCAACTTGCATATTTTCTCTAAAATACTTTAATTCTGCAGCACTCATTTCACTAAACATACCTAAATCTTCAGATATGGTTATATCTTCTTCAGAATTAATGTCTTGACCTGACTCTATCTTTGTTTTTTTGATACCTAGCATATCTAACATATCTTTTCTAACAGAAACCATTTCTTTTCCAAAACCATAATTTCCATTTTGTCTAAATATTCCTGGATCTGTTAAATAACAAGGAGTTGTTTCTGGATCCCCTTCACATCTTCCTACTCTTAATGTTTGAGACAAATTAATACCATAAGAAAATGGACCAGAACAAGATTGACCTAAAAGACTAGGTACTTCTATAGGATCAATAACTTGATTTGGCATTTCTGCTTTTATAACTGTATCATCTGCTTGTGTTCCTTCAGAAGTTAATAATACATCTGAATTTTCTAATTTTTCTCTTTCTTTTTTTTCTGGTTGGTCTGATTGTATTGAATCAACACTAAATCCATTAACAAGTAGCCTATCCCAAATCTTTTGCACACTTTCTGGTGGAAGCTCTTCTGTATAACACCCCCCACCAAAATCTTTTTTATTATTTATTTCTTCAGATGACGATTGAAAACACGCAGTTGTTAATGAATCATTTGAGTTTGAAGAAACAATCTTTGGGTATTCTGAATAATCATTATCTATAGAATACACTCTATCAAAATCAATATTACTTGCAAAAATAGATTGTGTAAGCATTATTAAAAATGCAAAACAAATTAATTTAGAAGATACTTCTATTTCTTTTTTATTAATTGTATATGACATATCTTTTCATTTTTTATTATTTTATTTAATTAAAGATCATAGATATATTAAATTTAAAATAATTGAAATCAATGTTGGAAACAAAAGAATAATTATAATAACTATTATATTCACTATACATAAACTAATCCATAAATTTTTTAAATTAATAGTTTTTTGTTTTTTATTTCTTGACAATTTATCATAAATTGCAGATGCTAAAAATCCAAAAGTTACAACAATTCCTGTAATCAACAAATTAACAATTGCTAATCTTAAAATGTGCAATAAAACATTTCCAACTATACTCCAGAATCCAATCAATTCTGTTTCAAATCCAAACCGGATAATTGGAACAAAATACATTAAAAGAATAATTATAAATGTAATAATATATGTTATAATAAAAAGAGAAAACACAAAATTTTTTTTATTATTTAATTTTTTAAAAAAATTTTTAAATAAAAAAACCAATAATATTACTGGAATGGCTAATATTGCAGAACAAACACATAATTTCAATATAAATAAAAGATAATTCCATATCATATATTATTTTTTCCCCTATCTTTTCCCTATCATTTTGTACTATATATATAATATATAAAATATTGAAACATTTAAAAGGGTTATCATCTACAAATAAATATATAAAAATCAATGAAATTTAAATTTCTTTGGAAAGATAAAAATATGGATAAAAAAGAAATTAAAAATATACCAAGACGATTAAGAAGAAAATATAGATCATTTGGGGCAAATGGAGAAATAATCTATAGTGATGTGCCAAAAGAAGACAATGTTGATACAAAAAAAAGAAACACACCACAATATAAAAACATAAATATTCCTGATGAACAAAACCAAGACAAATCATTATTATCTTTAACAGAAATAGAAGGCATAGAAGAACCAGAAGAAAAACAAGAAATAGATACAAGAAAAAATGTAATGATCTCAAGAACACTTGAGAGACTATCTCAAATCATAAAACCAAGCATAGATGAAATTGCAGACATGATTTATATTCAACTGAAAGAGAATAAATTTCCATTAGAAGAAAAAGCAGTTAAACAAATTATAGAAAAAAGCAAACAATATATCCCAACAATCCAAAAAGCAGATGAATCTGGATATTTTGATATTAAAAAACAAGATACAAAAGAGCAATTAGAATTACTTGTAACAGATGTTTATGATCAAATACATAAACAAGACATAAAAGAGAAAGAAAAACAAAAAGAAAAAAAAGAAGAACAAAAACAAAATGAAGAAAAAAAACAAAAAGAGCAAAAAGAACAAAAAACAAAAGACAAAGACACAAAACAAACAAAAGAGAAAGAAACAAAAGAAAAACCAAAACAAGACAAACAAGAAAAAAGTATAAATGAATTGCTTGGTAATGATGAAGATAATGATACATTTTCAGAAGAAGATGATGATTTAGGTTTAAAATTTTAATTTTTTTTTAAAAAACAAGAATTTTTTGATAAATAAAATAAATATAATTTTATTAGTTATTGCATAACAGTATTTTGACTACTACTAATTGCAAACAATTTTTCATCATCTTGATTAATTTCTTTACATTTCATTGTAGCAGTTTCTAATTGCTTTGGTTGAATAGATGCATTTGCTGGCCACATTGTAAAAGTTGCGACAATTCTTGTGCCTTCTGAAGATTTTGGTCTAAAATTTAATGGAATTGAAGAAGAATATACTTGACCAGCACCTGAAACAATATCTCGTACAACACTATATCCATCTGGATCACACAAATAATATTTATAATTCCCAGGAGAATATATTTTTTGATAAGGATTTTTTATATCCCCTGAATTTTGTGTACTCTCTTCAAAAGGAGTTATCTTTATTAAAAAATAGTTAAAATTTGCAGAACGTGTGTCATATAAATAAAACAAATAATCATATGTAGGTAACGGATTCATTACACTTTTAATCAATGCATATAAATTAAATTTTGCAATATCCCCGTCATTCCCAAACTCAATAGTATTAATGTCACTAACACCTATTTTCTTATCTGGAAAATAATCTGCTTCAATTGTAATCATTAAATAGTCAATTTCATCAGTATTATTGATGTCTTTAGAAAAATTAAGAGGAACTTCTGAATAAAAAATTGTTTTCAAGGTTGATGAAGCATACTCTTTAAAATAAAGATTTTTAGCTGCAAGATCAACTCTATCTCCATATGTTGAACTATATTGAAACATAAAAACAGCTAATGCTGTAATAATTGTTAAAAAAAACAAAGAATCTACCAAAGCAGCTTGTGCTTTTTGTTGTTTAATATAATTTTTTAGCCCCATTTTTTTCACAATTTTTTTTAAAAAAATAATTTAGCTCCATACAATCACATACAATTTTGCAGGTAAAGCATGTTCAACATTTTCTATTTTCCTTTGAACAGTAATAGGATAAAGATAAATTAATTTACTTGAATTATTTTGTAAAAGTTTTTGAACACTCTCTATATTATCATCACCACAAATAAATAGATTCTCTTCTGTATCTTTAATTATATTGTCAGCAAATGTATCTGGAGACAAAGATATTTGTTTATTGGTATCTAATGGTAAATCTATTAAAAATGCTGTCCAGTTTGTTGTGGTGTTTACCTTTCCACAAGTTTCATTAAAAAAATTATAATCTGGAATTAATGGCTCGGCTTTTAATGTCATTGCTATCTTAATTGCCTCTTGTTGTAAATCATATAAATTACTTGTATCTTTATATACATTATAGGTATTAAGAAACACTGCAAAAAAAACAACTAACCCTAAAAAAATAGGGATTAAACTTGGAAGATCATCACCTATTGCCCCAATTAAACCTTTTTTGTTTTTGGTAATAGACATTTTCATATATTTTCATAATTCTTTTTTAATTAAAAAAACCAAAATTAAGTTAATTGACTCTTAGTTTTACAATAATCATCTAAACAGGCAATACCTTGCTCATATAAACTTTCATTATCACCTGTAGAATATCCATAATTGTCTGTATTAATGGTACCACAAATCAAATCCATACAAGTTGGTTTATTATTTCTTTCTGCACATGGTATTAAATAAATATTCTTTTTCATACTCCCATCATCACCAAGGCTCATTTGTTTAATAAAAATTAAACGTGTTTCTATAGAATTAACTCTACTTGGGTCATAAAAAACAGATGATTTTGAATTAAAGTCATTATATACTAATGAAGATACATCTTTCAGTTTACTTTCTTCTGTAAGTTCATATAATTTTACAGAACCATTATTCCCATTATAATCAATATCATAAGATGCATAAATTTTTTTTTTACCTGCATCAGTTATAGAAAAAACCAATTTATCTGTATATTGCACATTTTCTAGATTTGACAAATTTGCATAAGAAACATTCAAAAAATATCTTAGTTTTGCACCACTTTGACTTGTTGCAATTTTTGTTGGTAAATCAATAAACTTAATAGAACAATAACTTTCTGTATCAATACCTGTTTTAACTTCTTGTGCAATGGTATATGCTAATTCAGAACTTTGCTTTAATTTAAAATTCGCTTGAATTGTATTCATAAAAAACAATACAATAACAGCAATTGCTGTTACAAAAATTAACATATTTAATTTAGATAAGGTAAATTCAATCATTTTTTTATTCACCTAATGTTTTATTTTTGGCATTTAATATTAACATTATATTAACTATTATTATTTTATTATTATTAACTATTATTTATATTTGTATTTATATTTGTTCGTTCTTGTTTTAAAAAACATATCTTTTTTTGCACATCATATGGCGTTTCTGCAGACACCCTAAATACAAGATATTTTCCAGGGGGTATATTTTCTGTAGGATCTTTAATTACATATTTCCCATAATTCGAATTATTTGGATCATCTAATCCACAATCATCTAAATCAGAAGCAAATACTACACTAGATGGTAAATTTGTACAAATTGGTTCAATAGGCATTTTTGTTATTAGATGCCCTTGCCTATCTGGTTTAGAATATCTATATTCTAAAAGCGTACATGTTGAACCACCACCACAAATTGATGCACATCTTATTGGATCTGTATAAGTAGTTAATTTAATTGTTTCATATTTTTGATTATAACAGGCCTTTGTAGAAAAATTAATATTCTTAAAAACAAGATCTGGGCCCAATACAACATCTGCTAAAGAGCTTACAAGATTACTCATATCTTGCCGTTTTTGACCAATACAAGTATTTTCGGATAAAGATTGTAATGCATAAGTTCCTGCAAGAATAACAAAACCCATAATAACAACTGCAACTAACAACTCAAAAGGTGCACTTGCTTGTGCTTTATTATTTCTAATTAAAAACATATTTCTCTATACAAATAAAGAAAGAAGAATTTAAAAAGCTTATATTTCCCAAACACTTTAAAAAAATAAGAAAAAAATATAAAAAAAATATAAAAAACTATTTAGGTGCATTAGCTTGTGTTTCTGCCCCTGGCAAAGCTGCTTTTTTAACAGATGTTTTTAGAGAATTATTAAACATTGGTTTAACAACAGCTATAAGAACTACTGCTACAATTGCAACAATAAGAAGCATATAAAGGGCACCACCTTCTCCTTGTGCCCTTTCATCTTTTATTAGTTCTTTTATTTTTGTTGAAAAACTATATTTCATAAATCATTCCCAATTTATATTTATTTGCTTTATTTTATGCAGCTCTCTTTGGAGAAATTACACAAATTACACTATCACTATAGTCCGTTGGTATAGCCGAGTTTGAAACCAAGGTTGAAACCAAAGATTCAAATTCTGTTCCTGTTGCAGGGGTACTTAATTCAGAACCAATATAACAGAACACGCCTATTTGGAATGTTCCTGCTGTGGATTTTTTATATGTTATTGTTTTAAATTCTTGGCCATAATTAAAATCAGATAATAATGCATCTGGAACAACAATATATATTTGGTTATGATCTAGAACTGCAGATTGTGCAATTCCATATACACTTAATGAATCATTTCTTTTAAATTTTACTGTATCTGTGTATGCGGTACCACCTAAATTATTACTCATTTGAGTTTTTACAAGCTCAACAGTTGTATCTTGTGGATTTCTACCAAATATGTTAATACCACCAACAATTGATAATAATATACCTAATATAGCTAATGCAACAATTGCAGCAATTAATAATTCAAATGTAGAAAAAGCTTGACCCTTTTCATTTGTAGAAAATTTTAATTTTTTAAAGTACATATTTTCCTCCATTTTTAATTTTTATTAAAATAATTTTTAAATTAAAAAATATTTAACACAATCCATATAACATATTTTAGGAACATGTTTTTACTATTCTAAATTTAAATCAAAATGTTTTTAAATATGTCTTTCTAATATAAAAAACTAAAAAATTAAATGCCACCAATATATGGTAAAAGAAAATAAATTGCAAAACATATTATTGTTGGGATGATTAACATAAAAAAAATATCTAAAAAACTTAAACCTGGCCTTAATTGTGTATATTCATATATTCCTTCATCAGTATACTTTACTCTTCTCTTAATAACCCATTGATACCACAATGTTCCAAAAACTATTGTACAAAAAGTCCAAATAATGGTTATTGCTAAACCATAATCTTTTGTTAGCAAAATTGGTTTAATTATACTATTCCATAAAAGTAATAACAAACCAACACATACACCAGAACAAACAACCATTTTCAAAAATAAAGAAGGCATCTTTTTTGAAAAAAAATAAACACTTTTACCAAAAAGATATCTAAACAAAAAAAATAGTGCTATCAAAACAATTATTACTCCGATAATTGCTAAAACAACTGCACCAATCAAATAACCAAGTATTAAAATAATAACTGCTAAAAAAAAATACAAAATTATTTGAAATACATTCTTTTTCATAAAAATCATTTTTAAAAAATTATTTTAATGTTTGGCCAGGGTAAAACTCTTGTGGGGGTTTCTTATTCATAAAAATTAAACAAAATTGTGGGCAATTAGACAATTCATCTAGATCTATTTGTTGTCCTCCAGATAATCCAGGCAAACTATAAACATTATCACCACCAAAATTACAATATACCCACACATCCATTTTCAATTTATCTTTTAAAACAATTGCATTATCCTGAGCATCTAATTCAAGGCCTGGGCCTAATTGAAAAATCAAACATTCTTTGCTATAACCTGTAAGATTACTTAATCTTAATTTAGAAATTGTTCCTTTAAGAACAATATCTTGTATTGAAAATGGGATAACAGCACTTGTTCCTGGAGCTTTACTTGCAGAAACAATTCCTTCTTCAAATCTTTCTGTGCTTACAAGAAGTGTTTGTTGATCAACTTTATTGATCATTGCTAAAATTATCCCTAAAATTGCTAAAGCTACAATAAAAGCAGTCAATAATCGAAATGCTTCTGATGCTTCTTGCCCTTTTTCAGAAACAATAATTAATTTTTTTAAGAACATAAAAATTATTTTTCATATCTTCAATTACTTTTAAATTCAAAACTTTTTAAAAAAATCAAAAAACCATATTAACAACAATACATGTAATTACAAACAATATAGTTGCTATTGGTAATGTTTGTGAAATTCTTAATTTTGCCAAAGTTAAATTATCTTGTTCAATCATTGTTGTAAACCATGTAATAATCATAACAACTAAAATAACATAGATTCCAACAATAATCAAAAATTGGGTAGATGTTGCTAATGTATTTACAGTGGCCATATCCAATCCACCAGCAATATTGGAGGTGGCTCCTGTACTTATAGAACTTCCACCTATAGAACTAACACCAGATTCTATACCTTCAATAACATTCCCCATTTGCTCCATGGCACCACTTGAACTTAAAGACCTTAATGTGTTTATAACAATCTTTTGTAAAGCAGTGGTTATACCTAAAATAATTGGGGCTATAAACTTTGCCATAGTTGTTAATGTTGAGGTTACATTTGTAATCAGTGTTGTTAAAAGTTTAGAAACTTCATCTGAATTTCTTAACTGCATAGAAAAAGACATCAAGGTTTTAGATGCAACACTTACACCTAATTGTACAGAATCAACCATTAATCTCATTGCACTATTTATAATTTCTGAAGGATTATTTTTCAAAGCACCATAAGTTTTATCAAAAACAGCAGATTCTAAATTAAGACCTAAAACTTTAATATTATCAATAACTTTTCCAAAAAGGTCTTTTGCAACAATAGATTTTGGCAAAAACTCTTGGGTGTTTGCCATTGCAATTTCTATTGGTTTATTTTCACCCAATCTACTTGCAACAACATATAAAGCATCTTTAAATTCATCTTCCATTTTTGAATATTTAATTTGTAATTTTCTTTTATATGCACTTTCAGAATAAAACCATAAAGAAATAACAAATGCGATTGTTAAAATAACTCCATAAATTAAAAAATAAGGAGTAATATCATTTTCTGGAGACTCCCAAAACTCCATTTCTTCTACACAATTATATTTTGTACCTTTAATAATTGACTTCTCACTTGGAGGAAGCATCTCAGGAGTCATACCACCACAAAGGTCATATTCAGAATCTCCAAAACCTTCTTCTAAAACCTTTGCTTTTGTATTTCCAAAGGTATTTTGTAAAAAAATACTAGAAAAAATACCTATTCCTAAAACTAAAAAAATCAAAAGGAATACACTAACAGGTTTCTTACCAATTACAATTGTATGTTTTGGTGGTAACTCAGGATGGGTATCTGGAATAACTGGAGGGACATATGTTGCTGGACGATTGTGCACAATCTTTTTTGCAAAAAAGAAACAAGCAATTGGAATAATTATATCATAAATTAAAACTAAATAAATTGGTTTTGCAAAAGCTTTACCACTAAATGCAGAACCAACAGGTAAAATAATAATTAATAATAAAGGTAACAAAACCCCTAAATAAAACATTGTCATACTTGGTTGACTTAAATTTCGTGCATAATCTTCTAATTTATTTCTAATTGAAGCTAATGTATCATCCATTGTTGCATCTAAGATAGCATATCTTTTAGCTTCAGATGTTTCAATAACTGAAGCACGAATCTTCATTAAAGCTTTTTTAAGCTCTATTGAAACTTCCCCCCACTTATAGGCTAACTCATCTAAACC
>ERZ795051.2950-NODE-2950-length-18133-cov-11.276690_pt1 | contig 18133 bp, 18 predicted proteins | sample MGYA00375135_ERZ795051 | MGnify/ENA primary metagenome ERZ795051 (study PRJEB30180, sample SAMN05720222) | activated sludge metagenome | isolation source: Anaerobic digester | place: Japan | collected 2015-05-26 ... | reverse complement strand
AGATTCGAACTCACGACCTCTTGCATGCCATGCAAGCGCTCTCCCAACTGAGCTATGGCCCCGATTGAAAGTGTATTATTAACAAAAAAAACCGCCTCTGGCAAGACCGTATTCTGGAGAAATTATGATTTTTTGGCTTGTTTAGCAAAAAGTTTTACAGAAGGTTGATTTTCCCTCTTTGGAGGAGTATCTTAATATTATTATTCACAGTAAAAAATGAAAATGAGAAGCAATATAATGGCATTTTATCCTCCGAAACCAAAGAAAATATCCCGCCGAAGAATGCTTAAGCAAAGTGCTCTTTCCATAGGGGCCTTTACCATTGTGCCGCGTTCGGTTCTCGGAGGTCCCAATCAGACGCCGCCAAGCGAAAAACTCAACATTGCCTGCATTGGGGTGGGTGGTAAGGGCTACTCGGATGCCCAAAGTGTCAGCTCCCAGAATATTGTCGCCTTGTGCGATGTCGATGACAACTATGCGGCCAAGACATACAATCAATTTCCGCACGCGAAGCGGTATCGAGATTATCGTGTGATGCTGGAGAAGGAAAAGAACATCGATGCAGTTGTCGTCGCCACGCCGGACCATACGCATGCGCTGATTTCTCTGACAGCAATGCGGCTGGGCAAGCATGTGTATTGTCAAAAACCGCTGACACACACGGTGGAAGAAGCTTATCGGATGAGTCGGACAGCCGACCAGATGAAAGTTGCTACGCAGATGGGCAATCAGGGGCAGGCCGACGAAGGTCCGCGGCGGATTCAAGAAATGATTGCCGATGGGGCTATTGGGGCTGTTCAGGAGGTGCATGTATGGACAGATCGCCCGATGAATGGGCTTTTTGATACATATTGGCCGCAGGGTATCGAACGGCCTGCTGAAGCAGCGGATATTCCGGCAGGTCTGGATTGGGACTTGTGGCTGGGACCAGCCCCGCATAGGCCTTATCATCCCTGCTACCACCCCTTCCGCTGGCGCGGGTGGTGGGATTTCGGCACAGGGGCATTGGGCGATATCGGCTGTCATGCATTGGACTGCGTTTTTCGGGCTTTGAAACTGCGGTATCCGCTATCGGTGCAGGCATCCTGCACGCAGGTCAACCGAGAAACGTATCCGGTAGCATCAATGGTAACTTATGAATTCGGGGCACGGGAGGATATGCCGCCGGTAACAGTAACTTGGTACGATGGCGGGCTGAAGCCGCCGCGTCCGGAAGAACTGGAACCGGGCAGGCAGCTTGGCATCGGGGGGTGTCTTTATATCGGCCAGAAGGGAAAGATTCTGGACGGGCGGATTATACCTGAATCCAAAATGCAAGAGTACACTCCGCCGCCTAAAACCCTGCCGCGTTCCATTGGCCATTATGAAGAATGGATTGCAGCCTGCAAAGGCGGGACGCCCGCCGGCTCCAATTTCGGCTTTGCCGGACTGCTGACAGAAGTTGTCCTGCTGGGCAATATCGCCCTGCGGATGGAACTGCGGGAGTCGCTGTGCCGGCAGAAACTGCTGTGGGATGCCGAAAAAAGGGAATTTACCAATCTGCCCCAAGCCAATGCGTTTCTCAAAAAAACCTACCGAGACGGCTTTTCGATCGATTCACTCTGACGGCCGCCGTGCTTTCGGCATTCGGCCAGAAGCCAATCGTACCATGCATTCATCCCCTGCCCTGTTGCGGCGGATACCTGAAATACAGCTGCATGAGGATTGAGCATATGAATGTCGGCCAAAACTTTCTCAAGGTCAAAAGGAATATAGTCGGCTAAATCAATTTTGTTAATCAGAATAACATCGGCTCCAGTAAATGTGCCGGGATATTTGACAGGCTTGTCATCGCCTTCGGGAATCGACAGCACCACCGCCCGCCGGTGCTCGCCAAGGTCGAAAGCAGACGGACAGACCAGATTGCCGACATTCTCAATTATAATCACATCCAAAGTCTTGACATCCAGCAGCGTGAGAGCATTGTGCACCTGCTCAGCGGACAAATGACAAGCGCCCTGCGTTTCAATCTGAACGGCCTGTGCTCCAGCTGCGCGGATTTTGCGTGCATCGGTATCGGTTTTAATATCACCTTCTATGACTCCGACAGAAAGACGGCCTTTTAAGTCTGTAATTGTGCGGGTAAGAAGAGTTGTCTTGCCGGCACCGGGGGACGATATAATATTTAAACAGAACAGCTGATATTCATCAAAAAAAACTTTATTTTTCCGGGCACATTCTTCATTGCGGCTTAAAATCCTCTGGTTAAGTGATATTTTCATATTCATCCGTTCCTTCTTACGGGCTTTATTACCCCTTTGCAAAGCCTGCATTGTCCTCAAATTCGATTGTTTCCAAAAGCAGCGGCGCATCGGGTTTAAAATCATATTTATCCCCCCCGCAGGCAGTGCAGACGGGCTTGTAGACATCAAACTCAAATACGGTTTTGCATTGTCGGCAGCAGGCCTGCAGCGGGATATGGCGGATTGTCAGCGTCATCCCCTCGCACAGAGTGCCTGCGGCGGCGGCCTGAAAGGCCGTCTGCATCAGCTCATCATTGACGGTATTGAACTGGCCGCAGGAGATTTGGGCGCTCAGGGGCTTTGCCTGCAATTGGCGGGCATTTTCGAGAATCGTTCGGACAATGCTTTCTGCAATGGCTGTTTCGTGCATCAGCAAATCCTCGGAAGTTCCCGGCCATACGGCGTCGGCACAATGCGTCTGCCGCCAATGCGTGTAATCAGTTCCACCAGCGCCTTGTCTTCAGAGCGGGTAATAGTGCCGATTATGGCTGCATCCCGACCGAGCGGGTGAGAGCGCCACAGGGCCAATGCCGTTTCAGCCGCTTCGGGGGCGACCACTGCCAGCACCTTGCCTTCGTTGGCAACATTCAATATATCAAAACCCAGCATATCCGCTGCTGCCTGAACCGTTTTGTCTGCCGGCAAATCTGTTTCCTTAATTTCGATACAGACCGATGCGGCACGGGCGATTTCGTTAAGCACAGCCGCAGCGCCGCCGCGGGTGGGATCTCGCATAAACTTCACAGACCGGCCAATATTTTCATACAGCATCGCCGTCAGTTCGTGCAGGCAGGCACAATCGCTGGCAAGCATGGTTTGAAACTCCAGACCCTGCCGCTGCAGCAGAATCGTTAATCCGTGGCTGCCAAGCGGACCGTTAAGGAGTATCACATCGCCGGGCTGGATATGTTCATACCCCGGCTTGGCGTTTTGGAGCCGCATTCCGATGCCGGCCGTGTTGATAAAGATTTGGTCGGCTGCACCCTTCTCGACCACTTTGGTATCACCGGTTATAATCTGTACTCCTGCTGCACGGGCTGTTTGGGCAATGCTGTCAAGAACCGCCTCGAGGGTATCCATTGCAAGGCCTTCCTCGAGGATCAGCGACAGACTTAACGCCATAGGCCGAGCACCGGCTACTGCCAAATCATTCACTGTGCCGCAGACAGCCAGCTTGCCGATATCGCCGCCGCTGAAAAACAAGGGCTTGACGACAAAGCTGTCGGTGGTAAAGCACAGCTTGCCGGCCGGCACATCCAGCAGTGCAGAATCCGTCAGCTGCACCGACTGCCCGCTGCCCAATCGCGGCACTATTGTTCGGCTGATAAGTTCTTCCATCAGCCGTCCGCCCCCGCCATGGGCCAGCATAATTGTTTTATGCTCATTCATATTTATGTGTTTAGGATTTACAATTAGGAAAATTTCATTGACCGTATTTGTACCAAGCCGCACAGGCGCCTTCGGTGCTGACCATACAGGGACCAACAGGTGCATCAGGCGTGCAGCGGCGGCCAAACAGCGGACACTGCGGCGGATCAATCAGCCCGCAAAGCACCTGCCCGCAGCGGCAGGCGCCGGCTTCTGGGGCCGGGATTTGCTCTATGGCAAACCGTTCTGCTGCATCAAACTGCTTGAAAGCCTTGCGGAGTTTGAATGATCCGTCTTTGATGACGCCTAAGCCCCGCCACGGATCGTCGCTGAACTCAAATACATCAGCCAACAACTGCTGCGCTGTTTTATTGCCCTGCGGTGTTACCACAGCCCCATAGACCGACTCGACAGACGCTTTGCCTTCGACTTTCTGACGGCAGATGGCAGCCAATCCTTCCAAAATCTGCATAGGTTCAAAACCGGCTGCCACACAAGGACGGCAGAATACCTGAGCAATCGGTATATAGGCATCCGAGCCCAGGATCACACTGACGTGACCGGGACAGAGAAAGGCATCGATTTTGTCGTTGCGGTCGGCCACCAAAGTTTTCATCGCAGGAATCACCCGTTTGTGGCCGCAGAGAATGCAAAAATTATCAATGCCTTCCCGAGCAGCATCCTGCACCACCACCGCTGTTGCCGGGGCAGTTGTCTCAAAGCCCACTGCGGCAAAAACAACGATTTTGTCGGGGTTTTTCTGCGCCAGCATCAGAGCATCATCGGCGCTGAGAACCACATGGACATTCGGCAGAGACTCCATCGAACCTGTGCTTCCCGGCACACGCATCATATCGCCGTATGTAGCAATCAGGACATCCGTGCGCTGCGCTATCTGAAGCAGAGTGTCAATATAGGACTGGTCTGTAACGCAGACAGGACAGCCCGGACCGCTGAGCAGCCTGAGATTATCCGGCAGCAGGGAACGAATGCCGCTGCGGAAAATGGCAACAGTATGCGTGCCGCAGACTTCCATTATGTTTATCTGTCTGCTCAGGCGGCTGCAGGCCGAATGTAGGGTCTGACATGTTTTTTCAATCCGTTCGAGCATTACTGGTAGGTCTCCTTGGGATGGGCTGTGTTTTGCTGTGCCTCGTATCGGGCGATTTCCTCAAACAGTTCCCATGTCTTGCGGGCTTCCTGCGGATCCACTTTACTGATGGCATAGCCGGCGTGAATAAGGACGATATCGCCCACCTCGATATCCGGTGTCAGGGCAATGCGAATCGTCCAGCGGTTGCCCATGGCATCCGCTACTGCTCTATCCCCGTTTTTCTCTATAATTCGTGCCGGTACTGCTAAACACATTGCATCACCAACCTTTGCCTTTGTCCAGCATTTCTGCTGCGATTGCCGCCTGTCCCAGCGAAATTCCGCCGTCGCTGACAGGCACGGATTGTTTCCATAATACACGAAATTGCTCCTGCTGCAACCGGACGATCAGGCGATTGGCCAAATACCGATTGCAGAAGACCCCGCCGGATAGTGCAACAGTATTCAGCTGCCGCTTTTGGCGGGCACAGAAAGCCATCTGGAGAAGGCCTTCGCAGACGGCATTTTGAAAGCGGGCGGCGATGACAGATGCATCCATGCCATCTCTGATGTCCTTTATCATGGCTTTTATAATCGGTGCAGGTGATAAACATATCTGGGCACCCTCCGAATCAAGCTGAACAGGATAGCCCTCTTCTGCTCCCCGGGCGGTCATTGCTTCCAGATGCATCGGAAGCTGGGCCTCATATCGGTTGACAGCTCCTGCCCCTGCCAGTGCTGCGGCGGCATCAAACAGCCGGCCCAGACTTGATGTCGCCACAGTGTTTAATCGCTTTTGTATCTGAAGACAAATAAGATGGATTTTTTCGACATCCGGTTCGATGCGGTTCAGAATGTCCATATACTCCGTCAGGCAGCCGAAATTGCCGTCAGGGGCAAGCAAACCCACCAGCGGGCGGATAGCTTCTTGAGCTGCTTTGTCGCCGCCGGCCAGCGGGTAATAGGCCAAGTGTCCAAAACGCTCGAACTCTGTTAAAGAAGCAATCAGGCATTCACAGCCCCAGACAGCCCCATCAGTTCCATAACCGGTTCCATCAGCTGCCAATCCAATTACCGGCCCCTGTTCATTGCAGTCGGCTAAAACCGAGGCAATATGCGCCCAATGATGCTGGACACGCAGGAGGGGAATGCCGGCTTGTTGAGCAAACTGGGAAGATAAATAGCCGGGATGCAGATCGCATACTGCTGCCTGCGGTCTGACATCGAACAACTGCTGGAGGTGTTCGATAGAGCGGACATAATGGCGAAAAACCTTTGCGTCGGCCAAATCTCCGATATGCTCGCTGACAAGATACTGATTGCCTTTGACAAAACAGATAGTATTTTTTAAATCGCCGCCGGCGGCAAAAATGTCTTTGGAAGCCGGTTTACTTCGGAAGACAGGAGCAGGCACATAACCCCGGGCCCTCCGTAAAAAGGCCGGCTGGTTATTGACCGTATGAAGCACAGAGTCATCTATGGGACGGTAAATCTCGCGGTTGTGCATCAGGAAGACATCTGCAATGCCGCCTAATTCATCCAGAGCTTGCTGGTCCTTGCAGATAAGCGGCTCATCGGACAGATTGGCGCTGGTCATGACCAGCACAGCGATGCCCGGCTGGGCAAACAAGAGATAATGCAGAGGAGTATAACACAGCATAAATCCGAGCCGATGGAGGCCGTTGGCCACAGAAGGTGCCAGTGCATTGGGCTGTATTTTATCCAGTAACACAATCGGCGCCTGGGGACTTTCGAGCAACTGCCGGCTGAGAGGATCCACAATCGCATAGCAGCTGACAGTTTCAACCGAAGCGGCCATCAGCGCAAATGGCTTCGCATCGCGCCGTTTGCGGCGGCGTAATTCACTGACTGCCCTCTCGTTATGCGCATCTGCAGCCAGATGATAGCCGCCCAGCCCCTTTATGGCGGCAATGCCCCCGCGCAACAGGATTTCTGCACAGCGGGCGATGGCCTTGTCGGAATCAGCTTCTATCGTATTGCCGTCTGCATCGGTTAAACGTATGGCCGGCCCGCAGACTGGGCAGGCAACCGGCTGCGCGTGAAAACGCCGATCCAGCACATCGGCATACTGCCGCCGGCAGACACTGCACATTGAAAATGCATCCATTGTTGTATTAGCCCGGTCATAGGGAATCGCCCTAACAATCGAGTAGCGCGGCCCGCAATGGGTGCAGTTAATAAACGGATAGCGGTAACGCCTGTCGGCTGGATTGTTCATTTCATTCAGGCAGGCCTTGCAGACAGCACAATCGGGGGTCACCTGACTGGCAGGTGTTCCGGCGGGGTCGCTATCGGCAATAGAAAAACCGTTTTCGCCGCTGACCGGATCCAGGGGGCAGACTGTCAGCGATACAATTTTCAGCAACGGGGGATAAGCGGGATTTTGGCAATCCAGCAGCTGGCTTTTGAATTGCTCTATAGCCGCTTTGCTGCCCTGCACTTCGATGAATACACCCTGTGTGTCATTGCGGACATAACCACATAATCCGGCTTCTTGTGCCAGACGAAACACAAAGGGCCTGCAGCCAACACCTTGAACCCTGCCGCAAATTGTTATTCGTTCTCTTATCATTCGCAGGTCCGCACACTTGTCACATCCTGACCTATTTTTCGGGCTAATCAAAAATTACTACAAAGTACAACACAGTCGATCTAAAAAACTAAAAAAATTACATCTGCATTCTGATACGTCTTATATTATCGTCTTATAATAACACAGCTGCAAAAGATATATTAAGGTGTTTTGTGATTTTTACTAACGATGCTTAATAATTCAAAAACATTTCATTGACAAATCTTTGCAATTGCTTTATAATTCACATTGTATTAATGGTCAATGACCTTGGGGGGTCAGTTAATGATAAAAAAACAAAACAAATTTTACCTCATTAAGATGGCAGGCCGCGGGCCGCCGGATTGAAAAAAGAGAACCCTCTGCTTTTCACCGCCCATTAAATCTTTTCAATCCATCGGCAATCATTCTCAAAAACCACAAAAAAGCAGATTCCCGCACCTTAGAACAGGAATCTGCCTTTTGCTGCGAAATCAGATACTAAAATTAGTGACGGCTGTCTCTGCCGCCTCTATCGCCGCCGCCAAACCGCCGCTGGCCGCCGGGACGGCCGCCTGGGCGGGGACCGCCTTGTCCGCTGAAACGGCGACCGCTGCTGAAACCTCCAGCACGGCGCGGGGCTTTTGTCTTGGGAGGATTAGCCGCTGCTACCTTGATATTGCGTCCAAGATGCTCGGTATCGTTTAATCCTTCAATTGCTGCGCTGGCTTCTTCGTCGGTGCTCATTTCGACAAATCCGTAGCCTTTGCTCTGGTCGGTTTGGCGATCCTTGACAAGATTGACGCTTTCTACAGTCCCATAGGCCGAAAACCATTCCGTAATTGTGTTCGTACCGATACTGTAATCCAAATTTCCAACATACAACTTTTTCGCCATAATGGCCTCCGCTTTTGTTCTCGACCTTGGAACAGGTCAGGTTAAAGGAAAAGAAAGGCAACTGACCTTTCACTCTACAACCGCTTTATAATATCCTATCGTCGGGGCAATTGCTAATAAAATCCGCCGTGAAAAGTAATTTTCCCGATAATTCTCTGCGGGAATCGATATCCCTTTTTTGCTGTCAGCGGGTCAGTTTTTGGACAGCTGCCGACAAGTGGGCGGGGCTTGTGCCGCAGCAGCCGCCCAGAATAGAGGCCCCGGCCTGCCGGATTTGAACCAGCGCCAGAGCAAAGGCATCGGGGCTGAGAGTGTAAACAGCTTTATCGCCTTCCAAATGCGGGCGGCCGGCATTCGGCTCGGCCAAAAGAAGCAGACCTGTGCCCTTAAGGGCGGCTGCATAATCACCTGCCAGCTTGACATAGCCGGCCATATCCAGCGTGCCGCAGTTGAAGCCCAGTCCGGCAATTCCCAGCGGGGACAAGTACTCAACAGCTTGAGCAGGCGTAATGCCCATCATAGTTCGTGCCCTTCCGTCGGCGGCTGCATCATAGGCCAGCGATACCAAAATCGGCAGGTCATCCGAAACCGTCCTGACGGCAGCGATTGCCGTGCGGACTTCTTCAAGGGCTGTCATGGTCTCGATAATAAAGCCGTCAACGCCGCCATCGCGGAGACCTTCGGCCTGCCGGGCAAATGCCGCAAGAAGCTGCTGGCCGGTTATTGTTCCCAGCGGCTCGAGAAAATCGCCGCAGGGGCCGATGTCGCCCAAGACATAGCGGTCGTCTCCGGCTGTCTGCCGTGCCAGTTCGGCTCCGGCTCGGTTGACTGCATAGGTCTTATCCGCCAGCCCATAGCGGCCCAGCGACAGTGCATTGGCCCCAAAGGTGTTGGTGATAACCGCATCAACGCCGGCATCAAGATACCTCTGATGCACCGCTCGTACCAGCGCCGGGGAATCCAGATTCAGCATATCATTGCATCCGCCGGCCCGGGCTCCCTGTTCGATAAGCTGCGTACCCATTGCCCCATCAACAAAAAAGAGGCCTTGGCCAAGCCGGCTTGTAAGCGTCTGTCGCGTCATTGTCCTTCCTCTTGTGCAAACTCACAGTTCTCATCCAACCGGTACACATTCGCATAGCCGTCCCGTCCGGGACGGACAAACAATTTTCTGCCGATCTGCTCCGGCGGCAGCGGCCGAATATTTTTAAGCCGAATCAGCACAGCGCTTTCTTCCTGCCCCATTCGGTCAAACGATGCCGCCCGAATGCGAGTGGGTGCCACAATACCCGTTTCACCGGCGGCATACTCCCCAAGCTGGACCTGCACTCTTCGGATTTGTTCGTCATCAAAATACTCAATCTGCTCGACGCGGTAATCGCATGCGTTGATATAGGCGCGCTTGATAATACGGCCGGATTCATACAAGCTGACGATATCAAAGCCATCGCGGTGAAACAGCTTCCAGTCCGGTCCTACAGCAACAATACCCAGCGCTTCCACAAGGGAATCGGGATTGACTATCAGCCCTTGCCGGCATTGGGCGGCCTGTGCACGAGTGCCCCACCAATAGGTATCCAGCTCGGCCTTGATGCGAAGCCAAAACTCCGATTCATTGGCGCCGAAGCGGGCTTCCTTAAACAGCAGCTGACCGATGAAATCGACCCTGCTGTCGGGCACAAAGGCGATGGCGGCGCTGCGTATCGGCTCATCCCGTTTCTTGCCCTGCTGGTCTATCCACGAGATGGTGCAATCGGCGCTGGCGCGGAAGGGCTGGAGATTCTGCCTCTGCAGAGCCAGAGCGGCGGCGGCCTCTTGAATTGACGATTTACCAGCGCACAGCGGCTGCTGGGGCTTCATCGGCTGGGGGGCACAGCCGGCCCAAAAACCCAGCAGCAGCAAAATGAACATTCTGTCTTTCAACAGCGAACTCCCAACGCACGTTATCGTCAACCCCGCATAGTATGACACATCCGGCATGCAAAATCCACCTCTTTTTTAAGCTGCTGATTGTTCTTTTCAAAATGCCGTTTATTTTTATAATAATGGTTGCAGCCGAACAATTCGGCAGAATTAATATTGCAGAATGTGAGGATTTTATGAAAAAACAGATTGGGACCATTCTACTCGTTTTGGTTATCTGTGCAGGCGGATCGGGATGTTCCAGACAGTTCATCCAAAACAGCCGGCATTGGCTGGGAACGTGGGCGGCCTCGGCACAGCCGGTAGAGGCCGAACTGATGCCCCCGGATTATCAAACGCTGGACAACACAACAATCCGTCAGGTTATACGGGTCTCTGCCGGCGGCAGGCATCTGCGGGTTCGCTTTTCCAACAGCTTTGCCGATGCATCGGACACACTGCATATTGAGCGGGCCTTTATTGCCGAGTCTGCCGGCGCCGGTGTTATTGCGGCTGATACTCTTACCCCGCTGACATTCGGCGGCAAGCCGTCAATTGCAGTGCCTGCCGGAGCTGTCATTGCATCCGATGTGGCCGCATTTCACCTGAAGCCCAATTCCGATTTAGCGGTATCGCTTTATATCTCCAAAGCTCCTGCCAAGACCACCGGCCATCGCAGCGCCAGAGGCGAGGCGGCGTTCATACAGGCCGGCAATGCGGCAGATGCCGCCTCCTTGCCGCAGAATACAGCCAGCAAATGCTGGTACTGGCTGTGCGGGCTGGATGTACTGGCGCCGAGCTCCTGCGGGGCGGTGGTGTGTCTGGGCGATTCACTCACCGACGGCAAAGGCTCGACAGAAGGTGCCAACCGCCGCTGGCCGAATTATCTGGCGCAGCGTCTGCAGGCAGACTCGACAACCGCCTGCATCGGTGTGCTTAATCAGGGCATCGGCGGCAACTGCCTGCTGGCCGGCGGGATAGGGCCGACCGCCCTTGAGCGGCTGGATCGTGATGTGCTTGATCAGCCGGCGGCACGCTGGATTATCGTGCTGGAAGGCATCAACGACTTGGGCACAGGCACAGCAGACGCCCGGCAGATTATCGCCGGCTACGAGCAAATTATAGAACGCTCGCGGGCCCGCGGGCTGCGGGTGTATGGGGCAACGCTGCTGCCCTGCGGCAGGTCGTTTTATGACAATCCCCAGCTGCAGGCCCAGCGGCAGATAATCAACCACTGGATTCGAACCAGCGGCGCCTTTGATGCGGTAATTGATTTTGATGCGGCCCTGCATAATCCCGCCAATCCCCAACTGCTGCTGCCGGAAGCTGACAGCGGCGACCATCTACATCTCAATGACCGCGGGTACGAGATGATGGCAGAGGCTGTTGACCTGACGCTGTTTAAGCAATAGCCTGTCGGCAAAACCGGCCCCTCGGGGCAGTCCTGAAAGAATGATTTCGGCATAACCAGAAGAAAACAAAAAATGAAAATGCTCAAATGATCGAGCGATATTGGCTACCAAAAGCAGACAGAGTTTGCCGGAAATGCAGCCGTTTATCTATTGTGTTAAGGTATCCAGTCCTGCCGCCTGCGGCCATCTGCCAACAGCCGGTCTTACATTCATAAAGCTGCAGGGACAGAATCTATTCTGCAGAAATGGGACAGATTTAATCGGATTAGTGTCCGGCATCTTGAGAAAAATCATCAAATCCGTCTTAAAAAAGAAGAATTTTCTTGCTAATGTTGGTTTTTTTGATTAGGTTATTCGCCTCTGAGGCAATTACACGGCGGTGTAGCTCAGCTGGTTAGAGCATGGGATTCATAAGCCCAGGGTCGGTGGTTCGAATCCACCCGCCGCTATTTTAGCCGAAAATAATTTACATGAGGGGGATAATGTCAGCTCAGCCGCCCCCATCGTCTAGCGGCCCAGGACGCCGGGTTCTCATCCCGGTAACAGGGGTTCGAGTCCCCTTGGGGGTATGTTATATCTGCTTGAAAACGCGGTTTTTGGCGGCAAAATTGCGGTTTTGTCTTCATCGTTGTTTACGTTTGTTTGCCCTTGTTCATAAATTTTGGCAGCGCTGGTGGCAGCGCAAAAACCGCTGAAATTCGGCAGCCCTTTTATCGCCTCTTGTTCACTCTCGGCAAACGTCCGCGCGTAGGTGTTATAGGTTAATCGGGGGTCTGAATGCCGGGCCAGTGTTTGAACCACTTTCATCGGCGTTTGGGTGTTTGCCAGAAACGAGATAAAACTGTTTCGCAGGGAATGAAACACGATTTCGTTGCCTTCCCGGTCGCGGCCCGGCAGCCCCGCCGCCTTCAAGTCCGCTTTTATCCAGCCCGATGTGTTGACCCATCGCCCGCCAAACGAAAAAACATAATCTTGGGGTGTAGTCGCCCGGTAGTCCCGGAAACGCCTCAAGGCAGCGGCTGCGCTGTCCGGCAGCGGCAGGCGTGCTTCTTTTGCATTTTTCGTAATCGCCGCCCGTGCCAAAACGTAGGGCCGCGGGTCGTCAAGGTGTAAATCTTCCCACCGCAGCGAAAGCAGTTCAAGCCGCCGCAGCCCGGTTGTGCCCGCCAGCAGGTATAAAATCCCCCGTTGACGGCCTTCCACGTTTGACCGCTTCACGTTTTGGGCGATAGTTGTTTGCACAAGGGTTATGAATTGGTCGGCGGTCAAGACCCCTTTCTTGGCGCTGTCCCGGCGTTCTTTGCCGATGTCGGCCAAGGGGTTGCCGCTGAAGCGGTGGCCGCCTTCGCTCGATACACACCAATTTAGAAACCCCTTGATTGCGTCGGCGTAGTGGTTGCGGCTTGTTGCGGAATAATTTCGGGCTTTGAGGTCTGCTAAAAACCTATCCAGCTTGGCCGGGTGTATATTCTTGAAAGTGGTAAACCCGCAGGCATTGCATACGGTTAAAATCCTCGTTTTCATCCGCTTGACATAATCCGCACAGCAGCCCTTGGCGGCCAGGGCGTCGATGTAATCCTGTATGTGCTCTGTCAGCGGCCTGAGGGCTTGGGCGCGGTGTTTGGGGATAAGCCCCCATTGCATCAAGCGCTTGACCGTATCATCCGGCAGGCGGTTCATCCAGGCCAGCAGATGGGGGCTGTCCTCAATCGCCGTGCCGCTTTCCAGACGGTTCAGCAGCGTTTGCAAGCGGTCGGCAAACTCCCGGGATACGTCCTTGCTTTCAAAAGCCGCTATCCGCCGCCGCTGACCGTTGTGGTCGGCAAAATCAATGTACCATCGGCCATAAGCGCGTTTTTTTCCGTCAACGGTTTTGGCTTTGGGTTTATAAATCCTCATCGTTTACCCCGCTTTTGTAAAAAGGTGTCCGGGGGTGTGAAGATTCTACAAGGAAGAATTGGTCGCCTTGCGGTTAGACCGTCCCCGGACATTGCTTTGCTCTCAACGGATTGACCTTGTATATTCTTCACGTTGTCCATTGTCGTCTTTTTGCTGTCTTGTGTCAAGGGTTTTTACTTTTTCCCGCCAAGTCCCTGCTGCGGCCGCTTTGGCGATTGATTTTTGTCAGACCCTATCCAGGATACCCCCCAGCGGTTTTCGTTTCAAATCTGCCCCGTGAAGGGGGGTTTCTGTGATTCCCGGCCAACGCAGGGCCAAACGCCGGCAGCCGTTGGTCAGCGATTGTCAAGGGCGTTTGCAGGATAACCCGATTGCCGGCATATTATCAAGATTCAGGAATCAAGTCGGGGGGCAAATCAACAACGATTTCTACGTCATTAGGCGTTTGCTCGGCCTGCGATACTCGACCCAAGCAGCGGTCAAGAACCTCTTTGATAGCAGCCAGGTTGCCGGCTTTGGCCATCTCTACCAATTTGCGGACAATGGCCCGCAAGTCATTGGGACTGACCGCGCGCAAAATCGCTTCCTTGTATTCCTGCTGCCGTTTGGCGCGGTGATTGGTATGACCCCTGGACAGCGTATTGCCAGGCGCAAAGCGGCCTTTGGCGTCCCTTTGAGTTTCGGATAAAATCGGTTTAGATTCGGTTTCGTTCAAGTGATTCATAGATTTTTACTCTCCATTATTGTTTTGTTTTTCATCAAAGAACCACAGCAATAAATCGGCATTTTAAGGCTTTTTGAGGGCCGATTTTTGTCAGACCCTATCCAGGATACCCCCCCGGCTGTTTTCGGCCCTGTTTGGGCCTTAAAATGCTTCCTGCAGCCGCTTTGGCGACATTGCTGAAGATATTCAGCGATACATTGGCCGATGTGATAGACGCCGTGGGGTAAGTCATGCTTTTCAAACATAGTTTCTGCCTTTGAGTTTTCGTTCTATCCGTCCAAGCTCGCGCAGGGTCAGGTTTTCTTTGCAAAATTCAAACGCCAACCGCGACCCTGTGCCGCTGCCGTCCCGTGATTTTAAGACCCAAACCGTCCTGTCGTGCTCGATTTCGGTTGGGCCGCAGGCGGTTTTAATCGTGGATTGCTTCGGTTCGTGCAGCTCCAGCCATATCGCATTGTCGGCAAACCGACCGTATGCCGCGCCGCCAGATATTGCCGACAAGTCCGGTGCTGCCCCAGTCCCTTTCGAAGGGTGCAAGACAAAGAAAACGATAATCCGTGTCAGCGCAGCAATCTGCTGAAGGGCCTGAACAAATTCAAGGTCTGCCTTCCAAGGCTCTGTCGTCCGGATTGCCTTTGTGGCCGGGTCTATGATAACTACCCGGCATCCGGCGTCAGCCCGCTGCTGTGTCCATTCGATAACATCCCGCTGGTAAATAATTTTCTCCGGCATTGCGTAAACCGCTTTGCCGAATGATTCCAGAAACTCCAGGTGTTCAACAGCCGTCTGTTTGGCCAAGTCGGCGTTTTCTCGCGTCCAGTGGTTATTGGTCAACATTGCTTGCCCCGCTTCCTGCGCCAATGCCCTTCTCAAATGAAAAACTCGGTCCTTCTCAAGCGCAATGATTGCCGGCTTAACCCCGATTTTATGCCAGCGGGCGGCAAGCTGAAGCATCAGCAGGGATTTGCTCGACCCCGGGCTGCCGCAAACGAGGTTCAAGCTGCCCGGCAAGATTTGCAAAATGCTGTCAAATGTTGAAAATCCCGTTTCCAGCGGCTCAAGCCGCCCTGCTCCAATGTCGGCCAGGTGTGTTTGCAATTCTGCAGCCGGGCCGGTGGATTTTGCCTTCGTTGTAAAGACTCCAATCAAATTCCGCTTGATTTCCAAGTCCGAATATCCGGCGTTCTTCAGCTGGTCGATATAATCCTCCGCATCTTCGCTCTCGGTCAAGTCCAGGGCCGCCGGGTCGATAACCTTCACCCGCGACCCCAAGCCCTCCAAAATCGTCTGGACGTCCTTTGCATATTGCCTGCCCGGCGCGTCAGCGTCCGGCCAGATTATACAGTTTTTCCCGGCCAGGGGCGTCCAGTCGGTCTTTGCCGCCGCCTTGCATCCGCCCGCGCTGGTGGTGGTGCTGAAGCCGTACCCGGCCAAAACATCCGCTTTACGCTCTCCTTCCGTAATGATGATTGCTTCGGCCTGTTCCAATCCATCCCGATGATACAAGGGCCGCTTATCCTCCGGGAAGGTCATCACAAAAGCCCCATCTTTTTGAACCAGTGGCCGCATTTCCTTTTTGCCGTCTGCACCACGCCAGCGCGCAACAAAAAAGCCCTCCGGGTAGGTGTGCAATGCCTCCAGCTTGCCGCCGTATTGCGTGCCCAGATACGCATAGCAGGCCTCAAGGCTTGCGAACGTCATCTTCTCGGCCCGTGGTACGGGTACGGGTCTTTTCGGCGATTGTGGGGCATCCTGTGTGTTTTCCTGAAGGATTTCAACCAGCGGGCGGCCCGTTCTCTTTGCTTGCACGTCGAAAACATCACCCCCCGCCCCGCACGAGTGGCAGCGGTACCGCCAAACTCCGTCCTTGCCCTGGTAAACTCCGCCGCTGGGGTTGTGGTCGTCGTGGAAGGGGCATCGAATCGCCGCCCCCTTGACCACAGACCCAGCGGCTTCTAATTCTGCAATCAGTTCTGCCCGTGATGTCTGTTTAGGGTGCTTCATACGGCCTCCGCGATAAAGCCAAGGTCTTTCAAAACGCGCTTGACCCGCTCGGGGTCTGGGGGCGTTTCCCGGGTGGGTTTGATTTCCGGTGTGGAAGGTTCACACGGGTAAGAAAAATCAGTTTTCCTTTTAATTTTTTTATTTCTTTTATTCTGTTTGCCGCCAGCGGCAAAGTAAAATGCTCCCAGCGGCAAAGTAAACCCGTTTTTAGAGCAAAGTAAAACCTCGCTTACTTTGCCGCTGTCAGCAAGGTAGATTGTCCGCCATCGGGATTTTTTGCCCGTAGTTTTCGTCCAGCCGTCCCGCTCAAGTTTGGCAATCATCCGGCATGTATTCGATTCGTTCAGGCCCAAAATCTGACCCAGTTGTTTATTGCCCAGCCGCAGGCCGCCCTTGCCGAAAGAATACACGAACCCAAGATAAACTTTCTCGACAAGTTTCAATTCAGGGCAGCACAAAATGCCAGCGGGTATCTTCACATATTTTTCCTTGCTGTCCTTCTTCATCGCCCGCCCCCTTCCTGCGGCGGCCAGACCCATTCGCGGGCCGGGGGCAGCCCTGCCGCAACCCAGTCCCGTAATTCATCCGCCCGCACAAGCAGCTTGCCCCCAAGCGTTAGGACTGTTGGGCCAAACGCCCCGGATTGGCGTAAGGTGTAGAAACGGGTTCGGCCAATGCGCAGCGCCTCGCAGGTTTCGGATACGGTCAGCAGCAGCGGGTTATTTTCCATCGGGAGTCCCCCGGCCCGCAAGCCGCTTCTTGACCAATTCCACGCGGCGTTGAGCAGCCAGAATTTTATAGAGAATTTCCAGCCGCCGCATTCTCGCATCTATAATCTGCAATCTCGATTTCATACCGGCCAATTTACACCGGCACAAAAACGCTTTCCGCAAGATAAACGCAAGATAAACGCAAGATGAATGTAGGCCTGCAAACTATATCATAAGTCCCTGTGAGAGATGATTTTATGAGGATTCAAACTATATCCGAATCCTCGATGTGTGATAATTTTATGCCCTGTTTTATACTTTTTGAGGATACGGTCAAGCTGTGCTTTATCGTTTCTCAATTGCTCATCAGCTTTTATTGAGGTGCTGCCAAGCTCCGAATAAGGCACACAATTGGGCATTGAGTCGTGCAGCTTTTTAAGAATGGCCGTCAGTCGGCCAGGTGCAATCGTCAGCGGCTTGCCGTTATAGAAAACCTGCGAAACATTATCGCCGTCGCCGATGAATTGAAAACCGCTGTCTGCCTCCGGGCCGCTGTTTGAGTTTTCTGCCGTTAATTGGTAAAGGGTAATCTTTCCCTGGTCAAGTTTGCTTAAACAGGTTTCCAATACCGAAACGGCATTAAGATAGGGCGTATAGCCGACAACCCCTTTGGCGGCGGATATACGATAATCCCGCAGGGTCGGCGGTTCTTTCATACAGAACCAGTCGGGGTTTGTTCGGTCTATCTGAATGCCCGTCAGTTTCTGGAATGCAGCAAGAAAATTATGGGTGTGTTTGTTGAATTCTTGTACTTCTGCATCTGCAGCAATGCCCTTCCATTCTTCCTGGAAATGATAAATCAAATACAGCAGAATATTGCGGGCGAATTCTTTGGTTTGCTGTTTTTTTGAACCCATCGGCAATCCGTTCTCCTTGCCCCGTTCAGAAAATGCGCGGCAGGCGGTGAACGGATTCCCGCTTTTCGGGGGCGACCCTATCCGCGCTTATATTCTATTGTTTTCCGGTCGGTTTTTCAAGGTCGATTCCGGCCAGGGCCAAAATCTGATTTTGAACCCGCTGCCCCAGGGTGTCCCAGACATCGGCCAGCCGGTCAAAAAGTGCGTCATTTTCGATTTTTTTGGCATCACCAGTGGCAGCGCACCTTTTCAGAAAATCGATAAGTTCCCTGTTTTCAAGGGTTTGCGAACTACCTTCAAGGGGTTCGAGTCCCCTTGGGGGTATGTTATATCTGCTTGAAAACGCGGTTTTTG
>ERZ795051.2943-NODE-2943-length-18154-cov-13.753522_pt1 | contig 18154 bp, 20 predicted proteins | sample MGYA00375135_ERZ795051 | MGnify/ENA primary metagenome ERZ795051 (study PRJEB30180, sample SAMN05720222) | activated sludge metagenome | isolation source: Anaerobic digester | place: Japan | collected 2015-05-26 ... | reverse complement strand
TAAAAATTTACATTGTTCAATTAATGTAAGATCAAATAATGGTTTGTATCTTTTAATCACTTAACTTCGCCTCCTACAAGTAATTTTTTATCATTTTCAATTTTATCAGAATCGAGTACAACATCCGTGTCTTTTTTAAATTTTAAAAGTTCTTCTTTTGTTTCAAACTCATTTGTTTTTACTTTTTGCTGGTCAAGTAAATTTTCACTATCTTCAATATTGTTTTCTACATTAACAGAGACAGAATTTAACTCGTCTTGGTCTCGTTTTACATGCATTTCTGGTCTATTATATAGTGGAATGTCTGATGTTGTCAACATTTCAATAAATTCATCAAAATTATCAGTTTCAGACTCGATAAATCTATTTATAAATTTATGTATATCAATTTTCTCATTTAATCCAAGTAAGTCTTCAAAAATTTCAACTACATATAATTTGTCTTTTTCTTTTCCAAGAGATTTTGCTTCATCAACAGCTTTGTTATAAATTTTTTTTACATCATTAATTGACTTACCTGATTGAATTGCATATAGTTTAAAGTCTTTATTAGTTAACATGTTATTTACACCTATATTAATTTATACTTTTTTACAATTATTAGTAAAATTTTATATTAAAAATTAAAAATATTTTTAATTATAAGAGCACATCTCAAGTTTCATTATATTTTTTAAATACAACTTTATCTTCGTTTTTACGTATTTTTTTGATATAAAACTTCAAACTTTTCTTAATTTCGTCATCCATAATCAGGTTTTATTTTCTCAAACGATATTATATTATTTTTAATTACCAAATATTTTTTTAGATGTTTCGTTTTTTTGAGGAGAGGAGGAAAAATAAAATTATTTTTAAATTTTAAAAATTTAAAATTTAAAATTTTTTTGTTAATAAAAACAGTATTAAAATTTTTTTTATATTTAAAACATTCTTCTTTTAGAGCATTATTCATAAAAGAAACAAAATCAAAATCACAATTATTAGGAATAATAAAACAATCATGAATAGAAAGAGGAAGAATTTTTAAAGAAATCATTTTATGCAAAATTTTTAAAATTGTTTTTGATTCAATATTTTGAGTAAATTCAGAAGAATTTGAAAAAAGATATTTATTCAAAATAGGATTTTTTTCAAAAAAGGATAATATATATTCAGGAGTAAACAAAAATAAATCATTATTCTCAGGAAAGTTAATTTGAGATTTTTTAACATTATATTCAAAAAATTTGTCATATTGTTCTAAATGTAAAAATGGAAGTTTACAAAATTTTGAATAAAATCCTTCTTTAACAAGAACTTGTCTAATTGACTTGATGGCAGAATTTTTATTTTTTGTGTTGAGAGCAATAATAAGAATTTGTTTTAAAAGAGGCCTAAGAAATAGAGGTAACTTAGCTTCAAGTAAGATATCATTATATATATCGCCTTGATAAAAAGAACCAGTTTCAATTAAATATAAAATATTAATAATGCAAGATTTAAAGTCAAGTTCTTTCCATTGTTGCTCTTCATAAATTTTTTGACGGAATTTTTTTGAAAGAGTTTGAAATGAATTATAAAATCTTCCATATGTATTGTAGTCAACACCGAAAATTCTTTTATACTGTAAATTTGGGTATCCTTTCTTAATTAAAAACTTATTAATTTTCTCTAAACTTGAATTTAAAACTTCATCATGACATAGTTTTTCAATTTTGTACTTTTTTTGTTGTATTTTAATTTTTTTTCTACATATTATATGTGTTTCTGGAGAATTATTGTTACAATGTAAAATGAAAGCTAAATCTAACCATGAAATTGGCAAATTTTCAACTTTCCAAGTATCATAAGGTTTTAATGTCAAAGTTGTAAGTTTAGACTCTCTCCATATCCATTCATTCGTTGCTTTATCTTTTCTAATATATTTTCTACAACCTTTATCGACTTGAATAATATTCAGATCTTCTAATATTTTTATAGCATTTTTAACACTATTATAACTAAATTGATGATTTATATAATCATTCCTGTTCAAACTAACACATACAGACTTCTTTTTACGTTTTTTGATGTTATATAGTAAAGTTAGTGCTACTTTTTCAACTTCTTTTTTATTATAAAAATTGTAAGACGCACTATATTGGTATAGACCTAATCTATAATATTCTACAGGAAAGTTATATGTAAATGACTTTAACTTCAATCAGTAATCCCAAAGATTTTATATTTATTATGTTATGATTTTTTATGATATTCAATTAAAACATCAGTGATTATATCTGAAAATAATCTAATTATTTGATTTTTACCCCAAGTTGGTTGGCTTTGGAGCTTTTTAAAAAATTCATTTTTAATTTGCTTAATTAAGTTAAGCTCTTCCATAAAATTCTCCTTTTCGAATAGACTTTAATTTATACCTTATAATATATAGTAAGGCTAAAAAATTTAAAAAATTTTAAAAATTTTCGAAAATTTTTTTTATTGTAATATATGAAAATATGATAAGAAAGATATCGAAAATGAAGTATACTAATATAATAAAGTATCTTAAAGATACAACAAAATTTTAAAAATGTGAGGTGTGCTATGGCACAAGTAGATCAAAAAATTTTAGATGCATTTAATAATGCATATAGCAAAAACAAAAAAGAAAGAGAAGAAAGAGAAAATAAGTACAAAGGAATAGGTACTTGGGAAATTGAAAGGTTTGAATGGTGTGGTTTAGAGGATAATGTAGAGAAAGTTGTTAGAATTCTCGGCTCACCATACGAAAATCGTCAAAAAGGTACAGATACAAAACTTGTTTACCATTCAAAATTTATTAATGATAAAAAAGAAGGTTATGTCAATATTGTATGGAAGTTAAACAAAGATAATACTCTTGATACTGATTGGGTTTTGTACGAATTGTATGCGCACGCGATGAAAAAAGAATGGAAAAAGTATGCTGATGGACATAAAAATGAAAAAGGATATGACGGAGAGTATAAATTTATTTATGAAGATACTGAAACATTTAAAAGACTGAATATAAATAAAAAGAAGTCAGGCTCAAATATGTACCCGCCGCAAGTAAAACCAAAAGCAAGAATTCTCATGAATGTTATAGATAGGCATGATAATTGGTGCAAAGAAAATAAACATTCAAAAGTATTAACTTCAAAAATTGGATATTGGCGAGATGATGAAAATGGTAATCCTATCATATTTCCTGATTTGGGTGTGCCTGAAATAGTATATAATAGGATTATGGACGAAGTTGTTGCGTACAGACATCATTGGTTTTTAGATATTGTTATAAAGAAAAATTCAAAAGATTTAAGTAACGCTTATATTGTTAAAGATATTCTAGATGAAAAAATAAGACCCGAATCTAAAAAAATTGGAACTGATGCTCCACTTACAGAAGAAGAATTAGCTTATGAGTTATATGATTTTGATAAATCAAGACTAACTACAACAACACCATACTATAAGTTGCATAAATCGCTAATTGGATTATTTAAAATGGCAGACGCTGAATTTAATACTCATTTTACTGAAAAACTTGAACAAGAAGTTGAAAGAGAAATGAAAACTATGTCTGTCGAAGAACAAAAAATAATTGATGAAGAATTTGAAAAAGAAAAAGAATTAGATGATTTTGAACAAAAACAAGAAAGAGAAACAATTACAATTCAAAAACCTGAACAATCTACAAGAAGTAGAAGAGAGTCTGCTGAAATTGATTTTAATGAAAAATTTCCGTATTGGAATAAATTAAACGCTACAGAACAGAGTGAAATGAAAAAAGCTGTTAAAGAATTTAATGGTAATATCCCGGTATATGTGAATCCAAATGATGTTTTGCCTTGTGTAGATATGAATTGTACTTATCCTGGGACAAAAGAACAAACAAAATTTCCAAGCACAGTATTTACTTGTCCTGTTTGCGGCATGGAAGATAAGTCTTAATTACTAATAAATGTAATTTTTGTGTGATAAGCATATGCGTAATAATTGTATATGCTTATCACATACTTTTTTAAAAAAATTAAAAGGAAAACAATGGAATTTATAACGATAACACAATTTAAAACTTTTTGTAATAACAGTAAATGTCTGCGAAAAACTTTAATAACAAATAAATGCTCTACTGAGTCTAAACAAATTAATTGTTATAATAAGTATTTAAAAAGAGAGACAAATAAGTTAGAATTGTTGGGTACTAATAAATATGATGAACAAAAAGAATTTAGAGAAAAAATTCTGCAAAGAGATAAAACTTGTAGAATTTGGAATATATTAAATAGAGAAGAAAAAGAATTTATTTTAAAAAATTATTATGATGAATATATTATATATAGTAAGATACTTGATGTATGTCATATAATACCTCGTTCTGAATCGCCTCATTTGAAATTTGAAGAGTCTAATGCATTTTTAGGTTCAAGATATTTTCATATATTAATTGATGCGTATAAACACCCTGTTTATAGAAGTTACATTAGTAAAGAGGAAAGATTGTATTGGTGTAATTCAGCATTACAAGGAGTAAGAAAATGAATGTTTTATCAGAAAAAATTAGGTATAAAAGAGTTTGCAAAATAATTGAAGTGTGTGACACATTAAAAGGAAAACTTCTTGAATTCACTTATAACATGCCGAACGAAAATAAATCTGAAATAATAAATTCTAATGAAATGATTTATTTTTATACTTCGAATGGTGAACCAAAATATGATTTTGCATCTAAAATAAAAGTTGGTGATTTTATAATTGAATATTTATAGCATATTTTTTATTTTAATTTAAAAAGAGGTGTTAATATGAGAGATTATTATCAAGATGGATTTGATGATGGGTATGGACGTTATCGAATTGACGATGGAGATTATCCTCAATCTGATAGCGATTGGTATTCTTATCGAGATGGACTTGAAGAAGGAAGAAGACGCAGAAGAATAGCCGATGAAATAAGTAAAGAATTAGAAAGATATAAATAAATAAATAAATTATATGGTAAAATTTTTTAAAAGGAGATAATATATGTCAGAAAAAATTAAAGACCTTATTCATGAAGCAGAAAAAAATTTTGGTAAAGGATCACTTAAATTTGGCAATGAAGCAATTTCAAATGTTCCGATTATATGTAGTACTGGTTCAATCAAAATGGATCAAGGGCTCGGTTGTAATGGTATTCCTCAGTCACGTACAATTGAATATTTTGGACCACCTTCTGGAGGTAAATCAACATTAGCAATTATTACTATGTCGGAAGCTCAAAAAAAATATCCTGAAAAAGTTGTGGCATTTATTGATCTTGAAAATTCGTTTGATAGAACATGGGCGACTAATCTTGGACTTGATTGCAATAAGATTCTTTTTTCACAGCCAGACTCGGGTGAGGAAGCATTTTCACTAATTGAAATGATGATAAAATCAAATGAAGTAAGTTTTATTGTTGTTGATTCTGTGAGTGGTTTATTGACAAAAGCACAACTTGAAGCAGGATATGACGAAGCACAAATAGCTCAGTTAGCAAGACTAATGTCACAATCTTTACCTAAAATTAATAACGTATTAAAAGATAGTCTTTGCACTGTTTTATTTATAAATCAAACTCGACAAAAAATAGGTTCTTGCGGAAATCCTGAAGATACACAAGGTGGTAATGCTCTTAAATTTTGGGCTTCTATTAGAGCTGAAGTTAGACGAGGTGATGTAATAGGTGATAAAGATAATCCTTCAGGTTTTATTACAAAAATAAAAATACTTAAAAATAAAGTTGGACCACCATTTAGAAAAATTGAAACTGAATTATTCATTGGACCAGAAAAGTATGGTATTGATAAAGTAGCTGAAATTGCAGACCTTGCAATAGTCAATGGTATTATTAAAAAATCAGGTGCATGGTTTTCATATGACAATAAGAGTTTCCAAGGTAGAGAAAATTTAGTTAATATGTTGAGAGCTAATGAAAAAATATATAATGAAATTTTTACTTTAGTTTCAAAGACTGTACTTAAAAATGATGCTCCTATAATTGGTAGTTTTCAGGATATAATAAGTAATTCTACAGTTGGCGAGATAACTGAAGCAAATGAAAATAAAAGGCGCTCAAAAAAATTAAAAGATTCAAATGAAAATTTAATTGTTGAGGAAGTTAATGAAATCAAATAGAAGAAAAAAGAATGTAATGAATGACAATACATATGTTTTAAACTATGTAACAAAACCAAAAAAATGCACAAATTGTGGTAAAGTAAAACCATTACTTTATTATAAAGTGAAAAATAAGTTATGGAATAAAGTTGAATTAAGTTTATGTATGTGTAAAGAGTGTATTGAAGAACTAAAATTATATACAAGTGTTATAGATGAAAAAGACAAGCAACATCACAAGGAAAGTATGATGCATATACTAAGTGAGATGCTGAAGGAGTATAATAATGTACATAAATAACCTTGAGCTCCAAAATTTTAAAAATATTTCAAATAAAAAATTTAAATTTAATAAAATAAATCTTTTTCAGGGTAATAATGGAAGTGGTAAATCATCCACTCTTGAGTCTCTTGTATTTTTATTATCAGATTATTTAAGTGGAAAAATGTCAGATTATATCAAATGGGGAGAAAGTAAATTTTCAATATATTCTGAATTTGATGATTTTTCATATTTGATTGAATATGACAAAACAACTAAAAGAAAGTTGGTTACAAAACAAGAAGAGTATATTGGTTCTGATGCAGTAAAATATTTGAAAGAATTTATTAATCCAACAATTGCTTTGTATTCAAATATATCGATACAAGGCCAAAGTACACAATTATTGTTTGAAAAACCAACAGCAAGACTAGATAAATTTAAATTGTTATTTGGCATCAATGATATAGATAAAGCTGTTGAGAATATTAAAGAAAAAATAGTTGAATGTAGAAAACAAATTGAAATAACTGAGTCTGAAATTTCAATTTTGAAAAATAAAAAATACACGTATTTTGAAGAGTATGAACTTCCAGATTTTTCGTTACTTGAAGAAAAAGTAAAGAAACTTGAAAATGAAAAAATTGAACATGAAAAATTAAAAAGTGAATATGACAAGTATTTGATGCGATTAATGGAATATAATACTGCTCAAATGAAAGTAAAAGAAATTCAAAATAATATAAATCAAATTGATAATAAGTTAAAAATTTTAGAAGAACAAAAAAAGTCTATTGTAATAAAAAGAATTGCAAAACCTTCGAAGACTCCTGAGGAAATACAAAAGTTACAAAACGAAGAATTAACTTTAAAATCTGAAGTTTATATATTAGAAAAAAAATATGAAGCTATAAAAAATGGACTATGTCCAACTTGTGGCAGTTTATTTACTTCTGACAATATAGAAGCTGTATATAACGAACAGTTAAAATTAAAAGAAGATTATAAAAATCTTTCACAAAAAGTATCAATGCTAAAATCTGAACAAGATGAGTATGAAAAAATTGTTCAAAAAAATAATATAAATAAAGAAAAATTAAATACAATACAAACAAATATACAAGGTTTGAATGACACAAAAACTGTATATGAAAAAACTTTAAATGAATTAATTGAAATCAAAAAACCTGATGAAGTTAATAAACCTTATTTTGATGATTCAGAATTAGAATCGTTAAAAAAAGAGTTATACATAGCAAAAGAGAAAAAAGAAAATTTAGAAAAAATAAAAGAAATGAATAGAAAAATAAAATTAGAAGAAAGTGAAAATATTAAATTAATAAATGAAAAAGAAAATTTACTAGATGAACTTAGAAAAAAAGAAAGACTTCTCGAAACAGCAAGAAAAGTTCTTGGTAAAGATTTTAGTTCATATCTTATAGACGAAGGTACTGACTACGTAAAAAATAAAATGAATGAACTTTTTGCAAGAGCTTATGGAAGATATAAAGTAACACTAACAAGAGACTCTAAAGGTGTTGATTTTTATTATTCATCTGAAGATAAAGATATATTAACAACAATAGACCTTGCTTCAGGTTATGAAAAACAATTATTGAGCGTTTCTTTTAGATTGGCTTTAGCAACATTACATAAATTAGGAATTTTTATATTTGATGAAATTGACTCAGACTCAAGTGAAGAAAATAGCTTACGATTATATAAAACTATTTTGAGTCAAAAATATTCACAAATCTTTTGTGTAACACATAAGGAGATGACAAAAGAATATTTACAACAAATACCTTATTGCACTGTTTTTGAATTTTGAGAAGTTTTTTTTATTATAATATATAAATAAAAAGGAGATTATAGTATGAAGTTTGTAAGAGAAGAACTTGATTTTTTAAAATTGTATGTAATGTTGTCTGACACACGAAGTTTTCTGAATGATAAGATACATATTAATTTTATTAAAGAAAAAGATAGTATTATTTTTTCGCAATTAAGTTATAAATTTAATTTAATAACAGTACTTCAAAAAAATTTATCTACATTAAAGGAAAGTTTTAATATTTTAGTTGAAACGAACCAATTGTTTTCTTTAGTGTCTTTACTACCCAAAAATTCTGAAATAAATATTTCAAAAGAAGAAATTTCATTCGAAGGTTCAAAGTATCAACTACCAAAGTATGAGGGTGACTATTCAGTAGTCGATAAATTTTTACTGTTAACTTCATCACCAAAAGTTGAAGAAATAAAAATTGTAGACCTTGAAAAGATGCCTTTAATTAAGAATTATGCTGGAATTGATGAGTTAGACACAATAGGTATTATCGAAAATTATTTTGTTGCTTCAAATAGAACTGATGTTGCAGGCGCTATTAAAACTTCTAACACTATTAATGATATAATATTTTTGCCAACAGAAATTGCTTCAATTATAACTTCATATGGTCTAAAAAGTATTGTTCTTAATAAAGTAGAATTTAATGAAACTATTTATAATTACTTTATTATTAATCAAACTTATGTTATTATTAATAATATGGAGTATGCATTAGCAAATATTTTCGAAGATAATGTAAGGGTGTTATATGATCATCCAACTTTTGTTAAAATAAATAAAAACAATTTATTGCAAGCTTTAACAAGAATTTTAGTTGTTGCGAAAAATAATATATATAATAGAATATTTATATCTTTCGATACTAATAATATGATAATAGAATCTATTGATACAGGTTACTCTGTAGAAAAAGTACCTTTTATCAAATTAAGTAATGAGATTCAAAATGTAAAAATTACTGTTTCAGCGAGTAATGTTAAAACTATTTTACAGTCATTGCAAGGAAATGAGGTTACAATAAAAATATCTCCTGAACAAGATTCTACTGCAATTTCTTTTGTTGATGAAAATAATAATAGTTTGTTTGTTCATACATTATACGAAAATATAGAAGAGTGAAATTAACTATGGAAACTAAACAAAAATTTAAACCGAACGAATGGTTAGAAAACGAATCTTTTATGTCAAAAATCGATTTTCATAATAAATACTATATTGAAAGTCTTGGTAAAGTTTTAGCTTCATATATTAAAACAGTTCCTATTCCTGTATTAACAACGTGGGATCCAGTAAATAAAAGAATATATTTTCACGTAGGGCAAGAAAAACGTTTTTTTGAGGTTGATGAAAATATTAATTATTGGGACTATACTTATCTAGTTCATAAATGGTTATATCAATTTTTTCCAAGATTTGAAGTTGAAGAAGAAAAAGAAGTAGAATTATCTGAAGAAGAAATTTTTGAAAAAGTAAAAGAAGGAATGAATTTGAATGACGCTTTATTACTTAGGAAAAAAGCTATTGTTAAAGATATCGGTGTTATAACAAAAATTCATATTACAAATGATGAGTTTGTTTTAAATAGAAATGGATTTGAGACAATAAGAATTTCTGGTTCTTTAGAAAACCCGTTACCGTTATCAAGTTTTCTTAAACAAATTAGGGCTTTAACTGATAATAAAGAAAAACGAGATTTTATTTTGAAAAATAGTAAAGAAATAAAAGATTTACCAGAAGAAAAGAAACAAATTATAATTGACTACCCACCTCAAATGATGAAGAATTTTTTTACTATTAGATATGATGACTTAAAAAAAATGAATATAACAAAAATTTATGACAATGTGTATGAAATGGGTAGATTTAAATTAGTATTTGAATCAAGTGACTTAGCAAGAGATTGTTTTAGGTATTTAAAACAAAAAAAGCTTGAGGAATGAATTGAAGTAGATTAAAATTTTATAATTTAAAAAAGGAGCTCTTGTGTATAAGATAGATTTTAAATATGGGAGTTTTGTCATAAGTATACATATTGATAAATTTGATAATGATACATTTGAAACTTACGTTTCATTTCTTAAATCTATTTATATTTCATGGGACAAAAATATTTGTTTTTGGAAAGTACCTTATAATAGAATTGATGAAGTATTAATGTGGTTTGAAAAAAAAGATTATGATTATATGTTAACATCTTTGGCAAAAGAAAAATTTGATGAATTTAAAAAAAATAATTTTTTACCAGAAACTAAATTTTATAGAAATGTTGATGTAGATTTTAGTGTATTAAAAAATTGTACTTTGTTTGATTATCAAAAAGTAGGTGTTAAATGGTTATTACAAAGATCAAGAGCTTATCTTGCTGATGATGCTGGATTAGGGAAAACTATTCAATGCGTTGCTGTAATCAGTCAATTATACAAAGAAAATAAAATAGACTCAGCATTCATTGTAGTAAGAAATGGACTTGCTTATAATTGGTTTAGAGAAATATGTATGTATTCAAATGAATTTTCAGAAAAAGATATCGTTATTGTTGACAATAAAAACAAAATAAGGATTTTTAATTCAGTTACAGATAAAAAAATAATAATAGTTCCTAACCACCTTTTAGGTAATGTATTTGCTTCATATAAGAAAAATTATGACTCAGTAAAAAAACTTTCTGATTTAAAATGGAATAAAGATTTAGTAGATATAAAAAAAGAATGGAATAAAAATTCTATTGCATTAATTATTGATGAAGCACATGAACTAAAAAATACAAAAGCAGTAAGAACAAAAGCAATTATTTCTCATAAAGATATGTTTGAATATCGTTATTTATTGTCTGCGACTCCTGCAATTAATAGGTTTGAAGATTGGTGGTCAGGATTACATATTTTAGATAAAAGTATATTATCTTATTCAGAAAATGCATTTAAAATATATATATCTAACGATATTGGAAATAAATTTTCTTTATATAGTATTATAACATATAATCAGAGAAGAATAAATGAAGTAAAAGATAAAATTAGTACATATGTACTTAAAAGAGTTAAAAAGGATTTACCTGAAGTAAAAACAAAACAAATAATAAAACCTATATACTTAGCGATGACATACAAACAACAAGACTTATATGATTCTTTTATACGGAATGAAGTGATAAGGCTTAAAAAAGAGTATGATATTATAACTAGAAATTTAATTCTACAAAAATTTCCTTATTTAATACAAATTATAGATAATCCAGAGTTGCTATTAGGAAAAGTACAAAACCCAGATGTTGAGTATAAACTTTTAAAATGGAAATTTGAGGAAGATACTCGTTTGATTTATTTGAAAAATGCATTAGAAGACTATATTGAAAATTTACAGGAAAAAGTTATTGTATTTGACAATCATCCTCTTACTTTGAATAAACTTTCAGAATTATTTAAGAAATACAATCCTTTATTGTTACATGGACAATTAAATGAGTCCAGTCTTCAGCGACAAGAAAAAATAGACTTGTTTAATGATAAAAACTCAAAATATAAGTTATTTTTGATATCGACGCAAGTAGGTGGTGCAGGATTAAATCTTCATCATGCATGTAGAAGAATAATATTTTATACATTACCGTATGATGCTACATTGACAAGACAAGCACAAGATAGAGTATATAGGATTACTTCTGAATTTGATTCTATTGTAGAAATGTTAGTGATAGACAATTCTATTGATACTATTCGTTATACAAGAAATGTTTCAAGAATTGAATTAAATGATGCTTTTCTTAATAAAGAATTATCTGATAAAGAATTAGATGAATTATTTTCGGGTGCATTTCTTACTAATAAATAAGAGATTTGCTTTTTTAAAAAAGCTTGGTTCTAACCTTTATCTCTGAGGAAAGAACATCTCTAATTTATTATAAGAGGTGATTTGTATGATTCGTACTTGGAAACGTGCCGCAACTTATATTCATATTGTTACATCTGGTGATGCGGGCGAAGGTTCACTTACTTTAGATATTGCTTCAGGAAGTGCGCCAACTGACGATTTTTATTTTATAGGTCAAGTTCGTAGAAGCGGTGTTGATATCCCAGGTTTTGATTTTGATTATGTTTCTGGTACTGGTTTTCTTACAGTATCGAATGCAGGCTCAGCTAGTTTAACAGAAAATGATGTTGTTACTGTTATGGGTGCTTGGGTAAAGTAATTGTAGTTGATGAAAGTGTAAGCTTCTGTTGTAATATACAGGAGCTTACACAAGTTTTTCGAATCAAAAATATGAAATGATATAAATTATTTTTAGGAGTAAAGACATGAAAAGATATAAATCATTTTTTGAAGAAATTAGTCTTTCTATTTTGCCAATAGGAAATTTTAATTTATCTACTGGTTCTTCAAAATATTTTAATGTATATGAAAACTGGGATAAAGGTACAGCAGAAGTATGGGTCAGTCTTCATGATGAAGTACCAAGATTTATTTTTACATCAAATGAAAACCTTTCATATAAATTTGGTACTAGAAAAAGTTTTAAACATGATCAAACAAGAAAATTTTTATTTGATGCTGAATTAGTAGATTTTGCAAAATTGAGTGATATTAAAAGAAAACTTTCTAAGTATGGAAAGGTTGTTCGTGCTTATGTTTATAAATAAATATTTTTCGTTATGAATATGAGAATTATTTTTTACAGATTAATGATGATCAAATTCAAATAAGGAGCGCTATGTGGATTATTTTAAAGAATTTGAGAATAAATCAATTTTACATATTTCTGACTCTGACCTTGATGGTGTGTCATCTAGAATTGTAGGTGAATGGTATTTAAAACCATATAGTAAAATATATACTCCTTTAAATACAGGAGAAAGACAATTTACTGACTTTGACTTTTCATTAGCAGAACAATATGATATTATTATCTTTACAGATATTGCTCCTCCTTCAATTGAATTTATAGAAAAGTTAGGTAAAGAAAAAGTTTTTATTTTTGACCATCACCAAACTAGTAGAGATGTTCTTGGTGATTTAGATAGGTATGTTTTTTCTTTAGATATGTGTGGAGCAAAATTGTTTTATACAGAATTATTGAAAGGAAGAAGTAGAAGAAAAGCGATAATTGACAGATATATAGAACTTACAAATATTTACGATATGTGGAAAATTGAGTCAGAAGATTGGAATTCAGCAAAATATCTTAATTACATATTATATGGGTATGTGAACTGGAATTTTGCTCATATTCAAAAAGATACTGAAAAATATGAAAAATTTATAAATATACAACTTAGTAAATTTGTTCAATACGATAACTTCTTTTTTACAAATTACGAAAAAAGATTAATAGAAAAAGCTTTACAAAGAGAAGAACAAGCTTACTTAAATTCAAAGAAAAAATTACAATTTAGAATAGATAATGAAGGAAATACATACGCTTATACTGAATGTAGTACTAAAGTAAGTATTACGGCTTCGAAGTTATTAAATGAGTTAAAGGATAAAATAGTTTATATAGCTATTCTTAATACTTTTGATAAAAATGATTTAAAAGTCAGTTTAAGATCTTTAGGAAATTTTGATACAACTTATATAACTGAAAAATGGACTGGTGGTGGGCATAAAAATGCTTCTGCATTTAAATTTCAAAACAATGAAGATTTAGAAAATTTTAGATTGGGTAAAATTCATTTAATTTAATTTTTATTATTATTATATATTAAAAAGGAATAAGACAATGTATAAATTTGTAGATATTGAAGGAGAAGAATACGCATTTATTGATCCAAAATATAAAAAAGAACTTGCGAAAAAGAAATATGAATATTTATTATTAAAAAGTGAAATTCCAAAATTTTATTGGACAATAGAATTTTCTGACTATAAAGGCGAAAACAGTAAAGATAATTTAGAAAAAGTTATTCAATACGCAAAAAATATAAATGATAAAAAATTTGACCATGTACATTTATATTTATACGGAAATAATAATTCTCAAAAAACTGCGATAGCTTGTAATGTAGGGAAAGAAGCTATAAAGCAAGGATTAAATGTTAAATTTATTCTAGCAGGATCTTTAATTGATAAATTAATTAAAGTTCAAGGTTACTCTTATATTGAAGAAGTTGAAGATGAAATTAAAAAAATTAAAAATTCAGACGTTCTTATAATAGATGATATTTTTGATCCTAATAAAAGTATTTTGTGGAAAAATCCTGACAGTGCTTCTCTAGTATTAACAGCGTGGGATATGTTTATTCGTGAGATGGTTTCAAGCAATACGAAAATGATTTTAACTTCAAATATTGCAATTGATATAATACCAAAAAAATTTGGTGAGTCTATCTACCATTTAATAGATAGAAATTTTATTTGTTTGTGTTTTTTTGACGATATTAAAACATATAGGAAAAAGAAATTTGATAATCTTTTTGATAGTAAAATGTAAATAAAAATATTTAATTTTAAAAATAAAAGGAAATAATGTATGAAAGATTCAATTTACAAAATTTTGCAAGAACGTTATTTTATTCCAGGCGAAAAAGAATGGGATGATATTGCAAAGAGAGTAAGTTGTAACAATTTAGAAATTTACCCTCATATCTCTAAAATGGAATTTATACCTTCATCCCCAACTTTAATGAATTGTAACACAAATGGTTATAAAATAGGAACTTTATCATCTTGTTTTACGATGAAAATTGAAGATAGTATTGAAGGTATTTTTGAGGCTGTGAAAGAAACCGCAATTGTAACTAAATACGGTGGTGGCATTGGGTATGATTTTTCAGACTTGCGAGGAAGTAACGAAATTGTAAATGGTATTGGTAGACTTTCTTCTGGGCCTTTACCATTTATAAACGTATTTAATAGTGCTCTTGATGGTATTATGCAAGGTGGTATTAGAAGAGGTGCGGGAATGGCGATGTTAGATATAGACCATCCTGATATTTTAAATTTTATTTCTGCTAAGTCAAAAATTAATGTTTTTTCAAGATTTAATTTTTCAGTAAGAGTTTCAGATGAATTTTATTATAAATTAGAAAATGAGCCTAACTCAATTTGGCTGGTAAAAAATAGAATAGATAAAAAGCTTTTTCCTTTAAAAGATAGTTTGGGCAAAGAAATAACTGTACAAGAACTTTGGAATATTATTATTGAAAAAGCTTGGGAAACTGGTGAACCCGGTATATTTAACTCAGGCATTGCTACTAGACAATGTACAGTAACAAATGTTGACTCTCATGTATTAAGTAATCCTTGTGCTGAGTACATATCAATTCCTTATGGTTCTTGTAATCTTGGTTCAATTAATTTTTCAAAATTTGTTTATAGTAGAAAATTTAATTGGGATTTATTTGAACAACTTATTGTTAAAGCAACTTCTTACTTAGACTCACTTATAGATATAAATCAATATCCGATACAAAAAATAAAAGAAACTACTTTAAAAATTAGACCTATTGGTCTCGGATTTATGGGTGTCGCTCATGCGTTATATAAAAAAGGAATAAAATATAATTCAGAAAAAGGTTATGAGTTTATTGAAAACGTTACAAGGTATTTAACTTTACGTTCAATGAAACAATCAGTTGAACTTGCAAAACAGTATGGAGCGTATGAAGCATTTGATTATAATATTTATATGAAAGCAAATGAAAGATTTTTTAATAAAGGAAATTGTAGAAACATTGATGTTGATGTTTTAGCAAATGATATAAAAAAATATGGAGTACGAAATTCTGTAACGACTTCAATAGCGCCGACAGGTACAATTAGTTTTATAGCTGATACAAGTTCAGGAATAGAGCCTGTTTTTGCTTTATCATATATGAGAAAAATAGAAAAAAATAATAAAGAATATGAAACAGTATATATTTCAGACTCTGTTTTTGAAGAGTATATAAATAATAATTTTGATGAAGAAAAAAGAAAAGAAATTTTAAAATATATAGTAGAAAATAAAGGAAGTTGTCAAAAATGTTCTTTTATACCAGAAGAAATTCAAAATATTTTTGTAGTCGCTGGTGATATACAACCATTAGAACATTTAGAATCTCTATCAAGATGTGCAGTTAATTCGAGTACTTCAGTAAGTAAAACTATAAATCTTCCTAATTCAGCAACAAAAGATGAAGTTTCTAAAGTGTATATTAATGCTTATAAAAAAGGAATTATAGGAGTTACAGTTTATAGAGATGGCTCAAGAGAAGGTATTTTACTACACAAAACTGATAAAAGACCAAAAGCTATAGTATATCATCATGCGCCAAAAAGACCTACTAGAGTTGAGTGTGATGTTCATCGAATTACTTATAAAGGAGAAAAGTGGATTGCTTTTGTAGGATTGTGTGAAGCAGAAGGTGTTGATACAAAAGTTCCATTCGAAATATTTTGTGGTAAAGTTGATGATGTAAATCTTCATCACAAAATAACTAAGGGGTATTTAATCAAAGTGGAGTCTGGTCATTATTCTTTTGAATATGATGGTGAAATTCTTATTAAAAACATTTCAAAAACTTTTAATAATGAAGATAATGATGATTTTGCTCGTTCTATATCTCTATCATTAAGAAGTGGAGTAATGATACAGCATATTTGTGATACACTAAGTAAGTCGAAAGGTGATATAACTAAATTTAGCAAAGTACTAATGAGAATACTAAAATATTATATACAAGATGGAATGGCAGCTTCAGGTAGGTGTGAAATTTGTGGTAATAAACTTGTATACAAAGAAGGTTGTATCAGTTGTATTAATCCTGAATGCGGTTATTCTAAATGTGGTTAATAAGGAGTTAATATGGTAACTTTAAAAAAAGCATTTAAAAAATATGGTGTTGATAATGTTAAAGATTTATTGTTGTATCCTTACATGAAATATAAGAAAGAAAATCCTGAAAATTTGTATTATATATTTTGTTTGATGGCTTTATATTTAAGTGTGGATTCAAAAATTTTACATGACTATTCTAATTTTGTAGAAGAATTAGAAAAAGACTTGATGGAGTCATTAATAAAATTTCAAGAACAAAAAGGAAATAAATTTTCCAAAGAACAATTAATTTTTTTAAATAATAAAAATCTAAATTACATTAAAGGTGTTTTATGAAAAAAATTATTGTAATTGAAGGTTGTTTCAAGTGTATTTATCGAAAAGAAAATGGGTGGTTCGAATATGTTTTTTGTACACACCCTGATGCTTCAAATACGCAAATTTTAAAATTACATGCAAAAGGATTTCCAAAATGGTGCCCATTAGATAATTACACAAAAAGTAATTCAGTATGAGGTAATTTATGAAAAAGAATATTTTAGTATTTGTAAAAACATATTATAAATTTTTTATAGTTATACAGAACTGCCAAGAAAACCCCGTCCGCTTGCGGCGGGGATGAATTGGTAAAATAATTTGTTTGAAAAGGGAAAAATATGGTTATAAAATTATATCATGGCGACTGCTTAGAGATAATGAAAGATATTCCAGATGGTAGTATTGATATGATACTGTGTGATCCACCTTACCCTGATTATTATACAAAAGAATTTTTTTATTTTGACGGGATAATAGATATATTGGATAAATTTACTTGCAGACAATTTATTTTTTGGAGTGCAAAGAGTAAATTCCCATTGGATTATACAGCAATACATATATGGGATAAAATTACAGGAGCGGCAAATCAATATGATTTTATTTATGAAAGAAATGGACATAAAAAACAAAAGGTTTTTAGAGGGCATCGAATAAATAGTACAGTATCGGCGAGTTTTGCAAAGGAAAAATTTTTCAATCATAAAAGTCAAAAACCTTTGGCTGTTTTAGAGTCTATCATAAACTATGCAAAAATAGATGGTGTAATTTGTGATCCATTTATGGGTTCTGGGTCAACAGGAATTGCCTGTATAAACACAAAACGTAATTTTATCGGAATTGA